>Ga0209370_1000629_pt1 | contig 42624 bp, 35 predicted proteins | sample AgamicAtPrz_FD_187164 | JGI IMG/M metagenome (GOLD analysis project Ga0209370, IMG submission 187164) | Agave microbial communities from Guanajuato, Mexico - At.P.rz (SPAdes) (version 2) | ecosystem: Host-associated > Plants > Phyllosphere > Phylloplane/Leaf | place: Guanajuato, Mexico...
ATTCAGGGTCAAGGTTCCATGCGCAGGACCCGTCACCAGCACCGCGACGAGCGGATTGCCGTCAGGGTCCGTGTCGTTGGCCAGCACGCTGGTTGCACCGCTGGCAAGGACCGTGGCCACAGCGCCCTCGGCCACCACTATCGCATCGGAGACAGACACTGGCGGTTGATTGCCGGAGGGCGCAGCAGCAACCGTCACCGACACACTGGCCGTGGCAGAACCGCCCCTGCCGTCGCCAATGGTGTAGGTGAAGCTGTCGCTGCCGGTGAAGTTGGCGTTCGGCGTGTAGACCGGATTGCCCGTGACGGCATCCACGACCACGGAACCGTGGGTGCCCTGGGTGATGCCGGAAACGGTCAGGCTGTCCCCATCCGCATCGCTGTCGTTCCCGCGCACGGCGATGGTGACGGATGTATCGGCATCGGTGGTGGCCGTGTCGTTGCCGGCCACGGGCACCCGGTTCACGAAAACACTCAGCGTGCTGGACGCGCCGGTCTGCACGGTGTATCCGATGGCCAGCGGATGGCCGCCGCTGTAGTTCGCATCCGCCTGGAAAGTGAAGCTGCCGTCTGCCTGCAGCGCGAAGGTCCCGCGCCCCGCCACGTTCCGGGAGCTGCCGGCCGCCACGGTCTGGCCTTCATAGGTGAAGCTGGCGACCACGAGCGCCCCATCGGCATCGGAATCGTTGGACAGCACATTGCCCGTGCGCTGCCCGGCCGTGTCCACCTGCACGCTGTCGGGCGCAAGCACGCTGGGATGGCTGCCGCGCACGGTGTCCGCCGCCTCGGCGCACAGTTGCGCCACGTCCACCCAGCAGGAATCGCCCGCCTCCAGCGCGGCGCCGACTGCGCAGGCGCTGCCGGGACGTGGGGCCGTCGAGGGAATCGCGCCCGGCACGCCCAGCGGAAAGCAGGTGTTCCACACAGGGTCCGTGATGCCGGTGATTTTCAGCCGCACCGACGTCTGGTTGCGATAGACCACGGGCAGGAATCCCTGTGGTGCGCCATCGGCACCCACCGCTGTCGTCTGCACGGGAACGGTGAGCGTCTCGCCTGCGGCCTGGTTGAAGGCTTCCTGCAATTCCTGAATCTGGGCCTGCACCCGCTCGCCCCAGACCGCCGTGGCCGCGGTCACGACAACAGCACCGCCCATGGCCCATGCACGCAGGCCGACCAGGGAGATCCGCCCTTTTCGCACACCCCGCACAAGGCAGGCCCCCAAGGCCAACGCCAGCAGCGCAAGAGCGCCAGGGTGGTCCACAGGAATCGCCGCCGGCGCCACGGCTGCCAGCGGTGCCACCGTGATGCTCTGGGCCTGGGCGGCCGGTAAGGCAACGGCAGCAGCAAGAGCGCTGCACGCCTGTACGAAGCCGACGCCACGAGCGGGGAAATGGAAACGTTGCAGCATGGGCCTTGCCTGGAGAATGCGAACCAAACAGGCGAGGGAACAGCCCTCGCCGCTGCCTTCAGGCACATCACAAACGACTGCGCTGCTGACAAATTCTTACTCTAGGCGATCGCTTTCGCCGCGCATATCCCTGAAAACAGGTAATTGGCAGCTGAGAAGCCCTCCTGGCACACGCCACTTGAAGGCCGTTGGCGTATTGCGTGCGGTTGAAAAGCCAAAGAGCCGTGTTGCCGGCCAGCACGGCTGCGTCGGTGTCGCTGTGCAGGGTCTGCCGGTTGTCGGCGCCGCTGATCTCGAAGCTGCGGCGGGCGTGCAGGCCATCCCACTGGATGCGTTCGTAGGCCAGCGGGCTGTAGGTGGCCGCACGGCCTTGCGTGGCCTTGTTCAGGCCCGCGTTGCTGAGGAATTTTTCTGCACGCAGGTTGCCTGCGTTGTAGCGGTAGCTGTCAGTGACAGCGCGTCATATCAAGCAACTTGCTTCGACGAAAACGCTCACTTGAAGCAACATTCTTTTAGAAATCTTCGCCCACCTTCTGTCAGTCTATACCAAGGAAGAGCTTCTATATCACTAGCAGAAACACTCAACATATCCTCAGAAACCAACTGCGTCATTAATTCAAGTGCATTTACTTCACCTCCAAAGCCTGCTCTAGACAATGCCACTTCCAAGTTATACCAAGTTACACCTTTTGGCCGTTTTTCGACAAAACCAAGTATAAAAATTTTTATATCTCGAGAGATCATGGCGCATCCTTATGATATATCGGATTTGGTATCATCTTTCGTTAAGCCCATAGTCTTTAAGCGTTGCCGTGCGGGTATTATTCCATAGTCGATATGCCTCATCCGAAGAGGATGGAACTCCCTTTTCCCAACCCAACCTTCTGTATCGAACATACTCCCTCAATTCATGAGTATAGAAATTTAAATCAACTTGTTCAGCAGGCATTTTGCCATTAGAAATACTTTTTAGTCTGGAAATCATAAAATCATTGGAATCATCTTGACCAAACCTCGCAAGATGCTTCTCAACCATACCAATTCCGCGCTCTGTTACCTTTACTCGATTTGTATTCAGCTCACGAACAACACCGCCGGCATTTTCCGGTTCAAAATTTCTACCACTATTTTGGCCCTTCGCACCAAGAATTCTGACGGTATTATTTTCCACCAATGAAGTGCTGCCATTTACTTCACCCCTCCTAGCCTGCACAGTCTTAACGGCTGGCTGCGTCTGTGGTGAAGCTACAAGCGCGTCCTTTTCTGCTACCAGCTTGGGCGTCGCATCGTTTAATTTAGGCAGTACCGCCTCGACATCGGCACTCGGCGTCTTCGCCGCCAGCACAGGCTCTGTGGTTTGGAGTTCCTTTGCCAGTGCTCTTGCTACGGTCCTCCGATCCAGGCTGCTTTTGATGGCATTTGCCAGAGGTACCGATCCGGCCCCCAACGCACCACCCACGGCCGCCGACGTTGCCGTTTGCTGCAGGTCATAGCCACTCTGGATGCCACCACCCATGTGCGCCGCCTGCGTGGCAGCATCGCCTGCCGCGCCGCTGCTGGCTCCTACAACAGCAGCCACTGCTACTCGTCCTGCGGTGCTGCTGGCTGCGCCCACCAAGGCACCTCCAGCAGCTCCAGTAGCCACGTTCAGTCCAGCCACGGCCAGGCCGCCGCCCACGCCTGCACCCCAATACTGACCTTGGCTGATCTTGCCCTCGTCGTAGGCATCTCGCATGGGGTCGTGCACGCTGGCAAAGCCCAGCGTGGAGGCCACGTATAGGCCTTTGCCCAGGGCGTAGAGGGCGCAGGTGAAGCGGCCACATCCTTCTGCAGCGTTGTCGATCATGGTGGAGGTCGACTGCTCCCCATTCGGATCCACATACCGATACGGGTTGTACCTGCCGTACTGGTACGCACCCCAGGTGATCGGAAGCCTCGCCTCACCCTCTACCGGGTCCCTGCTGATGAACTGCCCGCTGGCCGGGTCGTAGTAGCGTGCCCTGGCGTACAGCAGGCCAGTTTCCGGGTCCGCGTAGTAGCTGCCGAAGCTGTTGCCGTTGCTCTTGAGGCCTACGCCCGCGTTGCCGCTGGCTTTGCTGTCCACGCTGCCGTAGGCGCCGTACAGCAGCAGGCTGTCGGCCTTGGCCGTGCCGCCTTCGCTGGCAACGGTAGCCACCAGGTTGCCGCTGCTGTCCGCATGCAGTTGCGTGGTGCTGCTGGTGCTGCCCAGGCCGTTGGCGTATTGCGTGCGGTTGAACAGCCAGGGGGCGGTGTTGCCAGCCAGCACGGCTGCGTCGGTGTCGCTGTGCAGGGTCTGCCGGTTGTCGGCGCCGCTGATCTCGAAGCTGCGCCGGGCGTGCAGGCCATCCCACTGGATACGCTCATAGGCCAGCGGGCTGTAGGTGGCCGCGCTGCCCTGCGTGGCCTTGTTCAGGCCCGCGTTGCTGAGGAATTTTCTGCACGCAGGTTGCCTGCGTTGTAGCGGTATTGCCGTGATCCTTATCTACGCTGACTAGCTGGTCAGGGCCGCTGTCGCGATAGTTCAGCGTAGTTGCAGCACCAGTGTCCAGATTCTGTGGCTTTTGCCAGCACTCGATTTACCCCTCTACTTCCTCAAAGGTAGCAAATCTCGACCATCAATTTCATAAATATCGGTACTGAAAACAACTGAGAAATTTTCAGAATTTATGTCAACAACAGCCTTAAAAATAACAAAAACCTCATTTGACGCATTAGATATAATATAACGCTTCGCACCAGTATCAGGATCGGTTTTGACGAGAATATATCCACCATTCCACTCTTCCCAAGAGTCTCCCGCGCCTAGTACTGACGAAGGAATTCCTGTAAAACAAAATTCCCAAACTCCTTCACTTTTTTTGCAACCTCCATAGTTAGTAGAAGTTCTAAACCAAGAAGGCCAAGTCTCTTTTGGATAAATTCTCAGAAAACCTTCAAAGAACAGTTGAAAAGCCTTATCAAATTCACTGGTCAAATTATCTTTCTTCACTCTAATTTCCCCCATAGATTCTTGACCATTGCTTACGCATAATTTCAGACTGAATGATTGCGCCGTCTGATGGAAGCTGACCGAACGTATGATGCCCGCCATCACCCCATATAGCGCTACGCTGCTGCCCCATCTGTTGAAGGTCAGCACAGCGAACCCTATGGCATAACCAGCAATCTTGGTCCCGCAGTCACGCCAGCGGTCGCACTCTCCATTGGGGTCGGTATACCGATACGGGTTGTACCTGCCGTACTGGTACGCACCCCAGGTGATCGGAAGCCTCGCCTCTCCCTCCACCGGGTCACGGCTGATGAACTGGCCGCGGCCAAGCCACCGGTGCATTACGTGCAATTGACCCGCCAGTGAGATAGCCCCCTTATTCCCCGGCCCCGTCCTATCGCTTATCTTTGAAGATAGGTACAGGGCTGTGCATATGACTAGGCATACGGAGCCAGTAGAAGTAGTCGTGAAGGACTATTTTTGGAGGTTGTCGGCAACCATGAATATTCAGTAACTCTATGAGCTCACAGTTATTTCGACCAGCAAAATATATTATTAAATTTATAGTCTAATATTAAAATTCACATCAATTATCGATCTAGTTTATCTATGAAAATTCAAAGGAAATATTACATTCAAAGGCTCTAATGGCAGAGAAATTTCTCTTAAAGATTTTTCAATTTTAATTATTTCTGAATCATATTGAATTTCATCAAATAAATAACTATAGACGTTAACTCCAACAGAAATACTCCATTCAACGATTCTATTGAATCTATTCACAACAACCCCCTCCCAACCACCATCTTCTGCAATACCACAAGCACAAGTAAATATTAAATAATTACCAGAACCGTTTCTACTATTTTTCATTTCTTCAAAATATATTAATGAGTTAGAAAAGTCATCAATTTCATCAATATATTCCCCATCTATCATGATTCTTACAATGGAAACATTACTGAATATAATTCCATCTTTCTCCGAAGATAGACTTCCATCAAATTTTTCTATATATAAATTCATTATATTCATTTTAATTCACCGTGTCTCGATGCCAAGGGAAATTGAGTAGATCTTGTTGGATCCGGACTTATGAATACTTTATGAATTCTCGAAGATTGACTAGATACCGGCGTCATTGAAGGATCCATCATGTTATTTGGAGAAATATCGAAAGGATAGGCTTTTTGATAGACCGTAGCTCTTGTATTCAAGTCACTATAGAAGATATCTGGATACCTCATGGTATCAGCCCTTAATTTTGCTACATCGATATTTTCCGAAAATTGCGTTCTATTTTGATTAGGTATCTTATCGGCAGCAAATTAATGACGCTGAAATGCATGGGAGTTTATAAAATAATTCTCCAACCGCCCACCACCTTCTTTATAAAAATCTCCTAATTCCTGCATACGTAGAGATTCCTTTAGTTTTGCATATTGTGCAGAACTTGCTTCTCCATTTGCAAGGCGATTATTTAAGATCGTACTATCTACATCACTAGTCGTCGGAGGCGCAGTCTTACTATCCATCTGCGTCTTACCTGCAATTTCAAGCTTACCTCCCTCATCCAGTAGTTTGCGCGTTGTGTCTTTCGGCACATCAACGGTGCGAACTTGCGGCGCCCCTGGCGCCTTCGCCGCCAGCACAGGTTCCGCCACCTACAACTCCCTCGCCAGCGCCCTGGCAACCACTCGCTCCTTCGCCGCAGCATTGCCCGCACCCGCCAAACCCTTGTCTGCAAGGCTCGCCGCACTCCGGGCCGCTTGGGGCAGGCCTGCAATGGCCAGACCGATTTCACCGGCATAGTTGCCGCGCAGCATCGCTGCCGTGAAGGTGTTGCCGTTGGCGTCTTCCGCTTGCGCCTTTTCATCAATGTTGGCGATGGCTTGCCTGACTGCAGACGGCAGTTGGCCTGCGTTGTCTATGACACCATTGATCAGGTCCAGCCGCTCACTGTTTCTTCTCTGCGCTGCTTCACTGCCAAACAGGCCCAGGTAGCCGTCACCGATGAACCAGGCAGTGTCCAGCGTGCCTTCCACCGCCTTGACGGCGGTGAGCCCGATACCGCCAACCAGGCCACCGGCAATCTTGGTCCCGCAGTCACGCCAGCTGTCGCACTCCCCATTCGGATCGGTGTACCGATACGGGTTGTACCTGCCGTACTGGTACGCACCCCAGGTGATCGGAAGCCTCGCCTCCCCCTCTACCGGGTCCCGGCTGATGAACTGGCCGCTGGCCGGGTCGTAGTAGCGAGCCCTGGCGTACAGCAGGCCCGTCTCCGGGTCTGCGTAGTAGCTTCCGAAGCTGTGGCCGTTGCTGCGGATTCCAGTACCCGCGTTGCCGCTGGCTTCGCTGTCCACGCTGCCGTAGGCGCTGTCGGCCTTGGCCGTGCCGCCTTCGCTGGCAACGGTGGCCACCAGGTTGCCGTTGCTGTCGGCATGCAGTTGCGTAGTGCTGCTGGTGCTGCCCAGGCCGTTGGCGTATGGTTGAACAGTCAGGGGGCCGTATTGCCAGCCAGCACGGCCGCGTCGGTGTCGCTGTGCAGGGTCTGCCGGTTGTCGGCGCCGCTGATCTCGAAGCTGCGGCGGGCGTGCAGGCCATCCCACTGGATGCGTTCGTAGGCCAGTGGGCTGTAGGTGGCCGCACTGCCTTGCGTGGCCTTGTTCAGGCCCGCGTTGCTGAGGAATTTTTCTGCGCGCAGGTTGCCTGCGTTGTAGCGGCACTGGGCCAGGGTCTGCGCGCCGCTGCCGTGGTCCTGGTCCACGCGGATGAGCTGGTCCTGGGCGTTCCAGTGGTAGCTGGTGCTGGAGGTGACGGCACCCTTTGTCTGCGCCTGCGTGAGGCGGTTGCCGTTGGCGTCGTAGGTGTAGCTGGTGCTGGCCGCGCCGCTGATCTGCACGAGCTGGTCACGGCCGTTGTAGCGGTAGTCCAGCGTGCCTTCAGGTGCGGAGGCACCGGTTTCCAGGCCGTTGGGGCTGCCGACAGGCGGACCCGTGGCACCGACGGTGGCGACCACGTTCTGCTGAATGCGCAGGCCTCCCGCATCCAGTTGCCAGGTGGTGCGGCGCTCGGGCGTGGTGTGGCTGGTCAGGCGGTCCTGGGCGTCGTAGGTCCAGCTTTCCACGCGGGTGCGGTTGTGGCTGGCGCTGTTGCTGCCTCCGGGCAGATGGGCGCTTAGGGCCGCGCTGCGATTGGCGGCAGACAGGGATTCCGTTCTGCTGCTGCCGACGCGGTTGCCGTTGACGTCGTAGGTGTAGGCGGTGTCCAGGATGGTGTTGCCTGCGCCTGCCGTGGCCTGGGTGCTGCTGGTTTCGCCAGCCACGCGACCGGCCTTGTCGTAGCGGGTGCTGGTGCTGCTGCCATCGGGGTGCAGCAACTGGGTGACACGGCTGGATTTGTCGTAGCTGATGCGGGTGGTGCCGCCTGCCCCGCTCTGGCTGGTGCGGCGGTTCAGGGCGTCGTACTCGATGGTGGTGACGCTGCAGCCCGGGGCGGATGCCGTGGCGGCCGTGGTGCCGATGCGGTTGCCCTGGGGGTCGTAGCTGTGCGTGAGGCTGTTGCCCCAGGCGTCGGTGGCCTTGACGGGCCGGTTGAAGGCGTCGTAAGTGGTGGTTTCGGTACGCGTGCCCTGGCTGTCTGCCTGTGCCTGTGCCTGGGCGGCGGCTGGGGCCAGCTCACGGCCGGGCGCCACTACACCACGCTGCACACTTCGCTGGCCAGCTATGCGCTCACCGGCCTGATCTGGGGCAACGCGGCCAACTATTTCCGCGACGGCACGGTGCTGCGCGCCAGCAATTCGCTGCGCTACCAGTCGCCGAACATGGGCGGCTTCACGGTGCGCGGCATGTATTCGTTCGGCGAGGCGGCGGGCTCCAGCGTGGCCAGCCTGTACGGCGGCTCCGTGGACTATGCGGCCGGGCCCTGGGCACTGGGTGCATCGTGGATGCAGCGGCGTACCACGGCCGCGAATACCGACCGCTATGCGCTGCTGGGCGCGGCCTATGACTTCGGCGTGGCGCGCGCCGCGCTGCTGCTGTCCACGCGGCGCGACGACCTGCCTGCCGCCACCAGCGGCCAGGGCCGTTTCTACGAGGCCAGCGTGACCGTGCCCATGGGCATGGCGGGGCAATGGCTGCTGTCCTATGGCGCCTACCACGGACAGGCTCGCGCCCAGAGCGATGCGCGTGCGCTGAGCGTGCGCTACGACCACTCGCTGTCCAAGCGCACCAAGCTCTATGCGGGCGTGGGCCGCATCCACAACGAGGCGGGTGCCGCCTTCACCATCAACACCGCCAGCAATGCGGGGCCGGAGGTCCAGGCAGGCAGCCGGCCCAGCTCGGTGGTGCTTGGCATATCGCATGCCTTCTGATTGCCGGGGCAGGCGCGGCCAGCGCCTGCCATGCCGACAGGGCGGCCCGGCTGGAGTCTGGCCGTTGTAACAACCCCATGAAATCCAGGGAATATTCGACTATTTGAATGGATTTTTCCAATCAGAAAAAGTCTGTCCAATCAGCGAATTAGGCGATTTGCAAGAGAGAAAGTTTCGCAAAAAGACAAGTGCCTGCGTGATCCGGCAAGAAAAATAAAATCCAAATGTAAACAATTGTTTATCTGGCCTGTAAGATTCTTCCAGTCAATCAGTGTTTCCCCAGGAGGGTGTTGTGAAGCACCTCGCCGATGCATTCATCGGGAAAATGCATCGCACCCGCCTGGCCATTGATTTTTTCATATAAGAATTCTTACTCATTCAATCTTTTGACGCACCACATCCACGGCCACCAAGATGAGAGCGCATCCAGATTATGGAGAATAATATCCGCCCATCACCAGCAAGCCGATACTGGATATAACAAAATCAGCCGGGCCGAGGAATTGCTACAGGCCTGCAAATGGCCAGAGCCTTCCATATATCCCCTGCTGGTGCTCAGATATGTGCAGGAAGCACAGGCCATTTTCGAGCTGCACCGCATGCCCGACCGCGTGGTTTCATGCCGCATTGCAGCCGCCTTCATCCATTGCCAGCTGGGTGAAGAGCGCAATGCGATTGCATTGGCCACGGCGGCAATGGCCAATCCCGCGCTGCTGCAGCCGGAATCCATGGCCTGCGCCACCTATGTGAGGGCGCTGGCGCATAGCCGGCTGGGCGAGCTCGATACCGCCTTGCAATTGATCGAAGGCAAGGACCATGATTTCGCATTGATGGCGCCGGGCGTCACGCCCTGGCTGTCCGCCCTGATCAATTGGGCCAGGGCGCAGATCCTGTGGAAGATCTATCTCTACAAGAACCACCAGAGTCTGTGGTGCGGTCCGCCCCCGGATTCAGGCCTGGTCCAGCTCGGCGCCGCGGCACCCGACAGCGCCGACCTGCAGGCGCTGCTGGAGCGGGTCGGCCGCCAGCTGCCAACGGGCCTGGCCTGGCCCTACAGCGATTTGCTGCAGCTCTCGGTCAAAGGGCTGGATGCGGGCCGCCGCGAAGCCGCTGGCGTGGTCCGTGCCATTGAACGCATCGGCGTCCGCCACCAGATCAAGAACCCGCCGATTGCCGGCTGGGCCTGGCTGAGCAGCGCACTGGTGCACTGCAGCAAGCGCCAATATGCCCAGGCCCTGCAGGCGGTGATGCTGGCAAAGTCCACGGCCCAGACCTACCAGCTCGAAGGCCTGTGCCGCAATGCCCTGGTCTACGAGTACCACATACAGGAAACGCAGGGCGATTTTGCAGGCGCGCTGTCCACGCTGAAGGCGCTGAACATCATGCGGCTCAAGAGCATGGCCATCAGCCCCTATCTGGAGAAATCCAGATTCACGGCCATGGACGAGGCACGGCTGCACGATCTGGAACCCGCCTATGTCAAGCGCGCCCTCCAATACATACAAGAAAACCTGGACAAGAAACTACCGATCCAGACCATTGCCGACCATTGCCGCGTCAGCCGGCGCACATTGGAGGTTTCCTTTCGCAACAGCCGGTCGTGCAGCATCGGTGAATATATAAGGCAAAGCCGTATCCATCTTGCGGCCGAATCGCTGCTGACCACCGACCAGAGCATAGGACAGATTTCCTCGCAGCTTGGTTATTCCTCGCTCTCATCATTTTCCAGAGATTTCTCCGGACATTATGGAATACCGCCGTCTGTCTGGGTACGCCATCATCGATTGGCGTGATCCGGATTTTTATGCGATGCGGCCCGATTGCGTGGCATGCAGCCATATTGAATACTGAAAGGAATACGCATGAAATACCTGAAAAACATGAAGACGGGCTCCATGTTGGGTCTGGGATTTTCGATTCTGATTGCCATCGCGCTGTCGATTGCGCTGTATGGCCGCGCCCAGCTGGTACAGGCCTCCGATGATGTGGCCTACCTGGCCGACAAGCGGATCACAAGCCTGCTCCGGCTGGTGGAGATCAAGGGCTCGGTGGAGTTCATCTTTCGCGGCGTGCGCAGCATGGCGCTGATGGAGGACGCCGGGGAAAAGAAGCTGGCCAAGGCCGCACTGGATGCACAGCGCCAGAAGATCAGCCAGCTGATGGAGAAATTCCGCGAAGGCCTGAGCACACCGCAGGGCGTTGCGCTGTACGACAACATGAAGAACGCGCGCATTGCCTATCTGCCGCTGCTCGACCAATTCATGGAGGCGGCCACGCGCCACGACCTGCAGGCCGTCTCGGCCATGCTTGGCGAAAGCGGGGAGTTCCGCAAGCGCCAGGACGCGTTCTTCAACTCCATCAATGACATCCTGGCCCACCAGCAGGTGCGCGCCACGGAAACGGCGCAGGCCTCCGAGGACAAATCCCTGGCTGCCGGGCGGCTGATGCTGTCCCTGGCGCTGGCCGCACTGGCCATAGGCGCGCTGGTGGGCTGGGCCATCACGCGGCGCATCACGGGCCTGCTGGGCGGGGAGCCCGCCTACGCGGCGCAGATCACGCAGGAAGTCGCCAGGGGCAACCTGGCGGTGGCCGTGGCGCTGCGGCCCGGTGACACCACCAGCCTGCTGGCTGCGCTGAACTCCATGCGCGCCAGCCTGGCAGACATCGTCAGCCAGGTGCGCCACAGCAGCGAATCGATTGCCACGGGCGCCAGCCAGATCGCCTCGGGCAACGCCGACCTGAGCGCTCGCACGGAAGAGCAGGCCGCCAACCTGGAGGAAACGGCCGCCTCCATGGAGCAGATGACCGCCACCATTCAGCAGAACGTGGACACGGTGCGCAGTGCCTCGGGCCTGGCCCAGTCGGCCAGCGCCACGGCCGTGCACGGCGGCGAGGTGGTGCATGGCGTGGTCAGCACCATGGAGGACATCACGCACAGCTCGCGCAAGATCGAGGAAATCATCGGCGTGATCGACGCCATTGCGTTCCAGACCAACATCCTCGCGCTCAATGCCGCCGTGGAGGCCGCGCGTGCCGGGGAACAGGGCAAGGGCTTTGCGGTGGTCGCCTCGGAGGTGCGCTCCCTGGCCCAGCGCTGCGCCAATGCGGCCAAGGAGATCAAGGGCCTGATCAGCGAGAGCGTGGGCAAGGTCGCCGCCGGCTCCCGCCAGGTGGCCGAGGCCGGCAACACCATGAACGACATCGTCACCCAGACGCACCGCGTGGCCGAACTGATCTCCGACATCGGTGCCGCCACGCAGGAGCAGTCCCAGGGCGTGACCCAGGTCAGCGACGCCGTGCAGCAGCTCGACCAGGTGACGCAGCAAAACGCCTCCCTGGTGGAAGAGTCTGCCGCCGCTGCCGACAGCCTGAACAAGCAGGCGGCGCAGTTGGTGCAGCTGGTCAGCGTGTTCCGCCTGGATGAGAACACGACCCGCCCCCAGGCCGCCCTGTCCAAGTCCGCGCCGGTTGCAGCGGCCGTGTCGGCGCGCGCACAGACCGCCAGGCCGTCTCCAGCGCTGGCCCCCGCCGCGCCCCGTACCAAGCCCCTGCGTGCGGCAGCGGCGGCGGCCTCCAGCGCGCCTGTGGCGCTGCCTGCCAAGGCGGCAACACCCCGCCGCGCCACGGCGGCCGGAATGGCCGAAGTGGCCGAGGCCGATGAGTGGGAGCAGTTCTAGAACAGGCTCAGCGCATCACCAGGCCGCCATCGACGAACAGTACCTGTCCCGTCATGAAGCCGCTCAGTTCCGAGGCCAGGAACAGCACGGGCCCTGCCACGTCTTCGGGGCTTGCCAGGCGGCGCAGCGGCGTGGCGGCCATCAGCGATTCTCGGAAGGACTCGCGCGTGTCCTGCGTGCCCTGCGTGGGATAGACCAGGCCCGGCGCCACGCAGTTGACACGTATGCCCACGGGCCCCAGCTCGCTGGCCAGGTTGCGGCTGAAGGCCACCAGCGAGGCCTTGGCCGTGGTGTAGTCGTGGTAGGGCACGACGGGGTGCTCCACCAGGTTGCTGGCAATGTTGACGATGCTGCCCCGCGCGCGCTGGCGCATCTGCGGCAGCACGGCGCGGCAGACGTTGAAGGCCGCGCCCACGGCACCGTCGTACTGGGCCTGGTAGTCGCTCCATTGCAGGTCGTCGAAGAGGCGGCGGCGCTCGGGGTCGAAGGCGTAGGGTTTGAAGGCGTTGTTGACCACGATGTCGATGGCGCCCGCCTCGCGCGCAATGGCCTCGGTCATGGCCTGGACGGCGGGCTGCGAGCCCACATCGGCCTTGATGGCCCAGGCATCGCCTCCGGCCTGCTTGCCCGCAGCCTGGCAGGCCGCCACGGTCTGCGCGGCGGCAGCATCGTTGGACAGGTGGTTGACCGCCACGAGGGCACCCTCGCGCGCAAAGGCGGTGGCAATGGCCGCGCCTATGCCGCGGCCGGCGCCGGTGACCAGCACCACCTTGCCTTGCAGTCCCAGGGAAGACGGCTGTGCCATCTCAGGCCCCCGGCAGCAGGCTGGTGTCCACCACGTCGGACACCTTGATCTGCCTTTGCACCATGCCCAGCGCGCGGTAGGCGTCGGCGCCCTTTTGCAGGGCGGCCAGGTCGAAGCTGCCCAGCGGCTTGCCGGCCTGCAGCGGCTGCGAAGACGCATTGCGCAGGCGGATCACGTCCAGATTGATATCGCGCTGCGTGCCGTCGATGGCGTGCTTGCCGGCCAGCGTGGCGGCTTCCTCGGGGTTGGCCATCATCCAGGCGGCGCTGTCGCGGTAGCCCTTGAGGAAGGCGCGCAGCAGGTCCTTCTTGTCGCGCAGCGTGTCCTCGCGCACCACGAACATGTCGCTGGAGATGTTGAGGTTATCGCGCACCTGCATCACATCGACCTCGCCAATGCCTTTGCGCAGGCCCACGGCCAGGCCGGTGTCGGTGGCGGCCGTGGCATCGACCTGGCCCTGCATCAGCGGCGCGAAGTTGAGCAGGCCGGTGACGACGATGGTCACGTCCGACTCCTTGAGACCGGCCTGGTGCAGCATCACCAGCAGGTTCTGGCGCGTGCCGCTGGACAGGCTGTAGACGCCGATCTTCTTGCCCTTGAGGTCCGCCGGCTTGCGGATGCCGGCCGACTTGAGCGAGACCACGTTGAACACGTTCTGCGGGTAGATGTCGTAGATGGCGACCAGCTTCTCGCCCTTGTCAAGCGCCATGAAGAAGGAGCCGGGGTCGGTGAAGGCCACATCGGCCTGGCCGCTGAGCATGTTGCGGATGGCGTCGCCGCCGCCCGCGCCGGGCAGGTAGGCCAGCTCCACGCCCTGGGCCTTGAAGAAGCCCTTGTCGGGCTCGGCCAGGATGTTGGTGATCTCGCTGATGGGCTTGCTCCAGCCCGCCAGGCGGATCTTGCCTTGCACAGGAGCGGCCAGGCAATTGCCGGCCAGCGCCAGGCCGGCAAAACCGGCAGAGGCGCCCAGCAGGCTGCGGCGGGTGAGGAAGGGGGATTGCGGTGTGTGCATGGCGCTTGGAGAAAAGGTTTCGGAAGTATTCAGGGTGGTCAGGCGGCGCGCGAGCGCAGCAGCCGGCGCTCCAGCACCAGGCAGGCCTGGTACAGCAGCAGGCCCATGGCGGCGATCAGCACCAGGGCCGCAAACATGAGGGTGGTGTCCATCATTCCCTGGGCGGCAATGACCACGGCGCCCAGGCCCCGGCTTGCGCCCATGAATTCGGCCACCACGGCGCCGACCAGTGCCAGCACCACGGCCACGCGCAGGCCCGCAAGAATGGCGGGCAGGCCCGTGGGCAGCTTCAGGCGCAGCAGCGTCTGCAGCCGCGTGGCGCCCAGCATGCGAAACAGCTGCAGCCGCTGGGCATCGACCTGGCGCAGGCCGGTCAAGGTGTTTTCCATCAGCGGGAAAAAGCAGATCAGCGCCGTGATCAGCACCGTGGGCAGCATGCCGAAGCCGAACCACAGCACGAACAGCGGCGCCAGCGCCAGCTTGGGCACGACCTGGCTGACCACCACATAGGGCTTGAGCACACGCTCGAGCAGCTCGGATTCAGCCAGGGCCATGCCCGCCAGCAGGCCGATCGCGCTGCCGGCCGCCAGCCCCAGCAGCAGGGCCTGGAGCGTCGCCCAGATGTGCGGCCAGAAATAGCCCGTGGCCAGCCCCGTCCACAGCGATGCCGCAATGGCCGAGGGCGCCGGCAGCACCAGGGCGGACAGGCCCCATTGCCGCACCAGCAGCTCCCACAGGCCCAGCAGGACCAGCGCCAGCGCAGCGGCCAGCAGGCGGGCATGGAACAAGGACACCGTCATGCCGCCGTCCTGTCCATGGCTGCGCGCACGCGGGCGCAGTGCTCGTTGAACGCCGGCCCGTGGCGCATGGCCTGGGTGCGCGGCGCGGGAAGATCGACCGCCATATCGGCCACGATGCGCCCGCCGTGCATGAGGGCGATGCGGTCGCCCAGGTAGACGGCCTCGTTGATGTCGTGGGTGACGAAGAGCACCGTGGTGCCGCGCTCGCGGCAGGTGCGCAGCAGGTCGTCCTGCAGCTCGGCGCGCGTGATGGCGTCCAGCGCGGCAAAGGGCTCGTCCAGCAGCAGCAGGGGCGGGTCCAGCACCAGCGCCCGTGCCAGCGCCACGCGGCTTTGCTGCCCGCCCGAGAGATGGCGCGGATGGCGCTGCGCGTGGCTGGCCAGGCCCAGCTGCTCCAGCAGCGCCAGGGCGCGTTGCTCGTCCTGCGGCGCGGGGCGCCTTTGCAGCGACACGGGCAGCAGCACATTGCCCAGCGCCGTATGCCACTCCAGCAGCGTGGGCGCCTGGAACATGAAGCCCAGTTGCGGGCCGGGCTCGGCCAGCTCGGCGCCACGCAGCAGGATTCGGCCCGACTGCGGCCTGAGCAGCCCCGCCGCCAGCTTGAGCAAGGTGGTCTTGCCGCAGCCGCTGCGGCCCAGCAGGCAGTGGATCTCACCGGCCTGCACGCGCCAGTCCACGCCGTCCACCACGGGCGGGCGGCCCGGGTAGCTGAACACCACCTGTTCGATATCTAGAAACGCCATGCCGTCAGCCCCGTCTGTGATGCCCGTCATGCCCGTCGTGCCGGTGTGCATGGATGTCAATCCGCATACGGGGCGAACGGCTGCGCCGCCGCCTCGGCAGATTGCTCGATCTCGGTCATGCGCACCAGGTCCAGCAGGTTGAAGCGGCCGTCATGGTGCCAGCCGGCCTCGGGCATGCTCATGGAGCCGATGGCGCTGATGCGCGTGACGCCGGCCGCGCCCAGCAGGCCGGCCAGCCGGTACAGCTGCTCGGGCGAGGCGGCAATGCCGGCCGTCTGCAGGTAGTCGCGCTGCGCGGCCACCACGGGCACGGCGTCATCCAGGCGGTCCACGCCCACCACGGCAATCGTGCGGTACAGGGCCGTGGGCGCCAGCGGCTGCAGGCTGTCGCTGTACGCCACGCTCCAGGGTGCGTCAACGGGGCCCAGCAGTTGCTGTTCGTCACCCGACCATTCCACGGACTGCTGCCAGCGGGCCACGGCGGCGCCCTCCTCCAGCTCCAACGGCCGGCGCGCAAAGCGCCGCTGCAGGTTGGCCAGCTCGGCCGCCAGATAGTCGGCAAAGGCACGCGCAGAGACGGGGGCGCCGCGCTCCACGTAGAAGACATGGGGCGAGTAGCAGCCCTGCTGGTCGTAGCGCATCACGTCCCAGGCCGCCAGCCGCGCCACGGCGGGCGCCTTGAGCGTGTCCAGCGCCTGGGCGCCCACCATGCCAAAGCCCAGCTTGTGGCCGTGTGGCAGAAAGCGCGTGGTCACGGGCAGGCGCTGGCGCAGTGCCTGCAGCGTCTGGTTGCCGCCGTAGGCGAGCACGGTGTCGGCCTCGGCGTGGAGCGCGGCGGCTCCACCGGCATCCACGCCATCGGCGCCATCCGCCCCATCCACACCCCCCGCACCGCTCCACCACACCACGGCCAGGCAATCGGCCAGCGGCGGGTGCACCTCGGCCAGCAGCCGTGCGAACCAGCCCGCGAACAGCGGCTCGGCGCTGGCCAGCTTGCCAATGGCGGGCGCCTTGACCAGCAGGCCGCAGACCAGGCTCCACAGGGACAGCGCAGGCACGTTGCCGGCCCAGCTGTGCATCAGCAGGTCGGGGCCGAAGGCACGCACCGCGCCGCCCTTGGGCGCGGGCTGGAAGCCGTCCAGCACGGCCGGGTTGGCAAAGTCCTCGGCCACGAAGCGCCGCAGCTGCGCGGCGCGAAAGGTCTTGAAGAAGCCCGTCAGCCCCAGGCGCACCATGTCGGCGTCATAGCCGCTGACCACGGGCAGCCAGGCCTCGGCCTGGCGCCGATAGGGATCGCTGCGGTCCAGCAGGCGGGCGATGGCGCGGTCGATGGCGTCGATGATCTCGGCCACGGGCATGGCCCTGAGGTGGCGGTCGGCGGCACGCCGCACGTGGGCCGCCAGCGCATGCATCTGCGGGCCGGTCAGCAGGGGCACGGAGACTTCCAGCCGCACGCCGCCGCGTTCGAAGGGCAGCACATGCCACTGCACCTCGGCCTCGCGCAAACCAGGCAGTTCGGGCAGGTAGCCGGCCGTGATCCGCTCGATGTTCATGCAGCAGCGGCCTTCACGAATTCATCGACCGCCAGCGAGCAGCCCTTGGCCGCTGCGCCCTCGGCACGCCCCAGCAACAGGAAACCGCTGTTCTCGCCATGGCCGGCCCACAGGCCCACGTCCTCGGTGAGGATGGTGGTGACCGCGTTGTAGTTGGCCAGGTCGCAGTGCACGAGAATGCCGCGCTCGCCGGGAGCCACGCTGCGGCCGGTGACGGGCTCGACCAGGCGCGAGCGTATCCAGTGCGGCCCCGACTTGACCGAGGGCAGCGTGGCATTGCCGTCGTCATAGAACTGCGTGCTCAACTCGGTCATGCCGTACATGTTGATGCAGTGGCTGCGCGGCACGCCCAGCAGCCGGGACAGGTCGGCGTAGAAATCCTCCAGCGGCAGCTCGCGCGACTGGCCCTTGTAGCCGCCCGTGTCCAGGATGCGGCTGCCCGGCGGCAGGCAAAAGCTGCGGCCCTGCTCGCGCAGCGCATCCATCACATGCACCAGGCTGAAGCTGGCGCCCAGCAGCGCATAGGGGCGGCCGCTGCGCTCGGACTCCTCCAGCACGGCGCACAGGCCGGGCATGTCCAGGCCGTCGGGGGTGAGGAAGTAGCGGCTGTCGGGAGTGCCGAATTCCGTCTTGGCCAGCGCCAGGTAGTGGGCCAGCGAAGAGTTGGGCATGGCCTGCTCGTCGGGAAAGAGGATGCCCATGGGCAGGCGCTCGTGTCCGGCCATGAAGCGCTGCGCGAAGTTGCGCGTCATCGACGCATCGTAGACATCTAGCGCGGGATGGAAGTGGCGCCCGCGCGAAGACATCCCCTTGGCCTGGCCCGTGGTGCCGCTGGTCATGAACACGCGCTCCGCGGGCGAGGCCGGCTCGCTGCGCAGCTCCATGGCCTTGAACGCGTCAATCGGCACGGCGGGAATGTCGCTCCAGGTCTTCACATTGCGCAGCGTGGCACCGCGCCGCTGGCAGAAGCTGCGAAACGGCGCATTCGATTCGTATTGGTAGGCGAACAGCCGCAGGGCCAGTGCGTCGAACTGCTCGTCGGTGCAGCCGTCCATGGCGATGAATGCAAGCAGGTCTGCGACCAGAGAAGCCGCCTGGGGCCGGGCCTTGTCCATGGAATTCCTTCGAGAGCTGGGACGTGATGCTCCGAAGGCTCCCCCGCCCGTGGCGCAGGGGTGCAAGCTCTTCTTCCGCCGGAATGACCCGGTTCAAGTTCTCGGGTGTGGATCTCAGCACTGGCGTGCACCCCGGAGCGGAGGGCTATCTTACAGCAGGGTCGCCAAGGGTGCAGGACCGGGACAATCCTGCTGCGGGCCGCATCAGCCCACGGCCGTCAGCCGCCGCATCACCCACTCCACGGGCCCCTGCGCCGCCTTCTTGCTCCAGGCCCAGGCGGCCAGGCTGGCGATGATCACGTACAGCGCGGCGGCCACGGCCACTTCGCGCAGGCTGCGTGATCCGTCCAGCGCGCCCAGGGCCTCCAGCAGGCCCATGCCGATGAGGATGTGTGCCAGGTACAGGGTCAGCGTCATGCGCCCGGCCGGCAGCAGGCCGCGCCACGGTCCAGCGGGCCAGCGGTCGGCCAGCCGCAGGCAGACGCCTATGGCAATGCTGGCGCAGCCCAGGCCCATCAGCAGGTAGGCTGGGCCGGGCGGCATGGGGCCGGTGGCCAGCCAGGCAGCCCATTCACTCTGTGCCGCAAGTGCCGAGACGGCGCAGGCCAAGCCCACCATCGCAACACCGCAAGCCACCAGACCCCACTGCACGCGCGGCTCGGCCAGCGGCAGGCGTGCCAGCAGCATGCCGCAGAGGAAAAAGGCAAACCAGGGCAGCACCGGATGGAAGCCGTTGAACAGCAGGTTGCGCGCAAAGCCGGCCGGCTCCCACAGACCCTGGTAGGACAGGCTCGCCCAGTCCCAGCCCTGGCTGTAGTCCAGCTGCAGCAAGGCCGTGGCGGACAGCACGGCCACGGCCGCCATGCCGGCCAGCAGCGCCCGTGCGCCGGCCTGCAGCCAGGCGATGGCCAGCACGAAATACACCGCGTAGTAGTGAATGATGTCGGCCGGAAAGATCAGCAGGTTCATGCCACCGGCCACCAGCAGGAACAGCGCGCGGCGCAGCGTCCAGAGGCGCGCCGTGGCCGGCTCCAGCGAGCGCGTGGCCAGCACCAGGCCCAGTCCCGCCAGCACCACGAAGGTGGCCGAGGCCTTGCCCTCCAGAAAATGGAAGAACGACAGCAGCCAGCCCGGCTCCTGCAGCGCGGGATGCATGGCCTGCTTGAAGTTGACGAACACCATGCCTGCCAGCGCCAGGTAGCGCGCCAGGTCCAACCCCGCCAGGCGGGCGCCCCTGCCGGTGGCGTGCCTCATGTCGCGTCCCCCCGTACCTCGCCTCCAAGCAGGCAGGCCAGCAAGGCGGGATGCAGCACATCGACCCCTTCATCCGCCCCCGCGTCTTCTTGCGGCGTCACCGCCAGCGCAAAGCGCAGCGCATCGCTTTCCACGGCATCCAGCAGCAGTTGCGCGGCCAGGCGCACGGGCACGGCGGGCCGCAAGAGGCCCTGCTGCGCCCCGCGCTCCATGAAGCCTGCCAGGCCGTCGAGCATGCGCCTGCGGTTGGCCTCGAAGGCCGGCGCCAGCCCGGGCGAACGCGCGATCTCGGACAGGCATTCGGCGCTGAGCACGGCCCATTCCCGCTGGCGGCACAGCGCCTGGTAGGCGGCCAGGAATTGCGCCACCACAGGCAGCGAAGGGGCTGCGGCCCGCTCCAGCGCCTGCAGCAAGGGCAGCAGCTCGGTCTGCTCCTGCGTGGCGACCTCGGCAATCAAGGCCTGCTTGCTGTCGAAGTGGTTGTACAGATTGCCCAGGCTCACCGAGGCAGCCTGCGCGATGTCGCGCATGCTGGTGCAGTGAAAGCCGCGCTCCACGAAGCACTGCAGGGCGGCCTCCACGATGACGGCCCGGCGCTCGCTGATGTCTTCTTTCTTTTTCATGCCCGAATGATGAACGAACGTTTATTCATAGTCAACACCGGGGCATGAAATCACAGCGGCGGCAGGGGGCCCACGCCCGAAGGAACGGCCTCCTCGTTGGGCCTGCAGGGCTGGCGCAGCATGCGCCGGCAGTCCGGCAGCTGCCGCTCATGGGCATAGGCGATGTGGCCCAGCACGATCTTCGACGGCCGGCTGCGGTCCAGCCAGACGGTGTTGGTCGAAGGCGTGGACAGATGGTCGAAGGCCCAGTACCCGGTCTGCGAAGGCGTGTCCAGGGTCACGCGCAGGCTGGAGCCCGCGCGGAACACATGGGCGAATTTCTGGATTTCCACGCGCATCAGCGTGGGCTCGCCGGGGCGCAGCGGGCGCACGGCGGCCTCGGTGAAATCGCCCCAGGGCCGCAAGGCGGTGGAACGCTGGCCGTCCAGCGCACGCATGGAGGCACGCAGCCAGCCGCGCTGCACGAACATCTCCTGGCCGTCGGGACGCACCTCCGAGACGGTGACCTGCACATCGGTATCGCCGGCCGTGGCGCTGAGCCACAGGTCCAGCGAGGCCTCGCCATAAAAGCTCAGCGCGCGCGGCAGCGGGGCCGTGGTGAAGCGCAGCAGGCCCTGCCCGGCGGGACTGGCCGTCCATTGGCCCGCGCCGGACTCGGTATCCGCGTCGGGATGGTTGGCCTCGGCGCCCGGCAGCGGGTAGCGGTAGCTGGCCGACTGGCGCTCGGCCTGCGGGGGCGCATCGCCCAGCCCGCCGCCCGGCTGCAGCCACAGCGTCATGGGCGTGACGCGCACGGGCAGCCGGTCAAAGCTGGCCACGGCCGAGGGGCGCAGCTGCCCATAGTCGCCCCCACCGTTCATCCACTGCATTTCCTGCGCCAGCAGCACGCGCGGCGTGTGCTCGAAGCCATTGCTCTCGCCCTTGAGAAAGCGCGCATAAAAGCGCTTCATGGTCTCGCGCAGAAAGGGGGCGTTGTCGGTGTGGTGGTCGCCGTTGGAGCTGATCAGCCACATCTTGTCCGGGGCGATGCTGTCCTCGTAGTAGCCCATGCGGGTGCCCACCTGCTCGTCCTGCCAGGACTGGGTGCCCAGCGTGGGGATGTCGATGCGGTGCGTGGAGTTCATGGCGCTCTTGAGCGCGTAGCGGGCGCCGAAGAAGCGGTCCTCGTCCAGCCAGCGCGCCATGTCCAGGTCAGGGCGCTGGATCTTGCGGATGTTGTCCTCCACGACCTGGGCGCATCCGGTATCGCCGTCCAGCGCCCTGGCATCGTCGGCGGCCTTGCGCCATATCGCGGGGAACTGCCGCCACCAGTTGGCGGGAAAGCCGATGTTCTGGATGCCGCCCGGATAGGCCACGTCGCGGTAGGGATCGGCCACGTTCTTGCCCGGCGCGATCGCCTTGAGGCTGGGCGGACGCTGTGCCGCCACCCACAGCTGGTCGTAGCCCGAGTACGAATAGCCCACCATGCCCACCTTGCCCGTGGACCACGCCTGGCGCGCCGCCCACTCCACCGCATGCGCCCCGGCCGCGCCCACGGAGGCGTCGGCCCACTGGTTCTCGCCGGTGGAGCAGCCCGTGCCGGGCACGTTCAGGCCCATCACGGCATAGCCTTCCTGGGTCCACTCCTGGGTGGTCTGTTCCGTGACCGAGCCCGATCCGTAACCGTCGTACTCCATCAGCACGGGAAACGGCCCCGGCCCCTTGGGAAAGACCACCGAATAGCGCATCTTGTTGCCGTCAGGCAGCTGGATGTAGCCCCAGATGCGCGGCCCGGGGTTGGTGCTGCCCGACGAGCCCCCGCCGCAGGCCGCAAGGCCCAGGGCAAGGGTGGCGATGCCGGCCGCGCCGAGCCACGCGCGGGAATGGCGAAAAGTCATCATGGATGGTCCTCCTGGTTGCTGATGCAGTCATGCCCGCAAGGGGGCAGGCCGCAATGTAGGACCGTCCGGGCGCATGGCGCACGCACAGGCTGAAGGGGCGCTGAAGGGGGACTGAAGGGGCGCTGAAGCGCGCCTGAAGACAGGCTGAAGGCAAACGCGGCCAGTCGCCACGGCCTTCGGCCCCGGGGCACGGCGGCATGGACTGGCACGAGATGGTGATGGCGCTTGGAGCGACGGAACTATCCATCGCCCCCGCAGTCGAACGGCCTTCGCTGGAGACCTCAACGCATAACAGCCCGGCCCACACTCCATCGTTGCCGATGGAGCCACTGCCTGAACAGGCAAAGGTGAAACTGTCATGCAATGTCCCGCCTGCCGAGATGCCACGCTCATCATCTCCGAGCGCCAGAACATAGAGATCGACTACTGCCCCCAATGCCGCGGAGTCTGGCTGGACCGCGGAGAGCTGGACAAGCTCATCGAGCGCTCCGCCGCCCAGGCACCCACAGCGCCAACAGCCTATGAACGCCCGCAGGAACGGCGCGCGGGCTCTGACGGATCCCATGACCGGCGCGAGCACTCCAGCCACGATGGCTACCGCCGCAAGAAGCGCGAAGGCTTTCTCTCCGATCTTTTCGACTTCTAGCACCAGGGCAAGTCCGCTGCGCCGGCATCGGGACATGGCAGCCGCGCCCCACTATGATTCGGCTTTCAGTTCCTTGTCCCCATGCCCCGCGCCCGCACACCCAAGCCCGCTCCTGCCGCAGAGAACACGGCCCCGTCCAGCACTGCAGCGCCGGGGCCGTCCATCGACGCCTCCTTCCTGCACACCCTCGTGGGCTACAACGCCCGGCGCGCCTCGCTGTCCATCATCGAGGTTTTCGTGGAGCGCATGGCCACCCACGATCTCAAGATGGTGGAGTTCTCCGTGCTGTCCCTGGTGTCCCACAACCCCGGCATCACCTCGCGCCAGCTGTGCGCGGCGCTGGATGTGATGCCGCCCAACCTGGTGGGCCTCATCGCAGCGCTGGAGCGCCGCAAGCTGATCGAGCGGCGCACCCACCCCACCGACCGCCGCGCCGTGGGCGTGCACCTGACGCCGGCCGGCGCCGAGCTCACGGCCCGGGCGGAAAGAACGGCGGCGGAATTGGAAATGGATGCCACCTACCGCCTGACCGACGCCGAGCGCAGGACGCTGATCCAGCTGCTGCAGAAGATCTACAACTGAGCGCGCTCAGTCCGCCTTCTCCGCTGCCGGCTGCTCCAGCCCCAGCAGCCGCACCGCGTTGCCCTTGAGGATGCCGGGCATCACCTCGGGCTTGAAGCCGGCTTCCTGGAAATCCTTCATCCAGCGCTCGGGCGTGATCAGCGGATAGTCGCTGCCGAAGAGCACGCGGTCCTTGAGCAGGGTGTTGGCGTACTGCACCAGCTGCCGGGGAAAGTACTTGGGGCTCCAGCCCGACAGATCGATCCAGACATTGGGCTTGTGCAGGGCCACGGACAGGGCCTCGTCCTGCCAGGGAAAGCTGGGGTGGGCCATCACGATCTGCATGTCGGGGAAGTCGATGGCCACGTCGTCCAGGTGCATGGGATTGCTGTAGGCCAGGCGCAGGCCGCCGCCGCAGCGCATGCCGCTGCCAATGCCGCTGTGGCCCGTGTGGAAGATGGCCGGCAGTTGGTACTCGGCCACCACCTCGTAGATCGGCCAGGCCATGCGGTCGTAGGGATGGAAGCCCTGCACCGTGGGGTGGAACTTGAAGCCCCTGACGCCCTCTTCCTCGATCAGCCGCCGCGCCTCGCGCGCGCCCATGCGGCCCTTGTGCGGATCGATGCTGGCGAAGGCCACCATCATGTCGCTGTTGGCCCGCGCAGCCTCGGCGATCTCCTCGTTGGGAATACGGCGCCGGCCCAGCTGCGACTCGCTGTCCACCGTGAACATCACCAGGCCCAGGTTGCGCTCGCGGTAGTAGGCCACGGTCTCGGCGATGGTCGGGCGCCTGCCATTGCCGAAGTACTTGTCGGCGGCGCGGTCGTACTCCTCGCCGTAGTTGTCGAACGGGTTCCAGCAGCTCACCTCGGCGTGCGTGTGGATGTCGATGGCAATGAGTTTTTCGTGGTCCATGTCTGTCTCCTGTGCGGCCTGCTGCCTGCCCCGGCATCAAGGGGAAGTCCCAATAAGAAATTCGCAAAGGCCGCTTGAATTGGTTATTAAATATAACCAAAATCGCGGCCATCAGAAAGCGATGCGGATGCGGGCAACGGCTGCCACGCAACGGTTTCGCGCTGAGGCTTCACACCACCTTCCGAGGAGACAGACATGGACAGAAAGATCCACAAGACCCGTTCCCGCGCCTTGCCGGCCACGCTGGCCGCCGCCCTTCCCGTCCTGCTGCTGGCCGCCTGCGGCGGCTCGAACGACGGCATTGCCCAACTGGCCGAGGCCCGCCCGGCAAGCCTGCTGTCGTGCAACGACCTGGCGGCCAAGATCTCGTTTCCCAACACCCGCATCACCGCCGCCGAGACCGTGGCCGCCGGCACGCTGACGGTGGCAGGCAAGCCCATTGCCGAGCACTGCCGCGTGACCGGCCGCATGCACGAGCGCGTCAGCACCGTCGACGGCCAGAGCTACGCCGTGGGATTCGAGATGCGCCTGCCGCGCGACTGGAACGGGCGCTTTTTCTACCAGGCCAACGGCGGGCTGGACGGCGTCGTGAGCACGGCCGTGGGAGCCTTGGGCGGCGGGCCGCTGGGCAATGCGCTGCAGATGGGTTTTGCCGTGCTCAGCTCCGACGCCGGGCATGCAGGCAGCATGGGCCCCTTGTTCGGCCTGGACCCGCAGGCGCGGCTGGACTACGGCTACCAGGCCGTGGGCAAGCTCACGCCCATGGCGCGCAGCGCGCTGCAGACGGCCTATGGCAAGGGGCCTGACCGCTCCTACCTGGGCGGCTGCTCCAACGGCGGGCGCCACGCCATGGTGGCGGCCTCGCGCTATGCCGACCAGTACGACGGCATCATTGCCGGCAACCCCGGCACGCGCCTGCCGCTGGCGGCCATTGCCAACATTGCCGGCGCCCAGGGCTATGCGAAGCTGGCCACCACGCCCGCCGACCTGGGCACGGGCTTCACCCAGGCCGAGCGCCGCCTGGTCAGCCAGGCCGTGCTGGCCCGTTGCGATGCGCTGGACGGCGCCACCGACGGCATGGTGCAGGCCGGCGCAGCCTGCCAGGCAAGCTTCGACCTGGCGCGCGACGTGCCCACCTGCGGCGGCGCGCGCGACGGCAGCTGCCTCAGCGCCGAGCAAAAGAGCACCATTGCCGGCCTGTTCAAGGGCGCGGCCACCAGCGGCGGCAGCCGCATCTACAGCAGCTTCCCGTATGACGCGGGCCTGGATACGGCCGGCTGGGCCGGCTGGAAATTCTCCAACTCGCTGAACCTGGACACCGGCGCCGTGGGCCTGGTCTGGCAGGCGCCACCCGAGAACCCGGCCAGCTTCAACGGCCCGCAGTTCGCGCTGACAGGCAGCGTGGACAGCATGCTGGCCAAGGTCCAGGCCACGACGGCGCTGTACACCGAAAGCGCGCTGTCCTTCATGCTCCCGCCCGACTACGGCAAGCTGCCCGTGCTGCGCAACCGGGGCGCCAAGCTCATGGTCTACCACGGCACGGCCGATCCCATCTTCTCCAGCGACGACACCGTGCAGTGGTACGACACGCTGCGCCGCAACCATGGCGATGCAGCCGACTTCGCCCGCCTGTACCTGGTGCCCGGCATGAACCACTGCAGCGGCGGCCCGGCCACCGAGCAGTTCGACATGCTCAGCTCCCTCGTGGCCTGGGTGGAGAAAGGCCAGGCCCCAGACCGCGTGATCGCCAGTGCGCGCGGCGCAGGCAATGCGGGCGGCGTCAACGCCGACCTGCCCGCCAACTGGTCGCCCACGCGCACCCGGCCGCTGTGCCCCCATCCGCTGGCCGCCCACTACAACGGCAGCGGCGACATGGAAAGCGCTGCCAGCTTCAGCTGCCGCTGACCGTGCACTGAAGGCGGGCGGCGCCTGAACGGCCCGCCCCCTTCCGCCCTCATCCACCCCCTTGTCCACAGTCCCGCCCCCCGGCGGGGCCGGGCCCCGCTGCGCCTGAAAAAAGGCGCGCGGACACCCACGCCAAGACGGCAACGATTTTTCAAACCAGAGGAGACATCACCATGCAAAAAACCCCTTCCCCGCTGACCCTGGTGGCCGCCGCCGTGCTGGCCCTGGCCGGCTCCAGCACCAGCTTCGGCGCCTTCGCGCAAGGCACCTCCAGCGTCACGCTCTACGGCATCGTCGATGTGGGCGTAGAGCACCTGAACAACGTGGCGGCGGGCGGTGGCCTCAGCCGCATGCCATCGACCACCAGCCTGGTGCCCTCGCGCTGGGGCCTGCGCGGCAGCGAGGACCTGGGCGGCGGCCTCAAGGCCATCTACACGCTGGAGTCGGGCTTTGCGCCCGACCAGGGCACCTTCAACCAGGGCGGGCGCGGCTTTGGGCGCCAAAGCTGGGTGGGACTGGGCGGCAACTGGGGCAGCCTGACCATGGGCCGCCAGAACTCCATGCTGTTCTGGTCGCTGCTGGACTCGGACATCATCGGCCCGGCCGTCTTCGCCATGGGCTCGCTCGATGCCTACATCCCCAACTCACGCGCCGACAACATGCTGGCCTGGCGCGGCAACTTCGGCGGCCTGGCACTGGGCGCGGGCTACAGCTTCGGGCGCGATGCCGTCAACGCAGGCCCCAGCCCGGCAGGCACCAACTGCCCGGGCGAGAGCGGATCGGACACGCAGGCCTGCCGCCAGTGGTCGCTATATGCCAAGTACGACACGCCCGTCTGGGGCCTGGCGCTGGGCTACGAGCAGCAAAACGGCCGCACGCCGGCCTCGTCCACCGACCCGGTGTTCGGCGGCATGACCTCCAGCGCCAAGCATGACGAGCGCCTGCACCTGGGCGGCTACTTCAAGCTGGCCGGCGTGAAGGTCGGCGGCGGCCTGCTGCGCCGCGACAACGATGGCGACGCCGTCAAGCCGCGCAGCAACCTCTGGTACGTGGGCGCCTCGTACCCGGTCACCGAGGCGCTGGTGCTCGAAACCCAATGGCTGACGCTGCGCTACCGCGGCGTCTCGGGCTACGACTCCGACCTGCTGGTGGCACGCGCCATCTACAACCTGTCCAAGCGCACGGCGGTCTACACCCAGCTCGGCCACATCCGCAACGACCGCCTGGCCACCGTCTCGGTCAGCGGCGGCGCGCCGGGCAGCAACACCGCGCCGGGCCGCTCGCAGACCGGCATCAACGTCGGCATCCGCCACATGTTCTGAGCCTGTTCTTTCCAGCTTTTCCTTTTTTCGACTTCACCAGGAGACATCCATGCAGATGCATCGCCGTCATTTCGTCCAGGCCCTGGGCAGCGCCGCCGCCCTGGGGTCGCTGTCGCCACTGCAGGCCCTGGCCCAGGCACTGGACCAGGTCAAGATCATGTACGGCTTCCCGGCAGGCAGCTCGGGCGACAGCGTGGCCCGCCGCGTGGCCGAGCGGCTGGGCGGCACGCCCTACAGCAAAGGGCCGGGCTTTGTGGAAAACAAGCCCGGCGCCGGTGGTCGCATCGCGGTGGAGGCCCTGAAGAACGCCCCGCCCAACGGCTCGGTGCTGGCGCTGGCGCCCGTGTCGGCCTTCTCGGTCTACCCGCACATCTACCCCAAGCTGACCTACAAGCCCGAGGATGCGATCCCCGTCTCCATCGGCGCCGTCATCTACCACGGCCTGGCCGTGGGGCCTGCCGTGCCGGCCGAGGTCAAGACCCTCAAGGACTTCCTGGCCTGGGCCAAGGCCCACCCCGACCGGGCCAACTTCGGCTCGCCGGGCGCGGGCTCCATGCCGCACCTGCTGGGCGCGCTGCTGAGCCTGCGCTCGGGGGTGGAACTCAAGCACGCGCCCTATCGCGGCACCGTGCCCAGCATCACCGACCTGGTGGGCGGCCAGGTCGCGGCCACCATGAACCCCAGCGGCGACTACCTGCAATACCTGAAGGCGGGCCGCCTGCGCGTGCTGGCCACCTCGGGCAAGCAGCGCTCGCCCTTCCTGCCCGACGTGCCCACCTTCACCGAACTGGGCTTCCCCGATGTCACGGTGGAGGAATGGTTCGGCTTCTACGCTCCCGCCAAGACCCCGGCCACCACCATTGCCAACGCCAACGCGGCCATCACGGCCGCGCTCAAGGACAAGGCCGTGATCGACGGGCTGGCCGCCCTGGGCCTGCTGGCGCGCGGCAGCACGCAGCAGGAAATGGCGGCCGACCAGCAGGCCGAGTTCGAGCGCTGGAGTTCGCTGGTCAAGCAGATCGGGTTCACGGGCGAGTCCTGATCAGTCGGCGGCAGGCCCATTCCCCTTCACGGGACAAGGCCACACTCATGCAACAAATAATGTTGCATGAAACAGAACAGCCAATTCTCGGACGTCCTCCATGTGCTGCTGCACATGGCCGAGGGCGATGGACCTGCCACCTCCGACATGCTCGCCGCCGCGCTGCAGACCAACCCGGTCGTGCTGCGCCGGTTGATGTCGGGCCTGCGCGATGCAGGCCTTGTCACCTCCGCCAAGGGCCATGGCGGCGGCTGGGTGCTTTCTTGCGATCTGGACCGCACCACGCTGCGCGACGTGCATGAGGCCCTGGGCGCGCCCGGCCTGGTGGCGCTCGGCTTCAGGGAAGACCGGCCCGAATGCCTGGTCGCCCAGGCCGTGAACGAAGCCTTGAGCAACGCGGTGCAGCAGGCCGAGGCCGCCCTGCTTGCACGCCTGGGCACGGTGACGCTGGCTGCCCTGTCCCATGACTTCCACGCCCGCCTGGCCCGCCATCGCGCAGCAGGCGGCCAGGGTTGGCACCAACTGCAGGAGCACTCGCATGAAACACGTTGATTTCGCCGTCATCGGCGGCAGCTATGCCGGCCTGTCCGCCGCGCTGCAACTGGCGCGTGCGCGCCGCCAGGTGCTGGTGGTCGATGCCGGGCTGCGGCGCAACCGCTTCGTGGACCAGGCCGGCGAGACATCGCACGGCTTTCTCACCCAGGATGGCGTCGCCCCCGCCCAGATCGCCGCCCAGGCCCGGCAGCAGCTGATGGCCTACCCCACCGTGCAGTGGCTGGACGGCACGGCCGAAGACGCCCGCGTGGCGCCCGATGGCCGGCTGGAGCTCCGTGCAGCGGGCACGGCCATCAGCGCTGCCCGCATCGTCCTGGCGCTGGGCGTGCATGACAGCCTGCCGCCCGTGCCGGGACTGGCCGAGCGCTGGGGCCGCAGCGTCTTTCACTGCCCGTACTGCCACGGCTACGAGATGAATGCGGGGCGCATCGGCATCATCGCCAGCTCGGCCCTGGCCCACCATCACGCCGTCATGCTGCCCGACTGGGGCCAGACCACGCTGCTGCTCAACGGCGCCTACACGCCCGGCGCCGAAGAACTTTCCACCCTTGCGCGCCGGGGCACCCAGGTGGAGACCACGCCCATCGCCCGCCTGGAAGGCCGGGCCGACGTGGTGCTGCAGGACGGCCGCCGCCTGGTGATGGACGGCCTGTTCACCCAGCCGCGCACCCGCATCGCCAGTCCCGTGGCCGAGCAGCTGGGCTGCGCCCTGGAAGAAGGCCCCATGGGCACCTTCATCAAGGTCGCGGAAGGCCAGGCCACCAGCGTCCCCAACGTGTTCGCCTGTGGCGACGCGGCCCGCGCGGCCGGCAACGTGGCCATGGCGGTGAGCGATGGCGCCATGGCGGGCATTGGCGCGCACCGGTCGATGATGGGGTGGTGATGGGGTGGTGATGGGGTGGTGATGGGGTGGTGATGGGGTGGTGATGGGGCGGGCCTCGGGCCCGTGCATGGACGCAGATCAACTGCCCGCCGGACGATGCGTGGATACAACAACTTCCCATGCTAACTAAATCCGTAAATATAATTAAGACTGATTCTCATTGACATCCACAAATCAAGAGTCCAGTCCATGCACACCACCAACGGCCGCGCGCTGCGGTTCAACTCCATTGTTCTGGCCATGCTGGCCACCGGCGCCGGGTCCACGGCGATCGCACAGGATGCAGCGCAGGCGCCGACCGCAACGACGCCGACGCTGTCGCAGATCGACGTGCGCGACAAGTACGAGCGCGAGGACCTGCCCACGCTGGCACCGGGGCGCAAGGCCGCCAAGGGTGCACGCCTGGGCATTCTGGGCGCCACTTCCATCGTGGACGCGCCGGTGCATGTCAACGCCTACACCCGCGAGCTGGCCGAGGACTGGTCCGCCCTGTCGCTGCAGGATGTGCTGGAAAACGATGCGGCCGTGGTCTTCACCACCAACAAGGGACACCTGCTGCAGAACTTCAACCTGCGCGGCCTGGATGTGACGGCCATGGACATCGCCACCAACGGCCTGTACGGCGTGGCGCCGGCCAATTCGGTGCCCATCGAGATGTTCGAGCGCGTGGAAGTGATGCGCGGCCCCAACGTGCTGCTGTCCGGCATGCCGCCGCTGGCCAGCGTGGCCGGCTCCGTCAACATGGTCACCAAGCGCGCGCTGGCCCAGCCCATGGCCGACCTGACGGCCACCTACGTCTCGGACTCCTACCTGCAGATGCATGCCGACGTGGGCAGGCGCTTCGGCCCCGAGCAGCGGCTGGGCCTGCGCTTCAACGGCGTCTACGGCTCGGGCGACATGGGCGCCAAGGATGAGAGCCAGAAGCGCCGCGTGGGCGCCCTGGGCCTGGACTACCTGGGCGACAGGGCCCGCTTCTCGCTGGACCTGTACAACAGCATCACCAAGATCGACGGCGGCAGCCCGGGCATGTTCAGCTTCCTGGGCAGCGCGGCCATCCCCGGCGTGGGCCGGCTGCTGGCACCGCCCAGCGGCGACGTGAACATGTTCCGCGGCACCCACGGCCAGTACGACAACAGCGGCCTGCTGGCGCGTGCCGAGGTGGACTTCACGCAGAACTGGCAGGGCTATTTCGCCTTCGGCGCCTCCGAGGCGCAGGGCAAGGGTCTGCTGTTCGGCACCCGCGCCATCGTCACGGGCCTGGACGGCACCACGCGCGGCGCCATCTACAACGTGCACACCGAATCCGAGCGCCGCACGGCCGAGGCCGGCGTCATCGGCAAGCTGAGCACGGGCAGCGTGCAGCACCGTCTGCAACTGTCGTTCAACATCCTCAAGCACAAGGAAGGCACCTACAACACGGCCTGCAACTACTGCTACACCACCAACATGTACGAGCCGACGACGCCCACCTTCCCGGGCGCGCCGCAGTGGAAGGGCTACACCACCGAGAACGAATTCCGCTCGCTGGCCCTGGCCGACGTGATGAGCTTCGCCAACGACAAGGTGCTGCTGACGCTGGGCGCACGCCACCAGACGGTGAGGACGCCGCTGGTCAACGGCGTGTCGTCCAACTACAGCAAGAGCCGCGTCTCGCCCATGGCCGGCCTGGTCGTGCGGCCCTGGGGCGACAACGTCTCGCTGTACGCCAACTACACCGAAGGCCTGGAGCCCGGCCGCACCGTGGGCGCGGGCTTTGCCAACACCGGCGAGACCCTGGCGCCCATGCAGACCAAGCAGGGCGAGGTGGGCGTGAAGCTGCAGGCGGGCCAGACCACGCACACGCTGAGCGCCTTCCGCATCGAAAAGCCGTCCATCATCACCAACAGCGGCAATGCCCAGGTGCTCGATGGCGAGCAGCGCCTCAAGGGCCTGGAGTGGAGCGCCTTCGGCAAGCTCACGCAGACGCTGTCGCTGCTGGGCGGGGTGGAGTACATCAAGTCGCGCCAGATCAACTCCGGCCGTGAGAACTACGGCGTGCCCAAGCTGCGCGCGCGCATCGGCATCGACTGGGAAACGCCCGTGCAGGGCCTGTCGGTCGGCGGCCGCGTGCTGTACACCGGCTCGCAGTGGGTGGACTCCGGCAACAAGCTGCGCGCCCCGGCCTGGAACCGCTTCGACCTGATGGCCAAGTACGAGACCAGGTTCGGCGCCACGCCCGTGCGCTTCAATGCCAGCGTGGAGAACGTGACGGACAAGAACTACTGGATCGGCATGTTCACCGACGGCTTCGTCATGCCCGGCGCACCGCGCACCTTCCGGCTGTCGGCCACCGTGTCGTTCTGACCGCCTGACGCACTGCGCAGGCCACCCGGCGGGGCGCATGTTGTGTCCCGCCGGGTCTTTTGCTTCCCACGATCGAATTTCCATGCCGCTCTTCACCGTCGCCGGCCTGCTTGCCACCTCGCTGGCCTGCCTGTGCATCTACGCCGCCTCGCCCAACCAGCGGCTATGGGCGGCCGCCTGGCCGCGCCGGCCTGCCCTCCTGGCCGGTGGCGGCCTGCTCGCAGCGGGCTGGCTGGCATTCGCCCAGGACATGCGGACGCTGGCCGCCACGTTCACCTGGCTCACCCTGCTGATGCTGGCCTTCGCCCTGCTGCCCTATATCGGAGCGCTGTTCCATGGCCGACGCACACCCTGAGGCCCGCCCGCGCAAGCCGGCCCCCATCCGGCCGGACTGGATCTCCAAGACCCTGGCCGGCCTGCTGCTGGGGCCGGGCCTGGCGATCAGTGCCAGTGGCCTGCTGGCCGCCTTGCTGCACGGCATGCCGCTGGCGGTGAGCGGGCAGCTGGTCATGTGGCTGGTGCCGCCGGTCTGGCTGCTGGTGCAGTCCCTGGTGTATTTCTTTTCCAGCGGCCTGCGCGCCTGGGCCTGGCTGGGCGGGGCCAACGCGCTGGCCCTGGCCGCCTGGTGGCTGGTGCGCGCGGCAATGCACAGCAGCGCAGGAGGCCTGTCATGAGAGCCGACCACATCCGCATCTACAAATCCGTACACACCTGGACGGGCATCCTCAGCGGCATGGCCTTGTTCATCGCCTTCTACGCGGGTGCGCTGACGGTGTTCAAGGAACCCATCCGGCGATGGTCCACGCCGCCTGCCGCCGTGGTGCAGGCCGTGCCCATGGACGAGGTGCAGCCGCTGATCGCCCGGACCCTGGCCAGCACGCCGGCGGCCGCGCGCGGCGCCATCGTGCAGCTGCAGGGCGACAACGCCATACCGCGCCTGCAATGGCAGGTGCGCGATCCCAAGGCCGACGACCATGACGAAAGCGCCGTACGCCACTACACGGCCCAGCTGTCTGCCGACGGCAGCGTGCAGATCAGCGAGCAGCGCCCGTCCCGCCTGGTGGAGTTCATCGACGTGCTGCACCGCGTGGTCGGCCTGCCCGTGGACTCGGACCCCAACCGCTGGATCATGGGCGCGATCTCGGCCCTGTACTTCCTGGCCCTGGTGTCGGGCGTGGTGATCCTGCTGCCCTCGCTGGTCAAGGACTTCTTCGCCCTGCGCGTGGGCAGGAACCTCAAGCGCATGTGGCTGGACGCGCACAACGTGGTGGGCATCGTCAGCCTGCCCTTTCACATCGTCATGGCCCTGAGCGCCGTGGTCTTCGCCTACCACGACCAGATCTTCGACGTGCAGGACAGGCTGATCCACGAAGGCCAATGGGCCCAGACCTTTGCGCGCCCCTCGGGCAAGGCCCCGGACGCGCCGGCACGCAATCCGGCCGACATGCTCAAACCCTCGCAGCTGGTGGAGATCGTCAAGGCCGCCGCGCCCGGCTTCGAGCCCGAAAGACTGCAGTACGCCCAGGTCACCGGCCCCAAGCCCACCGTGCGCGTCTGGGGCAGGAATCCCCAGGCCGTATCGCCGCGCGCCGTGGGCGGCTTTGCCATGCTCGATCCGTACAGCGGCAAGCTGATCTCGGCCGACTACCTCCCGGGCGGGCAGAGCACGCCCAACCTGTTCATCAGCAGCTTCTTCGCGCTGCACATGGCCTCCTTCGGCGGACTCGCGGTCTGGTGGCTGTACTTCCTGCTGGGCCTGGCGGGCGCATGGCTGTTCTACGGCGGCAATCTGCTGTGGGTGGAGACGCGGCGCAAGGCCCAGCGCAAGGGCACAGACTTGCCCGTGCAGCGGCGCGACACGGCCCTCATGGCCTCGGCCACCGTCGGCGTCTGCCTGGGCTGCGTGGCCGGCATTTCCGCCACCATTGCCGCTGCCAAGTGGCTGCCGGGCCGCGTCGATGACCTGGCCGCATGGCACATGGGCATCTACTACACCGTGTTCTTCACCAGCATGGCCTGGGCCTTCGTGCGCGGCGCGGCACGCGCGGCCCCGGCCTTGCTGTGGCTGGCCGCCGCCTGCACGGCCGCGATCGCGCTGTCATCGCTGGTGGGCTGGCTGGCGCCAGGCACCGGCGCGTGGGTGGACACCTCGCTGATCGGCCTGGACCTGACGGCCGTGGCTGGCGTGCTGGCCCTGGCCTGGATGGCGCGTGCCACGGCACGGCGCACGCGCAGCGGCCCGCGGGACAGTGTGTGGTCCGCGCCGCGCGACAGGCCGGCGCATCAGGACACCAAGGACTCACCGGCACCGGCCAGCTGACCTGGCCGACACGCCATGGGAGTGCGCAGGTGGGCCGGTTGCCTGGTGGGCCGGCCCATCCCCGCTGCAGGGTCTATCCGAAAATGGCGCCGCCCGCATCCAGCGAGGGCGGCCGCAGAAGATCGGCATTGACGCCCATGGCCTCGCTGGCCCGCTCCACGGCCTGCCAAAGAGGGGCGGGCATCTGCAGTATTTCCTCGGGGGAGTTCGCGCGGGCAATCCAGTCGCTGATCTCAACGTGCTGCTCGGGGGTGAGCAGGTCCAGGTTCAGCATTTCGTCAATGGTCTTCATCGGGTGTCGGTCTGTCGCTCTTGTGCGGGAGATATGTGGGCGAGGTGCGGGAGATGTGTGGGCGAGGTGCGGAAAGGAAAACGCCCGTGCATTGTCAGCGGTCCGCGGCAGGCAATCGCTGCAGCAGGGAATCGCGTGCGCGCAGGCCGGCATTGGGCTTTTGCGCCTGCTCATCCTGGATCAGCGTGGCGAACACCAGCCTGCGCTGGTCCTTGGTGGCCCAGCCCACATACCAGCCGTAGGCCCGGCTGGCATCGTAGCGGTTGTCGCTGCCGGGCGACCCGGTGCCGGTCTTGCCATGCACGGTCCAGCCATTCACAGGCACGGGGTGCCGGGTGATGCGCGCAGTCATGTCGATGGCCTGACTGCTCACAGACAGTTCCCGGCGCACGATCTTGCGCATGAAGGCCACCTGCTCGGCCGCCGAGATGCGCAGCGAGGACACCACCCAAGCGCCGTTGTGGCCGGGATGGGCCACGGCAACGGCGGAGACATCCTCGTTGCCGTACTGGAAGGCCCTCACGTAGGCGCCAAACCGCTGCTGGCCCAGCTCCCGCGCCACCTGCTGCGAGTACCAGAACACCGAGTCCTTCATCCAAGCCTGGGGCGTGATCTCGCGCCGCCAGGCATCGCCGCCCCAGTCCGGATACTCCGGTTGGTACGGCCACGCGGGCCGGGATTCGTCCTGCAGGATGCCGGCGTCATAGCCCATCAGGCTGATGGCGATCTTGAAGGTGGAGGCCGGCGTGACCCGCTCGGCGCAGGCCGGGCCGCTGTGCACCAGGGACTGGCCCGTGTCGGCGTCGGCGACGAGGGTGCACAGTTCGTGCGCGGTGGCCGGAATGCAGAAAAATGCCACGGCCACCACTGCGGCAGCCACGGGAAGGAATCGGGGCATTGATCAATGTTTCATGAGGACTGGCGCGCGATGATAGACGGGGTGTGGCCCTGGAAATCCGTCATGTGCCGCGAGCCCGTCGGCGCTCCATCGCCTCTTCGGATGCGACAAAGCCCAGCCTGGCAAAGAACTGCGGGGCCTGTTCACGGCCGGCCCGCAGCACCCAGGTGATCCCGGGATCGGCACCCGTCACTGTCTCGACCAGCCTTCGCCCCGTGCCCTGCCCCCGGTAACCGGGGGCAACCACCACCATGGACAGGTATCCATTGGACAGCCCGTCCGTGATGGCGCGCGCAAAACCCACCACCTGGTTGCCCGCCACAGCCACCTCCACGGCCTGGGACGCACCGATGAGGCGCTCCAGATAGTCCTGGCTGGCGATGCGATGGCCCCAGCCATTGGAGATGAGCAGTTCATAGGCACCCCGCAGGTCGGCTGGGGCGTAGCGGCGGATCAGGGGCAAGTCGCAGACCATGGTCCCGGACATTGTGCCTGTGGACTGTGACTGCTCCTAGGCCTGGGCCTCCGCCTCCTGCAGCTGCCGCCACATCACCTTGCCGCTGCCGCTCTTGGGCAGGGCCTTGACGAACTGCACGATCTTGGGCGCCTTGTAGACGGCCATGTTCTCGCGGCACCACTGGATGATGTCCTCGGCCGTGGTGTCTTCCTTGCCGGCACGCAGCACGACGACCGCCTTGACCGACTCGCCGCGGTAGGCGTCTCGCGTGGAGATCACGCAGGCCTCCTGGATGGCGGGGTGGCGGAACATCAGCGATTCGACCTCGGCCGGCCAGACCTTGAAGCCGCTGGCGTTGATCATGCGCTTGAGGCGGTCGGTGATGAAGTAGTAGCCGTCCTCGTCCACGTGGCCCAGGTCGCCGGTGCGAAAGAACCGCTTGCCGTCGATCTCCATGAAGACCTGGGCCGTGGCGTCCGGGCGCTTCCAGTAGCCGTCGAAGACCTCGGGGCCGTGGACGACGATTTCGCCCTGCTCGCCCTGCGGGACATCGGCGCCGGTTTCTGGGTCGATGACACGCGCCTCGGTGCTCATGAAGGGAATGCCCAGGCATTGCTGCTTGGGATGCTCGAACGGGTTGCTGTGCGTGGGCGCGGCCGTCTCGGTCAGGCCGTAGCCCTCGCTGAAGCGCAGGCCGTATTGCTCCAGCAGGCGCTGGGCCACGGCCTGTGGCATGGCCGCACCACCGCCGCCGATGTACTTGAGGCTGGTGAGGTCGAACTGCGCAAAGTTGGGGCTGCCCAGCAGGTCGATGACCATGGTGGGAATATTGGTCCAGCTGGTGACCTGGTAGCGAGAGATCAGCCGCCCCGCCAGCTCGCGGTCCCAGCGCGGCATGACGACCAGGGTGGCGCCCACGAAGATGGCCGTGTGCAGCACCGAGACCATTCCCGTGATGTGGAACATGGGCACGACGGCCAGGACCACGGTCTCGCTGGTGCCGCTGCCCCAGTAGCTGCCCGCCACGGCGTTGTGGTTGATGGAGCGGTGCGGGTGCATGCAGCCCTTGGGGTGGCCCGTGGTGCCGCTGGTGTAGGGCAGCACGGCCATGTCGTCGCGGCCCACCACATGGGGCGGCGCGGCTTCGGTGCAGGCCAGGGCCTGCTGCCAGGTGTGGACGCTGCCGCCATCGAGCACGGCCGGCTCACGCCGGGTGAGCAGCCAGTCGTGCCACTGCACGGGCGGGGCGTCATCGCCCTGCACCCCGGCATCGAAGGCGTCCGTGAACTGGGTGACGACCAGGTGCTCCAGCCGCTGGCCGGGCGCCAGCGCATTGCTGGCCTTGGCCAGTTCGGGGGCCAGGTCGGCCGTGGTGATGGCGACCTTGGCGTCGGCGTCGGTGATGTAGTGCCTGAGCTCCTCGGCCATGTTCATGGGATTGACCGGCACCACCACCGCATTGGCACGGAAGATGGCGTAGTGCGCCAGGATGAGCTGAGGCGTGTTCTGCATCAGCAAAATGACGCGGTCGCCGCGCTGTACGCCCAGGCTGTGCAGGTAGGCCGCCATGCGCTCAGTGCCCTCGCACAGCTCGCGGTAGCTGATGGAGCTGCCGAAGTAGCGGATGGCTGCCTTGTCCGGGTAGCGTCGCGCATTGACGGCCAGGTTGTCCCAGACGCTGGTGGCGGGCACGGTGATGGAATGGGGCAGGCGGCTGGGCCAGAAAGCGTGGTGCGCGGGCTGGGAGGGCATGGGTGGATGGGCTTTGAAGTGTCGGTGAGTGGAAGGGACGGCGGCAATCCGCCTTGCCAGCGAGGCTAGGCCCACGCCCGCTTCCCGGCATTGGGGAAGGCCCCAGGAGATCGTCGCCAAAGTGACGCTTGAGCGCCCATGGCATACCGCTGGCACCGCAACTCGCCTTGTGCTTTCGCAAGCCGGCCACGGGCACGCCTTAAGTACGCCACAGGTACGCCACAGGTACGATGGCGCCATGCCCTCCACGCCCGACATGCCCACCACGCCCCACCTGTCCCGCCTGCAGCTGTCGCTGCGCGATCTGCTGGCCCGCCACCGCAGCGCGGCCCTGGCCACCCAGCCCGCCGACTCCCCCGCCCCCGGGGCTGGCGATGCACTGCCCGCTCCCCGGCTGTCCATGGTGCCCTGGGCGTGGAATGCGCAGTTTGGCTGCTTTGTGCTGCACGTCAGCGCACTGGCAGCGCACACGCGGGCCATGGAACTGCACCCGGCCGTCAGCCTGCTGGTATGCGCGGCCGAAGTGAACGGCGAGGGCGTGCATGCACTGGAGCGCGTGGCCATTGAAGGCGTGGCCAGCACGCCGCCGCCCGGCAGCGTGCTGGCCGATGGCGCGCGCGACAGCTATGTGCTGCGCTTCCCCGAAGCCGCGTTCATGACCGATCTGGGCGACTTCCGCTTTGTCTGCATCACGCCATCCATCGCCCGGCACGTGGCGGGCTTTGGCGCGGCGCGCGATGTGTCGGCCCATGACCTGATCGAAGCACTGAACACCCAGGCCAGCTGACTCACGCGCCCCGCACGTGGGCCGCGATCAGGGCGCCCGCCGCATCGCCCTGCCCCGCCACGCAGGCGCGCACATGGTCCTCCCACATCTGGCCCTGCTGCTCCACCTGGGCATGGACAAAGCGCTGCAGCATGCGCCGGGGATCGTCGCAGCGCTCATAGGCATACGGATCGCCGCGCGTGCACAGCGCCTTGAACTGCAGCCAGGCGGCCTGCCGCGTCACGGGCATGCCCTGCAGGCGCTGCCACTGGTGCAGCAGCTCATGGGCAAAGATGCCTGCGATCTGCGGATGCGACAGGCGCAACGGCTGGCGCGGATCGGACTGCGTGAAGAAGGCGCGCGGCATGAAGATGCGCCCGCCATTCATGGACAACGCCCTGCGCGTATCGCCCAGGCGCCGCTGGTACAGGCGCAGGCGCGGCAGCAGCGCATCGAGCGAGGCGCCGAAATGCGTGCGCACAAAGGCCTGCTCCTGCGCATCCAGTGGCCGGCTCCAGAAGACCATGCTCAGCCGCCCGGCCCCTGCCGATAGCGCCGCGCCATGAAATCCACAAACGCGCGCACGGCCGGGCGCAGATGCCGCGTGCGCGGATACAGCGCGTGGTAGCTGTACTGCCCCAGATGAAAACAGGGCAGCACCCTCACCAGCTGGCCGCGCTCCACGGCCGAGCGCACGGTATGCCAGGTCAGCGCCGCAATGCCCCGGCCTGCGCGTGCGGCCTCGAAGATGGTGGCCACCGAATCGGTGCGCAGCGCCGTGTGCGGCTGCACCTCGGTCACGGCGCCCTGCCCGGACACCACGCTCCAGCGCAATGGGGCCGGGCCCGCCGCAAAGGCCAGGGCGCGGTGCTCGGCCAATTGCTCGGGCGCCTGCACCACGCCCTGGCGCATCAGGTAGGCGGGCGACGCCACCAGCACCAGCGGCGAATGCGTGAGCAGCCGCGCCTGCAGCCCGCTGTCCGGCAATTGCCGGCTGATGCGCACGGCCGCATCCACGCCCTCGGCCACCAGGTCCACCAGCCGGTCGGTGCACAGCAGCTGCAGCTCCAGCTCGGGGAATTGCTGCTCGAAATCGGGCAGCCAGTCGCCCAGCTCGATGGCGCCCACGGCCAGCGGCAGCGTGATGCGCAACACACCCGCCACGCGCGCACGACGCTGCGCCAGCGCGGCCTCGGCCGCATCGAGCTGCTCCAGCAACTGCACACAACTGAGGTAGTAGCTGCGCCCCGCATCGGTCAGGCTCAGCCCGCGCGAATTGCGCTGCAGCAGTTGCGTGCCCAGCTCCGACTCCAGCCATTTGACATGGCGCGACGCCGTGGAATGCGTCATGCCCAGCCGATCCTGGGCCGCCGTGAAACCCTGCGCGTCCACCACGCCGCAGAACACCCGCATGGCTTGCCATCTGTCCATTGCTCATGCACTCCTTTGGCGGGGATTGTGGAGCATGGACCGCTGATGCCGCCCAGCCCGCTCAGCGCAGCGCCAGCTCCAGGATGCCGTCCGTGGACAGCACATCGCCGAACACATCCTCGATCTCGGCCAGCGCGGCACGGTGCAGGCTGTCGGCGTCCACGGATTCGCCGTTGCTGCGCGTGATGGCACGTGTGGCCACGGCATCGCTGGCCACGACGACCTCGAAGCCCAGCGGCGCGGCATCGCGTGCGGCGCCGGCCACGCAGGCGTGGGTCATGAGGCCGCAGATGACCACGGTGGTGATGCCACGCGAGCGCAGCTGGTCGGCCAGGTCGGTGCCGACGAAGGCGCTGACGCTGCGCTTTTGCACCACGGTGTCGCCCGCGCGCGGCTGCAGGCCGGGGTGGAACTGGACGGCGCTGCCATTGATGGCGAACACGGGCGCACCTTCGGGGGCAATGTGCTGGATGTGGAACACGGCCACCTGCCCGGCATCGGCCCATTGCAGCAGGCGCCGGGCCTGCTCCAGGACCTGCGGGCCGCGCGGGATGGGCAGGCGGCCGCTGAAGTACTCGTTCTGGAAGTCGATGACCAGCAGCGCCGTGGCACCCCGTGGCAACTGGCTGCGCCCCGGCGCGCCTGACAGGGCGCGGAGGGTGGGATGGCTGGTGGATTGGATGGCCTGGCTGGCCTGTTCTGCGAGGGACATGCAGTGCTCCTGAAAACGGGAAGTGGTTGATGCCTGCAGTCTAGAAACGCACAAGGCCCGCCGCAACGCCATGGAGCGGCCAGCATCTGTGCAGGTTCTGCACAGATCGCCCATGCTTTGAAAAATGCCCCATCTCTGTGATGGCGCATACGGCCTTGGGCCTTGCATCGCTCCAACCGGCCGCGTGCCGGTGAAGGTGGCGATGCCGCATTGAAACATGGCCTGCGGCCCTCCCGCTCAAGAAAGGGCCGCAGGCGGGCACGGCGCTAGTTCTGCAGCTGCTGCCAGACCTTGTCCAGCCGCTTGATGCTGACCGGGTACGGCGTGCGCAGCTCCTGGGCGAAGAAGCTCACGCGCAGCTCCTCCAGCATCCAGCGGTACTCCTGCATGCGCGCATCGATGTGGCCCTTGCGCTCGGCCACCAGTCGCCAGTAGCGCTGCTCCAGCGGGCGCAGCTCGGTCAGGCGGCTGGCGTCGCGTGCAGGGTCGGCGCGGTACTTGTCCAGCCGGCTGGTGATGGCCTTGAGGTAGCGCGCGTAGTGCTGCAGCTGGGTCCAGGGCGCAGCCGCGATGAAGTTCTTGAGCACCAGGCGCTGCAGTTGCTGGGCGGCGTCGGCCGTGGCGTCAGGCGCGTTCTTGGTGTCCTTGATCTTGCGCTGCGCCGCCGCGTACTCGACCAGGATGGTGGAGGCCATGCGCGCCACCTCGTTGGCGATCAGCGTCAGCCGGCCGCGTCCGTCCTGCACGCGCTGCTTGAACTGGGCGTCGTTGGTGGGCAGCGGCTCCTGCAGGAAGGCGCGGTCTATGGCCACGTCGATGATCTGCTCGCGCAGTTCCTCCTGCGTGCCCAGCGGCATGTAGGCGACGGCCATCTTCTGCAGGTCTGGAATGTTCTTTTCCAGGTACTTGAGCGCGTCGCGGATCTGCAGCGCGAACAGGCGGCGCAGGCCCACGCGGTGGCGTGCGGCCGCAACCTCGGGCTCGTCGAAGACCTCGATGCCGACGGCATCGCCGTGGTCGATCAGAGCCGGAAAGCCGATCAGCGTCTGCCCGCCCCGGCCGATCTCCATCAGTTCGGGCAGCTCGCCAAAGCTCCATTCCTTGTAGCGGCTGTCGGCGGGCTGGCTGGGCTTGGCATTCCTGGCAGGCGTGGCCTGGTCGGGCTTTTCCGCCTTGGCAGCAGGCGCAGGCTTCCTGCCGGTTTCGGGCGCGGTGGCAGCGTTGGCAGCGGGTGCAGGGGCCTCCGTGACCGACGCCACCTTCAGCGCGGCCAGCGCCTGGAAGGCGCCGCGCGCCTTGGCGCCGAGTTCGGCCTTGAGCGCGCCCAGGTTGCGGCCCTGGCCCAGCTGGCGTCCATGCTCGTCCGTGATGCGGAAGTTCATGAACAGGTGCGGGCTGAGCATGTCCAGCTTGAAGTCGGCGCGCTTGACGTCCAGCGAGGTCTCGTCGCGCACCTGCTTGAGCAGGGCATCGATGAGCGATCCCTGGCCCCAGCGTTCGGGCGTGGTGAAGAGTTCGGCCAGGCGCTGGGCGCTTTCGGGCAGGGGCACGAAGCGGCTGCGCGGGCGCT
>Ga0209370_1000631_pt1 | contig 42425 bp, 15 predicted proteins | sample AgamicAtPrz_FD_187164 | JGI IMG/M metagenome (GOLD analysis project Ga0209370, IMG submission 187164) | Agave microbial communities from Guanajuato, Mexico - At.P.rz (SPAdes) (version 2) | ecosystem: Host-associated > Plants > Phyllosphere > Phylloplane/Leaf | place: Guanajuato, Mexico...
GGCTCGGACAGGTTGCCAGCGGCGTCCTGGGCACGCACGGTGAGGCTGTGCTCGCCTTCGGACAGGGCTTCTTCCGGCGTGAACGACCAGTTGCCGTTTTCATCAGCCTGGACTTCGCCCAGTTTCTGCTCGCCATCGAAGATGGAGACGATGGCACCGGCTTCGGCCTGACCAGTGAGGGTCGGCTTGGTGTCGTCGGTGACAGCGCCAGAGACCAGCTCACCGATCACGGCGCCGACGTCGTCGTAGACACTACCGATGGTTGGTGCGTCAGGAGCCTGGGTGTCGATGGTCACGATCCACGGATCGGACGGTTCGGACTGGTTACCAGCCGGGTCCTGGACGATCACGCTGATTTCGTGCTCACCCTCAGCCAGCGGTTCTTCCGGGGTGAACGACCAGTTGCCTTCGGAGTCGACGTCGGCGCGACCGATTTCTTCTTCGCCATCGCGAATGATGATGGTGTCGCCCGGCTCACCGGTGCCATTGAAGGTCGGGGTGGTGTCGTCGGTGACGCCGCCTTGTTCGATCGGGCCCTGGATCGGACCGTGATCGTCGATGACTTCGCTGATATCGGTGTTCGAACCTTCGCTGCCGGGTTTCACGGGGGCCGTGGTGTCGATCACCACTTCCCATGGCTGGGATGGCTCGGACAGGTTGCCAGCAGCATCCTGGGCACGCACGGTGAGGCTGTGCTCGCCTTCGGACAGAGCTTCTTCCGGAGTGAAGGACCAGTTGCCGTTTTCATCGGCCTGGACTTCGCCCAGTTTCTCCTCGCCATCGAAGATGGAGACGATGGCACCGGCTTCGGCCTGACCGGTGAGGGTCGGCTTGGTGTCGTCGGTGGCAGCGCCAGACACCAGCTCACCGGTCACGGCACCGACGTCGTCGTAAACACTACCGATGGTTGGTGCGTTAGGGGCTTGGGTATCGACGGTCACGACCCACGGGGCGGATGGCTCGGACAGGTTGCCAGCGGTATCCTGGGCACGCACGGTGAGGCTGTGCTCGCCTTCGGACAGGGCTTGTTCCGGGGTGAAGGACCAGTTGCCGTTTTCATCAGCCTGGACTTCGCCCAGCTTCTCTTCGCCATCGAAGATGGAGACGATGGCACCGGCTTCGGCCTGGCCAGTGAGGGTCGGCTTGGTGTCGTCGGTGACAGCACCAGAGACCAGCTCACCGATCACGGCGCCGACGTCGTCGTAGACCCTACCGATGGTTGGTGCGTCAGGAGCCTGGGTGTCGACGGTCACGATCCATGGGTCGGACGGTTCGGACTGGTTACCAGCCGGGTCCTGGACGATCACGCTGATTTCGTGTTCACCCTCAGCCAGCGGTTCTTCCGGGGTGAACGACCAGTTGCCTTCGGAGTCGACGTCGGCGCGACCGATTTCTTCTTCGCCATCGCGAATGATGATGGTGTCGCCCGGCTCACCGGTGCCATTGAAGGTCGGGGTGGTGTCGTCGGTGATGCCGCCTTGTTCGATCGGGCCCTGGATCGGACCGTGATCGTCAATGACTTCGCTGATACCGGTGTTCGAACCTTCGCTGCCGGGTTTCACAGGGGCCGTGGTGTCGATCACCACCTCCCATGGCAGGGATGGCTCGGACAGGTTGCCAGCAGCATCCTGGGCACGCACGGTGAGGCTGTGCTCGCCTTCGGACAGAGCTTCTTCCGGAGTGAAGGACCAGTTGCCGTTTTCATCGGCCTGGACTTCGCCCAGTTTCTGCTCGCCATCGAAGATGGAGACGATGGCACCGGCTTCGGCCTGACCGGTGAGGGTCGGCTTGGTGTCGTCGGTGGCAGCGCCAGAGACCAGCTCACCGGTCACGGCACCGACGTCGTCGTAGACACTACCGATGGTTGGTGCGTCAGGAGCCTGGGTGTCGACGGTCACGATCCATGGGTCGGACGGTTCGGACTGGTTACCGGCTTCGTCCTGGACGATCACGCTGATTTCGTGCTCACCCTCAGCCAGCGGCTCTTCAGGGGTGAACGACCAGTTGCCTTCGGAGTCGACATCGGCGCGACCGATTTCTTCTTCGCCATCGCGAATGATGATGGTGTCGCCCGGCTCACCGGTGCCATTGAAGGTCGGGGTGGTGTCGTCGGTGACGCCGCCTTGTTCGATCGGGCCCTGGATCGGACCGTGATCGTCGATGACTTCGCTGATATCGGTGTTCGAACCTTCGCTGCCGGGTTTCACAGGGGCCGTGGTGTCGATCACCACTTCCCATGGCTGGGATGGCTCGGACAGGTTGCCAGCGGCGTCCTGGGCACGCACGGTGAGGCTGTGCTCGCCTTCGGACAGGGCTTCTTCCGGCGTGAACGACCAGTTGCCGTTTTCATCAGCCTGGACTTCGCCCAGTTTCTCCTCGCCATCGAAGATGGAGACGATGGCACCGGCTTCGGCCTGACCGGTGAGGGTCGGCTTGGTGTCGTCGGTGGCAGCGCCAGACACCAGCTCACCGGTCACGGCACCGACGTCGTCGTAGACACTACCGATGGTTGGTGCGTTAGGGGCTTGGGTATCGACGGTAACGACCCAAGGCGGGGACATCTCACTATGGTTGCCTGCACCATTGACGCTTTCGAAGGTCAATTGATGCTCACCATCCTCCAGAGTAGGCGTAAAGACCCAGTTGCCTTGATCGTCGACCTCAACCTCGCCAATCAGCTGGTCGTGGTCGTAGATGTAGACAGTGCTGCCCGGTTCAGCTGTACCTTTGAAGGTTGGGGTGCTGTCGTCAGTGATATCACCATTCTCAAGCGGGCCGTGCAAAGCGCCAGCATCGTCGATGACTGACTCGATAACCGGCATCTCGGGTGCACCAAGGACAATGGTTACCGACCAGGGGAGAGAGGCCGGCGATTCGTTGCCGACGCGGTCGGTAGCAATTACGGTGAAGGAGTGCGAGCCTTCGGCCAGCGGCTCTTCAGGTGTGAACGACCAATTGCCATTGGCATCGGCGGTAGCGGTGCCGATTTCCTTGCCGCCATCGAGGATATGAACGGTGCTGAAAGGCTCGGCGTTACCTTTGAGAGTCGGCGTGTCGTCGTCAGTTCTTGCACCGTCCAGCAAGAGACCAGTGCTAGCTCCTACATCGTCCAGGACTTCAAGAATCTGAGGTTGGTCAGGTGCCAGGGTATCGATGGTGACCGTGAACGGACGCGAACGCAGGCCGATATTGCCGGAAGCATCCTGAGCAACGACCCTGAAGGTGTACTCCCCATCTGGCAGCGGCGGGTTGACCCGAGTGAAGCTCCACTCGCCCTGGGCGTTGGAAACGGTGGCGCCGATCTCAACGTTACCGTTGTAGATGGTAACCAGGGTGCTAGCATCGGCCTTACCCGACAGCAGCGGAGTATTGTCACCGGTATAGCCGCCACTGGCGATACTCAGCGGGGTGCCGGTATGGTCTTGGGTGACCTGCTTGATCGAGGCTTGTCCAGGGGCGACAGTATCGACGATGGCCGCGATGGTGTTCGACGACAGTTCCGACGTGATATCTCGTACGCTGAAGAACTGGGCCCCTTCGGCCAACGGTACACTTAATTGGACGGACCAATGACCTTGGGCATCAACTTCGACGGTGAGGATAGGGACGCCGTTGTGCAGAAGTTGCAGAGTCGAATTAGGCTCACCGGTACCTTCGAAGATCGGCTTTTTATCGTCGATGATCGAGACGCCTTGCTGCGGGTCAAGCTGGATGGGGCCAGTCTTGCTACCCACGTTGTCATAGACGGCGGTAATTTCAGGCGCAACGGAGAACTGAGCTGGGGCATCCATCAGTTGCATCGGTCCTTCCAATGCAACGGTATGAGCTTGGGCCTTGGCAGCGGTGTCGTTCGCGTTGAACACTGCGAGCTGTTCTTCCACGGCTTCTACGATGGCGGCCCGCTGGATAACTTTAAGGAATGGGGCTTCCGCCTGGTCCTGCTGGGCACCGAGGTTTTCGTTGGCCAACGCCACCGGACCCTGCGCGATGCTGCTGTCAGATGTAATTTGCAGGCGATATTCACCGCTCTCGCTCAGACTATGTACGCTGGCATCGGCGAGGAAGAAGTCATTGAGCACTATGTTGGAAGGGGCCAACGGGTCGTGACCCAAACGCAGGTGCAGGTCGTTGTCGACACGCTCGGCTGCAACGGTTTCAGCTACTTCGGCGCCGCTGTGCTCGGTGAAGATATAGCGGGCACCGTCCATGGCCTGGATGGGCAGGCTAGCGTTTTCCAACTCATTGGCTGGAAAGAAATACAGCGTATCCTGATCATTTAAAAACGCGAATTTCATTGAAATGCCTATATTCAAACAGAGGTATTGAGTACATAGGCAATCTGGAGATTGCCTATGTACCGTTCACAGCACCATGAAAGGCGTCCGTGCCGGACGCCTTTCAATGGTTAGTGGAGTTGCACAGCAACGCCTTCTTGCACGAGGATTTCCGCCTCGAGTCCAGTGTGTTGGTAAACCTCGTAGACGATGCCTGCGGCAGTCACGGAGCCGAGGTTTTCCCAATCGCCGACATCCATGCCGTTAGGCAGTAGGTCGTTGAGCATTACCACGTCGCCAGCATCGCCCTTGATCGCCAACTGCACGTTGTCGTCGTTGATGAAGGCGCGCTGATTACCCAGCTCCAGCACATCACCCAGTGAAACCTTCAGGGTGTTGTTGCCAGTGCCAGTAAGGTCGATGACCTCGATCGAGCTCAGGCGGCCTTGCAGGGCCGACAGATCCAGAACCTGGTCGGCGCCGAGCAGACGCAGGGTGTCTACACCACCGTTGCCTTCGATCACCTTGATCTGGTCCAGCACGCTGACGTCTTCGATAGAGAACACGTTGTCGCGGCTCTGGCCGTAGACCTCGGTGACGTCACCGGTCAGCAAGTAGTTGACGCTTGGTGCTGCACCGGTGTTGGCGAACCCGGAGAGGTTGCCGGCCTGGTCCACGATGGCGGCGCTGGCAGAGCTGATCGAACCGACTTCAAGGTTGACGAAGCCTGCGGCAATGTCTTCCTGGGTCAGGGTGTGCTCGAAGCGCTGGGCACCGCCGTCGGCGATGATCGCGATACGGTCACCGACTGCCACGTTGCTCGCATCGAAGCCTACCTGCAGGTGCGAACCATCCAACTGAATGGAAGACGGTGCGCGTGGTGCCAGGGTGTCGAGGACGACCGCCTGCTGCATGACGTAGCCCGAGTTGCCAGCTTGATCCACTACGCGGGTCTGGATGTTCCAGTTACCGGTGTGGCTGCTGCGGTCCTGGGCAGCCCAGTTGGTGCCGTCGACCAGAGCGTCGAACCAGGTTTTGCCGCCGTCGGTGGAGACCTGCAGGGTCTGACCAGCCGCCAGTTCGGCACTGAGCAGGCCGTGCATCAGACGTCCATAGGTGCCGTTATCGGTGACGAAGTCATGACCGTCTTGACCCGAGTCCTTACCCATGTGCGACAGGCGGGCGACCTGGGTCGGACCGTTGCCGGTATAGATGATCAGGTCGAACGATTCCGACGCCGGGCTACGGGTACCTGCGCTGTTCTCGGCAACGGCGCTGAAGCTGTATTCGCCGTCGACCAGTTCCTGCTCCGGTGTAAAGCTCCAGTTGCCGTTTTCATCGGCCTGGACGCTGCCCAGTTCGACGCCGCGGTCATAGATGTGCACGGTGACGCCAGGGTCGCTGCGACCGGAGATCTGTGGTCGGCTGTCGTCGGTCACGTCGCCCGAATGCAGGGCACCGGTCAGCGGGCCGACATCGTCGGTCACGGCGTTGATGGCAGGCTTAGCGACCGTCAAGTCTGGGGCGGTAACCACCAGATCCCAGCTCTGGGACTGTTCGGACTCATTTCCAGCAGCATCTGTCGCCTTTGCGGTGAAGCTGTGCTCACCTTCGGTTAGCGGCTGTTCAGGGGTGAACGACCAGTTGCCGTGCTCATCAGCCTGTACTTCACCCAGTTTCTGCTCGCCATCGAAGATGGAGACGACGGCACCGGCTTCGGCCTGACCAGAGAAAGTTGGACGCTGGTCGTCAGTGGTGTCGCCAGAAGCCAGCTCACCGGTAACCGCACCCACGTCGTCATAGACGCTGCCAATGCTTGGTGCCTCAGGGGCCTGGGTGTCGACAGTCACGATCCATGGATCGGACGGTTCGGACTGATTGCCAGCCTCGTCCTGGACGATCACGCTGATTTCGTGCTCGCCATCGGCCAGTGGCTTTTCAGGCGTGAACGACCAGTTGCCTTCGGAGTCGACATCGACGCGACCGATTTCTTCTTCGCCATCACGAATGATGATGGTGTCGCCTGGCTCACCGGTACCATTGAAGGTCGGGGTGGTGTCGTCGGTGATACCGCCTTGCTCGATCGGACCCTGGACCGGGCCGTGATCGTCGATGACTTCGCTGATATCGGTGTTCGAGCCTTCGCTGCCGGGTTTCACAGGGGCCGTGGTGTCGATCACCACGTCCCATGGCTGGGATGGCTCGGACAGGTTGCCAGCAGCGTCCTGCGCACGCACGGTGAGGCTGTGCTCGCCTTCGGACAGGGCTTCTTCCGGCGTGAACGACCAGTTGCCGTTTTCATCAGCCTGGACTTCGCCCAGCTTCTCTTCGCCATCGAAGATGGAGACGATGGCACCGGCTTCGGCCTGGCCGGTGAAGGTCGGTTGGGTATCATCGGTGACAGAACCGGATAGCAGTTCACCGGTGATCGAGCCGACATCGTCGTAAACACTACCGATGGTTGGTGTGTCAGGCGCATGAGTATCGACGATCACGATCCATGGATCGGAGGGCTCAGACTGGTTACCGGCCTCGTCCTGAATGATGACATTGATCTGATGCTCACCATCGACCAATGGAGGCGGGGTGAAGGACCAAGTGCCGTCAGGCTTGACCTTGACACTGCCCAACAAATCTTCGCCATCGTAGATATGAATGGTATCGCCTGCCTCGCCGGTACCGTTGAAGGTCGGGGTGGTGTCATCGGTGATGCCGCCATTGGCAATTGGCCCCTGGATGGTGCCCACATCGTCGATGACTTCACCGATCCCATGGCCTTCGCCGCCAATACCTGGCTTTTCAGGCGCGGTGATATCCACATAGAACTCGAACGGTGGCGTCATGCTGCTCTCACCGCCAGCCTCGGTGATGACCGAGGCGCTCAGTGCATGTTTACCTTCGCCAAGCGATGTTTCCGGCGTGAAGCTCCATCGACCCGAGGCGTCGCTCTGAACGCGACCAATCTCGACGCCGTTGTCATAGATCACCACGGTCGCTTCAGGGGTTGCACGGCCAGTGAGCGTCGGGGTGGTGTCATCGGTGACGCCGCCATTGTTGATTGGACCTTGCAGGCTGCCAAAATCATCGATCACCGCATCGATGGACACTTCCACCAGCCGAGTATCGACAATGAAGTTGACCTCATCGCTGGTCGGCCCAGCGTTGCCTGCTTGGTCGAAGACCTGAGCAGACAGGCTATGCTCGCCATCGCTCAAAGCGGTGCTTGGCGTAAAGCTCCAGTTGCCCTCGGCATCCGCCTGGACTTCGCCGATCTTTTGGCCTGCGTCGTAAATTACGACGGTGGCATGCGGCTCCGTCTTGCCATTGAAGGTAGGCTGAGCGTCATCCGTGGTATCGCCATTGGCGATGGGCCCCTGGATGTCACCGACATCATCGAGCAGCTCGCTAGACTCAAGGCCATCTGGCGCAGTGGTATCGATGATCAAATCGAAGCCGCCTGTCTTGGGGCTTTCATTGCCCGCAGGATTTTTCGCCGTGACGGTCAGCGTGTTCAGCCCCTCAGCCAAGTCCTCGGACGGAGTGAAGCTCCAAAGACCCTGGGCATCAGCCACAGTGGTGCCCAATGGAGTGCCATTGCTGTAGACCGTGATGGTGCTGCCAGGCTCGGAAGAACCGCGCAGGGTGGGGCGTGCATCGTCGGTGACATCGCCTTTTTGCAGGGCACCCTGGATTACGCCGATGTCATCGATCACCGCAGTGATAGCAGGCGAGGCGGGTACGCCCGGTGCGACGATCGAGAAGTCGAAGGCAGGCGAGGCTTCGCTGAGGTTGCCGGCAGCATCCTCGGCTTGCGCGGTGATCTCATGGTTGCCGGCGGCCAGCGGTTGCTTGGGTGTAAAGCTCCAGACACCGTTGGCATCAGCCAAGGTCTCACCGATCTTCTGGCCGCGGTCATAGATGATTACGTTCGCGCCCGGCTCGGCACTACCGTTGATGGTCGGACGGTTGTCGTCGGTGATATCACCTGGATTGAGGGGGCCGGTCTGGTCACCAACATCGTCGTAGATACTGCCGATGACTGGGGCATCAGGAGCCTGGGTGTCGATCGTCACGATCCATGGGTCGGAAGGATCGGATGGGTTGCCAGCCTTGTCCTGGATGATCACATTGATTTCATGCTCACCCTCAGCCAGCGGCTCATCGGGTGTGAACGACCAGTTACCGTCCGAGCCGACTTCGACGCGGCCGATCTCCTCTTCGCCATCACGAATGATGATGGTGTCACCTGGCTCACCGGTGCCGTTGAAGGTTGGAGTAGTGTCGTCGGTGACACCGCCTTGCTCGATCGGGCCTTGGATGGGGCCTTGATTATCGATGACTTCGCTGATACCTGGGCCTTCGATACCGGTGCTCGGCTTCTGCGACGAAGGGGTAATGATTTCCAGTTCCCATGCCTGGGACGACTCGGACTCGTTACCGACGGCATCTTGAGCGCGCGCCGTGAAGCTGTGCTCGCCTTGGGCCAGAGGTTCATCAGGCGTGAACGACCAGTTGCCGTTCTCATCGGCCTGGACTTCGCCCAGCTTTTGGGCACCGTCATAGATGGAGACGACAGCGCCTGCTTCGGCTTGGCCGGAGAAGGTGGGCTGGGTATCGTCGGTAATCGCGCCCGGCGCCAGCTCGCCGATGACCGCGCCCACGTCGTCAAAAACGCTACCGATGGTCGGTGCGTCAGGGGCCTGAGTATCAACGACTATTTCCCAGGGATCGGACGGCTCCGACTGGTTACCAGCTGGATCCTGAATGATCACGGTGACCGAATGATCGCCATCGTCCAGTGGTTTGTCAGGCGTGAAGCTCCAGTTCCCGTCCTCATCGACGATGGTTTCACCAATCTTCTCGCCCTTGTCGAGAATGATTACGGTGTCACCTGGCTCACCGGTACCGTTGAAGGTCGGAGTAGAGTCATCGGTGACATCACCTTTCTCGATCGGGCCTTGGATAGGGCCCTGGTCGTCGATGGCTTCGCTGATACCGGCGCTTTCGCCGTCAGTACCCGGTTTACCGGGCGCAGTGGTGTCGATCACCACATCCCAGATTTTGGACGGTTGGGAAAGATTTCCTGCGGCATCCTGAGCCCGTGCAGTCAGGCTGTGCGGACCTTCGGCCAGTGGTTTTTCAGGGGTAAAGGACCAGTCGCCGTTAGCATTGGCCTGAGTCTTACCCAGCAACTGCTTGCCGTCCACGCCGCCGTAGATAAATACCGTGGCATTCGCTTCGGCCTTGCCGGAAAGAGTCGGGCAGGCATCATCGGTGACAGCGCCGGAGGTCAGCGCGCCGGTGACCGTACCTACGTCATCATAGACACCGACAATGCTCGGTGCGTCAGGGGCCTGGGTATCAACCACCACCACCCACGTGTCATCAGGATGGGTCTCGTTGCCATCCTTATCCTTGATGATCACGCCAATTTCATGCTCGCCGTCGCCGAGTTCGGTTTCCGGGGTGAACGTCCAATTGCCGTTATCATCAACCACGGTTTCACCGATTGGCTTGCCGTTGTCGATGATGACCACGGTATCGCCCGGGTTACCGGAGCCATTGAGAGTAGGGGTGGTGTCATCGGTAACACCACCTTTCTCAATCACGCCTTGGATAGGCCCTTGATTATCGATGATCTGCTTGACGCCCTGGTTTTCGCCACCGGGGGTGGGTTTACTGGGGGATGGCGTCTCAGGCGTGGGAGCAGGCGGTTGCTGGTCGACGGTTGCAGCCGACTGCTTATGACCACCACCCTTGCCGCCGCCGAGAATAGCTGCACCTGCACCAACCCCCAGGATGCCGCCAATAATCCAAGGCAGCATGCCAAACAGGTCATTGTCGTCCGAGCTTCCAAGTGGGTTGCCGCCGAGCACCAGGGCAGAGGACTCACCGTCCTCCAGAGCGAGAACCGCCCCCTTGTCATTGTCACCGTCAGAGGAAATATAAGCGTAATAGGCGCCATCTTCGGACATGCCAATGAGTTCGGCATTGTGCTCGAAGAAGTCTTCAATGATGAGGGACGGCTGGTCCAGCGAGTCGCCTTCCAGGCAGACGAGCAGGTTCTTGCCTACACGGCGGACGGTGATGTTTTCTGGTGCAATGCCAGTGTCTTTGTCTGCCAGGACGAACTTACCATCGGGCGTGGCCTGGATTTTCTGTGGTGAACTCTTGCTGCCTTGGCGCAAGGTCAGTTTCTGACGTAACTCCTTGCCTTCCATCAGCATGAGCTGGATTGTCTGCGTTGCCATAATAGCTTTCTTCCACACTTGAAATAGAACTTAGAACGAAACGCACGTGCGGCATGGACTCCGGTTCTCTATAAAGGAGTGCCAGCGTGCGTAAGAATTGGGCTCGGCGCGATTCAACAGAAGACTTCGAAAACTGCGAGCACCAAGGTCTGGAGCACCATGCTTTTGGGCACTCCGTTTCCTTGGCGGCTATTTAACCGGGGAAGAAAAGGCGAATCTTTCTGACTGGTATGAATTGGGCGCCATGAAAGTGGTGCCGGTACTAAAGGCGTAAAAGACGTACGGAGGGAGCCGGAAAGTGAAAGAAAACACTTTCCGGAGGAAGCTGGGAGGGAGTGCTCAAGGCACTTGATTGGAAGGGGTGGAAGCGGCTATGCCCGACTCGAAGGCGTAGCGGAACAGATCCGCGTCGCGGGTGATGCCGAGTTTGCGCATAGCGCTTGCCTTTTGTGAGCTGATGGTCTGCTTGGTCCTGTGCAGCTGCTCGGCGATTTCGTTGACCGATAAGCCAGAGGCGAACAGCCTGACCACTTCAAACTCGCGCCTGGTAAGCGTGAGGTTCGCTGCCGGATTCTGGCTGATGCCAGTTTCGCCGGTTACCAGGTTCTCGGACGGGAAGTAATTCGAGCCGGCATACACAGCGTGGATTGCAGAGATCAACTGGTTGGTGTGCTGGGTTTTGCCTAGCAGGGCATTGACGCCCAGCTTGGCCAACTCCTGAGTGAGTGCCGGATTCTCCACGGTAGTGAACACAACAATCTTCAACTGAGGGTAGGCCCGTTTGATGTAGGACAGCAGGCCTATACCGTCGCCGTGCTTGCCACCAGGCATTACATAGTCGGTGACCAACACATCGCAGGGATGGGTTTGCAATAGATCAACCAGAGCGCCGGAGTCATGTGCTGTTCCCATGATTTCAAGCGTGGGTATTGCCTTGAGCTCATGCAAAAGTCCCGAAAGTAGCGCGGGGTGATCATCGGCAAGCAATAGGCGGATTTTCATATGTACTGATCCCCTCGTTGGGTGGTGATGCGTATGCATCAATCTAGCGCAATGCCAGGGCGGGGAGTATCGGGAATTGGCGGCGCCCTGGGCAAATTAGGCTTTGTACCAATTCAGGCGCCCAATCGATAGGATTGGTACGAAACGACTATCCCGAGGGTGTTCAGCTGTATTCACGCACTCAATAATCGAGATTTTGAGGTCGGGGCGCTCAACCGCCCGTTCATATACCGTGTCGAATCATCCCCTGAAAACATTGACCCGCTTTCGTCGTTACCAGCGTCTATTGATGTTTGGTGGGGGCGTGCTCGTCAGTACGATGGTTCTGCTGATGTTCGCCATTGAAACGCGGGCGATTGTCCTCCGACAGACTGACTCTATGCGGCAGGCGTTCGTTGTCGAACACGCCGTTTTGCTCAAAGAGGTCGAAGCTCGCGAAGACTCCTTTCGAATAGTCCAAGTCGGCGCCGAGACCGCCTGGAGGCACGGGACCTCCATTGATCTGGTCTCTGTGCAAGACTTTCGTAGACAAGAGCGTCAGTTATTGCTCGAGTCACCTTCCATTCTGCGCCCTCAATGGATCTTTGGGGCGGGGGGGCTGCTGGCAGATGATGCATCCTTAGGGCGCTTCTTCAACCTTGCATTGGAACTGGGGCGGGCCACTTCAGTTGATCGACTGGTGACAGGGGAGGTGCTATCCAGCTACTTCTATAGCTTGCATCATAATATCGCAGCGGTGGTGCCGGCCCCTGGTGCAGGCGTGCGCGAGCGGATCGCCGCCGACCGCAGCCATTATCTGCAACTGCTGACCCGCGATGTCGACCAACGCATCTTTTGGCCCACGCAAGGAGCATCGAGCGGCGCTCAGCACTCCTTGTATTGGCTCCCTCCTTACCTGAACCCTTATACCCAACGCCGCGCTATCCGTATCGCAGCGCCGATTCTGGATCAAGGTTTACCTTTCGCAGCCTTGGTGATGGAATACCCCTTGCCCAAGCTGGCGGAGCCGCTTGTGTCGGGTACGAAATATGGCGCCTATGCCATTGTGTCAAGACAAGGAGAGGTCATCAGTTCGACATCGTCCAATCCACTGCAACCATTCGCTTTCGATTACAACGATCTGGAGCACCTCTCAAAGCGGGTGGGGCAGGGGCGATACGAGCAATATCAGGACGGCGTTTTCACCCTGGCCCAGGGGCTAGGGGATACAGGGTGGCTGCTGGTTCTTCGCTACAGCTGGCGCGATTTCATCCAAATGATGGGATGGTCGCCGGCATCAGGAGCATTACTGGCCAGCGGTACCCTAATGCTCATTTGGTGGTTCCTCATCCACTTCAAGCTGCGTATCGTCCGGCCTTTGATCGAGCGTTCCGAACAAGTTTTCGAAAGTGAGCAGCTCAGTCGTACGCTGATTGAAACGGCACCAGTTGGGTTGGGGTTGTTGGTCGCGCAAAACGGTGAGCCTCTGTTGCGTAGCCCGTCGATGGTGCAGATGCAGGCTCGTGTTCGCGCTTTGGGGCATGACCTGCCACATGTGCTCGTAAATTGCTATGGCGAGCTCGCCCAGTGCGAGCCTGGCCTTGCGCAACAGGACATAACGTTCGAAAGCAACGAGCATTCGGTGAGCCTGGCCGTCAGCATGGCTCCTGCTCGCTATCAGGGGCGTGATGCACTGGTGGTGGCCTTCCTCGATATCACCAGCAAGAAGCGCTTGGAGCAACAATTGGTGGAGGCCAGGGAGGCTGCGGACAAGGCCAACCTGGCGAAGTCCGCTTTCCTTGCAGCAATGAGCCATGAAATTCGCACGCCGCTCAATGCCATCCTCGGCAACTTGGAGCTACTGGCTCACTCTGCGTCACCAGCCCAGCGTGACCGCCTGCAGATCATCCGGCATGCGTCGGACAATCTCCTTTCAATTGTCAGTGATGTCCTGGATTTCTCCAAGATCGAAGCCGGTCAACTGCGCTTGGAGTGTGTGACATTCGATGCCTGCGAAGTGGCGGCTAGCGCACTGGATATCTTTACGCCAATGGCACGGGCAAAAGGGCTGGCGCTGTCTGGTGAATTGGGCCATACCGCGACCCAGCCGATGCAAGGTGACCCAACTCGTCTGGGGCAAGTGCTCAACAACCTGATCTCCAATGCGCTCAAGTTCACCGAGAAGGGACAGGTCAGGTTGCGCATGATGGTTGATATCAGAGCGGGACAATTGCGTCTGGAAGTAATGGATACCGGCGTCGGCATGTCGCCCGAGCAAATCCAGAGGGCATTCCAGCCATTCACTCAGGCTGACGAAACAGTTTATCGCCGCTTTGGCGGAACCGGGCTCGGTTTGACCCTCTGTACGCGTTTGGTAGAGGCAATGGGCGGTGAGCTGTCGGCGCGCAGTGAGCCGGGGAGAGGCAGTACGTTTATTTTGACTGTACCGTTGGAAGGGGCTACAGAGTCTCCAGACCATCCTACATTCAATGGCGAACGCGTGATGCTGCTCGCGGCGCGGCATGAAGACCAGGTGTACCTCCTTCAGACACTAGAAAGCTGGGGATTGCACATAGTGGCCTGCCAGCATCCGGCACAAATAGACTCCGAAAACCTTGCAGACTCAGATGCGCTTGTACTTTGGGGGGAGCGAAACACTTGGCATCCAGACGACGAAAACCGTTTGGTGGAGGAGGGGAACTGGGTTATCGACTGCAGTGCTGAAGGGCCGCACGAGCCAAGTGCTTGCGGGCGGCTGCTGAGTACTTCCACACATGGATTACGAGGGCTGGCTAACGCCTTGCGTAAAGCACTACAGGGGCTGCCTCTACCGGTGCGTGAACAGCAGCAATTGACCGTGCCGGGTAGGCTGCGCGTCCTTGTCGCTGAGGACAATATGGTCCTGCGTCGCGTATTCGAAGACCAACTGCGGGTGCTGGGGTGCACTGCTCGGGTTGTCGAAGATGCAGACACGGCACTGGCAAGCCTGGACGATGCGCATTTCGATGTTCTGATTACAGATCTGTCGATGCCTGGTATGGATGGCTATGCTTTGAGCGAGCACGTGCGCGCGCAGTGGCCCGCGATGCCAGTGATAGTCGCCACTGCCAATGCTGTCTCGCAGGAACATGATGCCTGTGATGCAATCGGTGTCGCACGGGTATTGACCAAACCTGTGTCCCTGGCCTTGTTGGCCAAGGTTTTGCGCGAAGTGTGTCCGCGGGAGGCCGCGGATGATCTATCGTCCCTGGTGTTAGAGGCGGGACAACAAACCTTGGAGAAAGACGCGCTATCGGGCGATCTGGATGCTACTTTCAAACGTTTCTGCCTGTCGTCCATTACCGCCATTCGCTGCGCCATCGAAACGACGGATGAAGCAAGGCTGCGGTATGAGCTACATTCGCTCAAAGGGGCGCTTGGTGTGTACCGGGCCCCTGAGCTCGCTCGGCAGGTGCTGGAAGTAGAGACGTGCATCAAGGAAGGTTCCTCCGAGACGAGTCATTTGCTCGAACAATTGCTGCAAGCGCTGCAGCTTGAGTTGGCAGGCTCGAGGGGGGCGGAAGGCTCCTGATCCATATGCCTGGCGCATAATGGGCGCGCCGCGTCGCTCGATTCATATGCGACACTTTATCAATGCCCACACGAGTAGCGATCTATGGCAACCCACGCTCAGGATGGAGTGCTGAGGCGGCTTCGAAGTCATCAATACCGGCTGGTTACCGGTGGCGGCCTGCTGATTACGGTTGTAGTGATATTGGCTTGCATCTTGGGAATCTGGGTCAGTGCTCGCGAATATTTGGCCAAAGTGCAGGATGAAACGTCCATTGATGCCCGTCGGCTAAGCGAAATGAGCGCGCGAATGAGTTCGACGTTGCGCAACAATGTGCAGAATATCGAGTTATCCCTCAAGACCGGTGGCCCAACGGACCAAGCGCTCTTGCAGCGTTTCGAGGCTGATGGCGCATTGAAGATATGGGATATGCCTGATGCCGAACCGGTGCTGGTTATTGGCGAAGAGAAATCTCGTCGTGCGGCAGCCTGGCCTTACTTGCGTTTGGCGCAGCAGATGTCGCCCGCTCTTGCCGTAATCGCCGCGCGTAATGCAGGCCAGCTCAGTGCCTATCTGTACAGTGTCGACCAACGCTTCGTGCTAATGACGGTCGCCCCTTGGCCGGGCGATGAATGGCAGCAGCAATTGCTTCAGGATCGGTCGGGGTTAATGGCGAGGATGAGCGCCGGCATGCCTACGATTCCTGAGATGCTCAGTCGGGGCCCCAGCCCAATATTGCGTTGGTTGTCGCCACGACAAAGCCCGCTAACGGGGAAGCTGGCTATCCCCATCACTACGGGAGTCCGGGCGCCGGATGGCAGTGCGTTCGGGATGTTGGCTTACGAATTGTCGATTGAGGTCCTGGCGGCAGAGGTGGTAGATACCATCAACCTAGGTGGGGACTGCCTGATTCTCGACCGCGCAGGGGACGTCGTGCTGTCCTGCCGGGACACTTCTAGGGAAAACCTGCTAAGCCTGGCAAGACAGGGCATTCAGGAAGGGCTTGGGCAGAACCATCGGCGCACCTATCGAGACGGCCTGTTCCTCTATGGATGGTCGCTAGGTCCGAACGGCTGGACCCTGGTTCATTCCCAATCCTGGGGCGATATCGCGCAGGGCATCGCTGTTCCGCTCGCGGTGTCCACCCTGACTGCCACCACTATCATCTCATTACTGTGGGTATTGTTGTCGCTACTGCAGACTCGCGTGCTCACACCCGCAGTACGGCAGTCCGAGCAGGTGTTCGAGAGCGAGCAGCTCAGCCGTACGCTAATCGAGACGGCACCAGTCGGTTTAGCGCTACTGGACCTCGAAAGCGGCGCCTCATTATTGAAAAGTTCGACAATGCTGCAGATGCACCAACGCATCCAGTCCAGTGAGCATGGTCTGTCGAACGAGTTGATACAGCGGTACCGTCAACGTGCCGCGTTGGACGACGGCCCGGCAGCGCTCGCTGTTGTTCATGACGATATGACGCTCCAGACACACGAAGGCCCACCCGTCAGCCTATCGGTCAGCATGGCGCCGGCCCGGTACCGTGGGCGTGACGCCCTGGTGGTGTCTTTCGTTAACATCACCGAGAAGAAACTGCTGGAACAGCGGCTGCTCGAGGCCAGAGATGCCGCCGACCGAGCGAATGCCGCGAAATCATCATTCCTGGCGGCCATGAGCCATGAAATCCGCACGCCGCTCAATGCCATCCTCGGCAACCTCGAGTTATTGGCCCGTTCGGCGCAAGCAGACCAGCGTGACCGCCTGGATGTCATCCGCCGCTCTTCGAACAGCCTGCTGGCGATCATCAGCGACATATTGGACTTCTCCAAGATCGAAGCGGGCGAATTGCGCCTGGAAGATATCGAATTCGACGCTCTGGAGGTCGCCGCGAACGTCATTGCAATCTTCACGCCAGTCGCCCAAGCCAAGGGGCTGCTTTTAAACGGCGAGCTGGGTGAAACCGTCAAGCAACCCATGCGAGGTGATCCGACCCGTATTGCACAGGTGCTCAATAACCTGTTGTCCAATGCACTCAAGTTCACTGAGCGAGGGCAGGTCACCCTGCGTGTGGAAGTGGATGCAGGTGCATCCTGGTTGCACGTCGAAGTTGAAGACACCGGTATAGGTATGGCACGTGATCAGGTTCGCCAAGTTTTTCGTGCGTTCAGCCAGGCGGATGAAACCATTACCCGGCGTTATGGCGGAACCGGGCTTGGCCTGACACTGTGCATGCGATTGACCCAATCCATGGGGGGAGGGTTAAAGGTACGCAGTGAGTTGGGCAAGGGCAGTGTGTTCCGATTTTCGTTGCCGCTGGGTGAGGGGATCGTGGCGGCAGTCAAACCTGTATTCCATGGCGAGCACGTTCAAGTCTTGGCCGCTTTGCCCGAGACTCAAGGCTATTTGCGCAAAGTGCTGCAAGGTTGGGGGTTGCGTGTCGACACCTATCAGCATCCAGTGCAACTGACTCAAGAGCACTTGGCCTCGGCCGATGCACTGCTGATGTGGGGAGATCGCCTGGCATGGCAAGCACGCGAAGAAGCCAGGTTGGTAGATGAGTCTTCCTGGGTGATTGATTGCCGCATAGATGGCCCTGTGGAACCCTTCGCCTCAGGCCATGTGATGAGTGCCTCAACGCACGGGCTCAAAGGTCTGATGTGTGCCTTGCGGCATGCTTTCGAGGGTGAGCCTCTGCCGACCCAGGAGGTGCAGCAGGATGTTCTGCCCAATCGGCTGCGAGTACTGGTGGCAGAAGACAACCCTGTGAATCGGCGCCTGATGGAGGAGCAGTTACAACTGATCGGTTGCATGGCAGTGGTGACCGAGAACGGGGAGCAGGCGCTGGATTGGCTACAACGTGATCCGTTCGATCTTTTACTCACCGACTTGTCCATGCCGGGCATGGACGGTTACGCGCTAGCGCGCAAGGCCCGTGCTCAATGGCCGCAGATGCCTGTGGTCGCGGCGACAGCCAATGCAACCCTGCAGGAGCAGGTAGCGTGCGACGCAGTGGGGATTGTCCGAGTTCTGACCAAGCCGCTATCGCTGGCGGCGCTGGAAACGGCTTTGCGCGAGGTGTGCGGCATTGCGGGCGGGGATGGCGAACACGTGACCCCATCGCTTGCCGAAGATCAGGAGCCATCATGGCTGGGCGGCAAGGCGCTGCCAGCGGAGGTGCAGCGTACTTTCGACCGCGCCTGCAACGACTCGCTGATAGCGATTAGACAGGCATTGGAGACCGATGACGGCGATTGCATCCTGCGTGAATTGCACTCGCTGCGAGGAGCGCTGGGAGTATTCGGGTTACAAGCACAGGCAGAACACGCTGCAGAGGTCGATCGGTTGCTCAGGCGCGTAGGCCCACGAGAAGCAGGTAACGCGGTGATGCTGTTTTGCGACGCTCTTGAAGCCCTGGTGATGCTTCGTATGGGAGAGGCACCTGCATTGGTTACCCGTATCCTGGAGCTCGCGGCGGTAACTGCAGATGTTCAGACCAGACGCGAAATCGATCGTTTGGGACAACAGCTGAAGCTCGTACTCTCAGGCATGAGCGTATGAGGGGTATATGGATTGATGAACTAGCCCTGCGCCAATTAGATCCGCCGTTGGACAGACACTTGCTCGTTTGGCGCGCAAGAAGCTGCCAACAATAGTTTGCTTCCAGTCTTTGTTTGAGAGATTTGAAAGAACCGCCTAGCGATTTCCCGGCGTAGGCGGTGGCTGGATAATCCGAATGCGGCGAACACTGCCCCCGTCGTCCTTGACAGGGGTCGCATCCGCCGCGCGGTATTGCTCTTACAGAACGGTTACGTGGATGTTCTGCTCGACTAACAGCTCGTTGGAACCGGAGACATAGGTGTGGTAAAGCACGCCACCAACCTCGGTTTGCCCTGCATCCGTCCAGCTTTCCGACAGAGTGTCCTTGAGCTGGATAGAGTTGGAGGCATCACCGTTGATTACGAGCTGGTTCTTGCCATCGGCTTGTACCATGTCCGACATGCCCAGGTGCTCTAGAGTGTCGGCGCTAAGGGTCAGACTGTTGGAACTGCCGCGGCCGAGGTCGATTTTCTCTATCCCGGTGATACGCGCCACCAGTGAATCGATGTCTACCGACAAGTTCTTCCCGTCGATCAGCAGGGTATCGAAACCGTCGCCGCCATTAATGGAGCTGAACGATGTATCGCGGATACCGATGACGTCGTTGCCGTTGCCTCCGTGCACACTGGAAAGCGACTCGCCACTCAACATGAGGCCCGAGGCAGAGCCGTCGTCGAAGAGCATCCACAAGTTGCCGTGGTCTGGCGCTTCGCCAAGGTTCGCCAGAGGGTACGGGGAGACGTGGTCCTGCAGGCCCACGGACCTGTCCAGGTCGATGATCCGCCCCTTGGTCGCGTAAAAGTTTTCGGTATCGGAACCAGTCCAGTTCACGAAGAGTCGACCGTCCTCAAGGAATGTCGCATCAGACACGCTATTACCATAGTCATTCATTTGGTTGATGCGCAATTCATGACCCACGCGCTGACCAGCGTCATCGAAGAACTGGGCGTAGATGCCCATCTTGTCCGCACCGAGGGCTCTGTCGCCCTCGGAGCTATACAGCACCACGAAGCCACCGCCTGGATGAGCAACCACAATAGGGGCTTTTTGAGCTCCCAGGGTGTAGGCGTTGGCCAGGAATTCATTACCCAGCGCCGTGCCGTCGGACGAGTAGATCCTCGCCCAGATGCTTGATGAGCTCTGGTCCAGGCCACCGGAGTTGGAGGAATCCCATACGACGACGAAGTTACCGTTCGCCAGGGCTGTTATGCTCGGCATACCCTGTTGTCCGGATTTCACCTGGTTGGCGCAGATCTCTTCGCTGTACGACAACGTCTTCGGATCGTAGACGCGGAAGTAAACATCGCTATCACTAGAGGACATAACCTTGGCATAGCTGATGGCTACACGACCGTCTCCCAGTGTCGTGATGGTGGTTTCGCTCGGGACTCCTCTGTTAAGGCCAACAGAGCCAACAACGACTTCGCTACCGACGACATTGCCGCTGGCATCATACTGACAGGCCATGACTTGCCAAGGTTGATCGAGTTGAAGAATGTTCTTGTTGGTCTGCCAAACGATCATATAGCCGCCATCATCCAGAAGGGTGATGTTTGGATTTTCGTTATATTGGTAGCCTTTCGGAGAGATCAAGAGCTCCTCTCCGATGGGGACGGACCCGCTGATATTTCCAGCACTGTCGTATGTGTAGCCAAAGCGCTGGGCGCGAATACTGGTGGGGAGGGTATAGCCGGAGGTAAATACTGGGCAGTTCCAGGCTACCAAGAAAGTACCATCCGGGAATGTCACCACGTCCGGAATGATAGTGCTACCCCATTTGGGCGCGGTAGTGGCGATACGGATTTCTTCACCTACAGGCATGCCGGTGGCATCGTAAAGCTGCCCGAACGGCTCATTCAGGCCAAACCGCGAGTCGGTCGATACCACCACGAAGCCGCCATCGGGCAGCGCAGCGCTCGCCGAGCCGAGCGCATATGTTGGGAGCGGGTTGACGACAAATTCCGAATAGAAGGCAGCGTCCGCGTTGATTACCACGCCTTCGATGCCGAGGCCGTCGCCGTCGATATTATCGCTTTGCCAAGTGACGAAGATATCGCCGTTTTCAAGCAGAACTGCGTCGAGCATATGTCCCAGCTGGGTCTTGTCCCAGCCAGCGGCCTGGTTACCCTGTGTGATCGGGTTGACTAGGAACTCATGACCAACCTTGTTGCTATTGGCATCGAAGCGCTGACCAAAGATCGCCGAGCCGCTGCCGTCGCCGTCGCTCGAACCCCAGATCAATATGTAACCACCATCATCCAGCGCAACGCCGACCGGCCTGGACTGCTGGCTTATGCGGTTCTGATTGACGATGAAGTCGCCGTCTCCGATCAGGCTAGTCGCGCCGGTAGCAGGATTAAAGCTGTAGTGCGCCGCATAGATATCCGTAACAAAATTGTTGTTCGGTCTAGAGGAATCCCAAAAGACCACGAAACTACCGTCTTTAAGGACGATGACGTCTGGGTGGTTCTGAGCCGCGTCCACGGTGATGTTCAAAGCCATGATGTCGCCAACCATCGAACCGTCGGCTTTGCGCAATTGGCCGAACACATCATTGGTGTTGTTGCTACCAGTTCCGGTCCAGACGGTGATGTACCAGCCGCTGTGCGCCGGATCCTCGAACAGTGCCATTTCCGGGCCATTCGAGCGGTACGTAACGACACCGCCACTCTGGACCATGACCTCGTCCCCCACCGGCTGATCGTTGGCGTCGTAGGTGCGCTGCATGATCGAGCCTTTTGACTGGGAGCTGTACCAAGAGATGATATAGCTACCGTCTGGTAGGCTTAACGCGCCGGGCGCACGATGGCCACTGTCTGGGGTCTGGTTGACCAAGAACTCGTCGCCTTGCGCGACACCGGCGCCGTTGTAGTGACGGGCCGAGACACCCAGATTCGACTCCCAAACTACCACAAAGCCACCATCGGCCAGAGCTGTGACCTGCGGACTCTCGTGGCTCCAAGCGGTGCGCTGGTTGACGAGACGCTCCAAACCTATTTTCTTCGTGCCGGTCGGGTCCATCAACTGCATCATGGTGTTGTAGTCGTAGCCGTTATCGGTATCCTGCTGCCAGACGACGACCAAGTTGCCATTGGCCAAGCGCGTTACTTGAGGGTTGCTTTGCTCACCCCTGATCGTGGTGTTGATCTGCTGGGACGATGTTTCCGAGGCGTCAATGTCGAAACCGCCGATCGAGTCGTTGCCGATGGTGATGATGTATGCGGGGCTGGGCGCAGTGGCGTTGCCTGCAGCATCTACTTGCACTGCAGTAAAGGAATGCTTGCCATAGGCCAGTGCAGTACTCACTTCCAGCGACCACTTGCCGTCACTTCCGACTTGGGCACGACCGACTTCGCGCTTTCCGGTGAGGTCTTGCACGTAGACGATGATGGTTTCGCCGGCCGTGCCAATGCCGTTGACTTGAGGGTTTTGATCGTCGGTGCGGCCATAATGCGCCACGTTACCGGTGACGCTGCCCACGTCATCGTAGATGCTGGTGATGCTCAGGCGTGAGGCGTCCGGCGGGGTGATGTCGATCACCAGTTCGAATACTGGCGAGCGCTCGCTGGGCGATTGACTGTGGTTGACGCCCTGCACCTGGAACGAGTGCGGCCCTTCGGCCAGCGCTGGCTCCGGTGTGAAGCTCCAATTGCCCTGGGCGTCGACCAGGGATTCGCCGATCAGTACGTCGTTGTCATAGATGCGCACAGTGTCGCCAACCTGCGCTTTGCCACGCAAGGTCGGGGTCGTGTCGTCGGTGAGGCTGCCATTGACCAGGGCGCCGACGACGGAACCCACGTCGTCGATCACGGCCTCGATGGTCGGGGCCTGGGTGCGGTCGGCACCGAACTCCAGTTTGAACTCGCCGCTGGGGGTACTGGTGTTGCCGGCGAGGTCGTGGGCGATCGCGGTGAAGATGTGCTCACCGTCGCTCAGTGCCACCGGCGGGGTGAAGGACCAGTTGCCATTGGCATCCGCCTTGGTGGTACCCAGCAGGTCGCCGTCGCCATAGACGTAGATGGTGACGCCCGGCTCTGCGTGGCCGGCAAGGGTCGGGGTGCGGTCGTCGGTCAGGGCGCCGGAAGCCAGCGGCCCTTGCAGGGCACCCACATCGTCCAGTGCTTGTTCGATGGTCGGAACCGCCGGCGGAATGGTGTCGATGGTAATGGTGTAACTGGTCGAAGAAAGGCCGACGTTGCCAGAGAAGTCCATGGCCGAAGCGCTGATGGTGTAGGTACCGTCAGGCAGGATGAAAGGCGACGAAAATTCCCATTTACCTGAATTGTCGGCGAAGGTGGTAGCGATTACCGATTTTCCAGCATAGATAATGACCATGGTGGATGGTTCGGCACGGCCCTTGATGACCGGCGTGTTGTCCGCAGTATGGCCGTTGCGCTCGATGATCTGCGTGCCAGCGGCGTCAGTGCTGATACTGTCGATAAATACGCGCGAGGGAGCCAGAGTGTCGACCAGCAGGGTGAAGGTGCCGGAGGTTTCGCTGCTGCCTTGCTCGCGCACGGTCAGTACATGAGCACCTTCTGCGAAGGCCTCGTCAGGCTCGAAGCGCCAGTTGCCGTTACTATCGACCTGAATTTCAGCGATGATTTCGCCCTTGTCGAGGATCTCGAGGTAAGCACCTGGCGTACCGGTACCCAAGACGGAGAAATAACGGTCGTCGGTTACGTCGTTGTCGCGCAGCGCCCCTTGCTTGCTGCCCAACTGGTCAAAGGCCTGGGTGATCTGCGGCGGGGTGCTGAGAAGCGGGGCGATGCCCATCGCGGCAACCTGCACGGGTGCGGAAAGCGCAGCGACCTGCGGTTCGACTTCGCTGGCAATGGGGAACAAGGCCTGCTGCAGCACATTGAGAATAGGTGCGGCCGTTTGGTGTTCGGCGGTACTGGCAGGTTGCAGATCAAAGCTCAGCGAGCCTTGCTGCGGATTATCTTGGCTGGCGATGATGCGCAGCAGTTCTCCGTCTTGGCGCAGGACGTGCAGGTTGCCGTTATTGGCGAAGAACTGCTCGAACTTCAGTGCTTGGTGGGCTTGTTCCTGAGAACGGAAAGCCAGCAGCAGATCGTCCGCAGAGCGTTCGGCAACCAGTACGTCGTCCAAAGCCGCATCCCGAGGCTCTTGCAGCACGTACAGGTTACGAGGCGTCGCCATGATGACTTGCTCAGGCACAGCCTGGTTTGGGTTCAGGGTGCATGCCTGCATGAAAGACTCCTCGGTCACTACCGAGAAATTGATGGTGCTGTCGATGATATTTTTCATTTAGGTTCGGATAGTCAGGTGATTACTGGGTTGGCGTTTCTATATCCCGCAGGTACGAATCCTAGCGATCCGACGTGATAGTCTTCCGTGGGAGACCGTTGTTGGATTGTTTGTGATGCCATATGGCTTTCTTCACATTTGAAATAGAACTTCGAACGAAACGCACGCGCGGCCTGGACTCAGGTTCTCCACAAGGGAGCCTCTGTGCGCGTAAGCATTGGTCTCGGCTCGATTCAACAGAAGACTTCGAAAACTGCGAGCACCAAGGTCTGGAGCGCCGTGCTTTTGGGCACTCCATTTCCTTGGTAGCTATTTAACCGGGGAAAAAATGACGAATCTTTCTGACGGGTATGAATTGGTCGTGTCGCAAATGGTTCGAGTCCTAAATTGCGAGGGTGTCAGAGCGCTGAATAACGGGAGAAAGCGCTGTCCCGCGGAGCCCGGGAGGAGCCTGTCTGGGCATTTTATTTCGGTCGACGGCATGGAATGGCTATGCCTGACTCGAAGACATGACAGAATAAGTTCGGCATCACGGGCGATGCCGAACTTGCGCATAGCGGTTGCTTAGTGCAGCGGTTGGCAGGAACCTGTTGGAAGCGAGCTTGCCTCAATACCTGGCCATGAGCCTTGCATTATAACCTCTGGGTTGCGGCTAGCGGTTGACAGCTTTCTATAGCGCACTCTGCCAAAGCACCGTGGCCGCTGGAGCGCTCATTTCCTGTTGTTTGATCGTACTATAGAGGTATTCCAAGTTGACGGGTTTCACTCGGATTATGCCGCGACCAGGAACATCAATATCTGCAATCATCATAAACGACATGGAAATCACCACCGGCAGGATCAATAGCAAGCCGGCCCTGCGTCGTAATCCTCGGGAGTTGTAACCCACCATCATGTTGCAGCACACTGCGACCACCCCCAGTAGCAACCAAGCGGCAAGTGGTACTTGCTGGCGCCAGGTGGCTTGGCTTTTTTTCTGGGTATTCAGCACGTCGTTGATGCCAGTGACCGTCAGCGCGATAACTGGGGTTTGTCGAGCATTGGCCACTGCGCTGATGGCGGCCCAGAGCTGGTTCTGCAGGCCAAGGGTTTGTGAACGGATGTCCTCCTGTTCTCGAGAGTTGTATTTGCTGTAGAACTGCAGGCGCTTTTCCAGGTATCCGACCAGAAGTGAGCGGATCTTTGCACCGTCTTCGGCGGGTAGCAGGTCGGCACGAATATAGGCCGCATTGATCGCGGCAGCTTCCTCTTCCTCGCCCATCTGGCGGTTATTAAAACCGTTGATAGACATAGAAAGTGTAAAGCCGATCAACAAACCCAGCAGCGATAGGGTGGCACCGAGAATCATGCGAAAGTCTTCGGCACCTTCAAAAGGCCGCTTGGCCTTTCTGCACATCCATACGCCTAGTTGCGCTCCTAACCCCAGAAAAAGGAAGGAGACCAAGAATATTCCGATTGAATTCAATGTCATGTCAGTCTTCAGTAATATGGAATGTATATCTTATTGGCAGTGAGCTGGAATCCCGGGCGCGCAGCGACGCCTTAGGTTCTTGAGAAGGGCAATTTCGGCAGCAAACCGTTACGCCTACGGAAGAATTTTATGGAAAGGGTCCAATCCCAGATAGTCAGCATGGGTGGGTCGAGCACTCAACTCCGAATGTCAAGCTTTGCTAAGCTCTATTGCTTCACAAGTCGTGGTGTTCGAAGTTGAGTGCTTGAATGTCCTGCACAGTCTACTGGTGCAGAACAAGCCTGTTGTGAATCACCATACATTAAAGTCCTGTTCTAGGCGCACCGATAGAGCATTTAAGTAGTTGGTCTCAACAGAGGAGCCGGGCAGCGAGAGAGCTGCCCGGTAGATCCGCTACACCAGATCTACTGTCACCCCTTGTTGGACCAATAGTTCGGCATGCAACGCCGAATGTTGGTAGGTCTCGTAGGCTACACCCGCAACGGTGACCGTACCTACAGCAGCCCAGTCGCCTGGGTCGGTGCCATTGGGCAACAGGTCGTCCAAGATCACTTTGTCGCCGACATCGCCCTTGATCATCATCTGGACATTGTCGTCGGCTAGGAACAGGTTCTTGCCGCCATTCTCCAGTACATCGCCCAACGACAATTTCAGCGTGTTGTCACCCGTGCCGGTAATGTCGAAGACTTCGACCGAGCTGACCTTGGCTTTTGAGGTCGACAGGTCGAGCGTCTGCCCGGCATTGGAGAGTTTGAGCTGATCAACGCCTGCGCCTCCGGATACGATAGCGCCGTCCGGTAGGGTGTCTGTTTCCATAAGGAAGATGGTGTCGTCTTCCCCGCCATACATCCCGCCATTTTCAACAATCATTTGAATGTCATTGGGAGGGAGCAACTCAACTACTTTTGCCTCGACCCTATCAATAAACACCCCTTCGGCGTCTCCAAAAATAACAAAGCTAGAGAGTGTTCCGCCGGAAGGCAAGCTAAATGTAAACTCTTGATAGTCAGTCGACCTATCCACCGAGAAATACTTAGTGGCGTGCTGGGTCGGATCATAAACTCTTATTGTGCCTACTTGTCGTTGGTCCGGATCGAAGTTGGCCCATCTAATACTGATGGTTATTTCCGTCGCCGGCTCATTTAAGACGATATTTGCTTGAGTTCCAAAGTTTACACGGAGAGCATGTCTGCCATCCAGGGGGTCGGTGGTAAGGTAAGTTGTTCCAGAGGAATACTCGATAGTGAGATTTTCCAAGGTTTTTTTGGGGTTGAAATAACCTATCGATTCATTTCCGCAATTACTGAAGTCCTGTAATGCCCCGGTGCTTCGCATATAGTCCGACGCGTTATTGGCCTTGTCTACGATACCGATAAGCATGTCATCGGAAACGGTGATGGACGAGGTGATCGTAACGCGACCCGCGGCAATATCTTGTTCAGTCAGGATGTAGTCCTGACGTTCGTCGCCGTTGACCAAGCTGATGCGATCACCGATTTCAACGTTGCTTTTGTCGAATACTACCGTGACGGTTTCGCCGTCTTTACTGATGGACACAGGAGGTTTAGGCGCAAGGCTGTCCAGGGTTACATCCTGGGCGCTCAGTTCACCAACCAGCCCGTTGCTGTCGACCGTGCGCGAAAGGATTGTCCAATCCTTGTCGTGCGCATTGGTGTCTTGGGCCGACCATTGGGTGTCATCTACGAACGCATCTACCCAGGTCAAGCCGCCATCGGTGGAGATTTGCAGTTTTTCATGGGGCGCCAGGGTCGCCGAAAGGGTGCCCTGCATCAATCGTCCGGCACTGCCATCACTGGTCAGCCAGTCGCTGTTGTCGACGCCCGAATCCTTGCCCATCGCGGTGACGGTCGCTACCTGTGTGGGTGGCGTGGAGTCGATAATCACCATATAGGGAGCGGACGGTTTGCCTTCGCCCACTTCGTCCTCACCCGTCGCAGTGAAACGATGTTCACCCTCAGAGAGAGGCGCGCTTGGCGTGAACGTCCATTCGCCGCTCGTGCCTGCTTGAACGCTGCCTAGCAGAACGCCATTATCATAGATACGCACGGTACTACCCGGTTTGCCCTGACCCGTCAGGGTGGGGGTAGTGTCGTCGGTATACTGACCACGGTCGATGGAGCCCTGAATGCTACCCGCGTTATCCCGTACATCACCGATGTTCGCAGTAGCGGTAGAGGAGGCGACTGTGAGCTCAAAGAAGGTGCCGCTTTGCGAACTCATGTTACCGGACTGGTCTCGGGCGGCTGTGGTGAAGCGGTGCTCGCCGTCGTTCAGCTCGGCCTCTGGAGTGAACGACCAGTTGCCGCTTGCATCGGCATGGGTAGTGCCTAGCAGAATGTCGTTGTCGTAGACGAAGACTTCGACATTGGCCTCGGCTTTACCAGACAAGGTAGGGGTACGGTCGTCAGTCATTGCGCCGGATTGTAGTGGGCCTTGTACAAAGCCTTCATCGTCGATGGCCAGATCGATGCTCGGTGCGTCAGGAGCCTGGGTATCGATGGTCACGATCCATGGGTCGGACGGTTCGGACTGGTTACCGGCTTCGTCCTGGACGATCACGCTGATTTCGTGCTCACCCTCAGCCAGCGGCTCTTCGGGGGTGAACGACCAGTTGCCTTCGGAGTCGACATCGACGCGACCGATTTCTTCTTCGCCGTCGCGAATGATGATGGTGTCGCCCGGCTCACCGGTGCCATTGAAGGTCGGGGTGGTGTCGTCGGTGACGCCGCCTTGTTCGATCGGGCCCTGGATCGGACCGTGATCGTCAATGACTTCGCTGATACCGGTGTTCGAACCTTCGCTGCCGGGTTTCACAGGGGCCGTGGTGTCGATCACCACCTCCCATGGCAGGGATGGCTCGGACAGGTTGCCAGCAGCATCCTGGGCACGCACGGTGAGGCTGTGCTCGCCTTCGGACAGAGCTTCTTCCGGAGTGAAGGACCAGTTGCCGTTTTCATCGGCCTGGACTTCGCCCAGTTTCTGCTCGCCATCGAAGATGGAGACGATGGCACCGGCTTCGGCCTGACCGGTGAGGGTCGGCTTGGTGTCGTCGGTGACAGCGCCAGAGACCAGCTCACCGACCACGGCGCCGACGTCGTCGTAGACACTACCGATGGTTGGTGCGTCAGGCGCTTGGGTATCGATGGTCACGATCCATGGGTCGGACGGTTCGGACTGGTTGCCGGCTTCGTCCTGGACGATCACGCTGATTTCGTGCTCACCCTCAGCCAGCGGCTCTTCGGGGGTGAACGACCAGTTGCCTTCGGAGTCGACATCGACGCGACCGATTTCTTCTTCGCCATCGCGAATGATGATGGTCTCGCCCGGCTCACCGGTGCCATTGAAGGTTGGGGTGGTGTCGTCGGTGACGCCGCCTTGTTCGATCGGGCCCTGGGTCGGGCCGTGATCGTCGATGACTTCGCTGATACCGGTGTTCGAACCTTCGCTGCCGGGTTTCACGGGTGCCGTGGTGTCGATCACCACGTCCCATGGCTGGGATGGCTCGGACAGGTTGCCTGCGGCGTCCTGGGCACGCACGGTGAAGCTGTGCTCGCCTTCGGACAGGGCTTGTTCCGGGGTGAACGACCAATTGCCGTTTTCATCGGCCTGGACTTCGCCCAGTTTCTCCTCGCCATCGAAGATGGAGACGATGGCACCGGCTTCGGCCTGACCGGTGAGGGTCGGCTTGGTGTCGTCGGTGACAGCGCCAGAGACCAGCTCACCGGTCACGGCGCCGACGTCGTCGTAGACACTACCGATGGTTGGTGCGTCAGGAGCCTGGGTGTCGATGGTCACGATCCATGGGTCGGACGGTTCGGACTGATTACCTGCGGGGTTCTGGACGATTACGCTGATCGCATGCTCGCCATCCGCCAGCGGTTCTTCGGGGGTGAACGACCAGTTACCGTCGGAGCCGACGTCGACGCGACCGATCTCTTCTTCGCCATCGCGAATGATGATGGTGTCGCCCGGCTCACCGGTGCCATTGAAGGTTGGGGTGGTGTCGTCGGTGACGCCACCTTGTTCGATCGGGCCTTGAACAGGGCCGTGATCATCAATGCCTTCGCTGATCTGGGTGCGCGAACCTTCGCTACCGGGTTTTTCCGGAGTACTGTTGTCAATGACCAAGCCCCATGGCTGGGAAGGCTCGGACAAGTTGCCCGCAAGGTCCTGGGCTTGCGCGGTGAAGTTGTGCTCGCCTTTGGACAGGGCTTCTGTCGGAGTAAAGGACCAGTTGCCATTCTCGTCAGCCCGGACTGTGCCCAGTTTTTGGCCGTGGTCGTAGATCGACACCACGGTGCCGGGTTCGGCTTTACCAATCAGAGTTGGACAGGTGTCGTCGGTGACGGCACCTGCGTGCAGGATGCCTTGCACCATGCCGACATCATCGATTGCTTGCTCGATGGTTGGAGTCGCAGGTGGGAGGGTGTCGATGGTGATCTTGTAGCTCGTCGACGACAGGCCGGCATTACCGGAGAAATCCAGGGCGGTGGCGCTGATGGTGTATTCGCCGTCGGGCATGATGAACAGTGAGGAAAACTCCCAGTTGCCCGCGGCATCGGTAAAGCTAGTGCCCATCAGGGTCTTGCCGGAGTAGAGCACGACGACACTGAACGGCTCGGCACGCCCCTTGAACATCGGGGTGTTGTCCGAGGTATGACCATTGCGTTCGATAATCTGACTGCCATTGCGGTCATCGCTGATGCTGTCGATGAACGCGCGTGAAGGTGCAATGGTATCGACCACCAGCACGAAGGAGGCAGACATGTCGCCACTTCCTTGCACTCGTGCGGTCAGGATGTGACCTGCTTCCTCAAACGCCTGGTCCGGGTCGAAGCGCCAGCGACCGTCGCTATCGACTTGGACTTCACCAATGACTTCGCCATTATCGAGGATTTCAAGGTATGCCCCTGGAGTGCCAGTACCTTCGATCGTCGCGTAACGATCGTCGGTAACGCTACCGGAAGTCAACGAGCCTTGGCGGGCGCCGATCTGGTCGATGGCATGGGTGATCTGCGGTGGTTCGATGGACAGCGGAGTAATATTCAAGGTCGCAAGCTGCACGGGTGCCGCTGCGTCGCCAACTGGAGATACGAACAGCATGTCCACGTTGTCGTCCGGTGTATTGTCAACCGTAGGCAACAACAGACCTAGGACAGGTTCAATTGCCTGCTGCTCGGCGGCACTTGGCGTTTGCAGGTCAAACTCGACCAAACCTTGCTGTGGATTGCCATCGCTCACAACGGCGCGCAGTAGCTCGCCGTCCTGTTTGAGGATATGCAGGCGACCATTGTGAGTGAAGAACTGGTCGAATTTCAGCACCGGACGAGCCGATTCTTGGGCGCGAAATGCCAAGAGCAAGTCCTCTCCAGAACGTTCGGCCATGAGGACATCGCCGACGGAAGCACGCTCAGGTTCTTGTAGCACGTACAGATTGCTTGGCATGGTCATCAGGACTTGTTCAGTCCCAGCCTGGCTGGCTTCCAGGGTATGTGCCTGTAAAAGAGAGTCTTCGGTCACGACCGAAAAGTTGATTTTGCTATTGATCAAATTTTTCATTTAGGTACGAAGTAGTCAGATAGTTACAGGATCAACCCTCTTCTCGCACCCTAAAACAGGTGCGAATTCGCCAGCGCTTCCCTAAATACCCAAGAACCTTGAGAAAATCCGCATGAGCCTTTCGGGGCGCATTGGGCGCCTGAAAAACGGATCGCTGGATATTTCTGGCAGGAAAATACAGCGCTGACGCGTTTTGACGAGGAGGCGTCGTTGGCGATGAGGATAGTAAGTGGGGGCGCGCAGGTCAGAATATCTGACTAGTTCTAAATGGACTGCTGCCTGTTCTTACTTTTCGTCAAATCGATATGCAGGCATGGGGCATCATTGATTCGCTGCCAGATGTTTTTGGGACTGTACTTGGTTTCTTGGGAAATCTAAGCCAAACTCCATCGCACCTTCGCTATCCGCTTCTCACCTAGGGCATGGCCAGTGGTCGGAGCACTGCGGGAGAAAATCAGTGCGAAATCCACCCAGCTTAATTCTTGCCGATTTCTGCAGGGTGAGTAATTTAAGCCTATTCTTAATTATCACTGGCTTGGATGGTCGATTCACCAGGACGGGGCGGCGGCTGGACGCACCACAGAGAACTTGGGGCTACGATAGCTCGGACGTAAGCCCCCTTATGACTGTGCCATGCATGGAGATAGAATATGGATCGTCCCTTCATCAACGCCATACCAACTATTTCAAGCCAGACGCTAGATTCTCATCCCAGCGTGCTTCAAAACACGAAGGCCCCGAAATGGCTTGCGTACAAGCAGTTGGTTCTTATGCCTTGCGAAGTGCTTGTCTGCACCTTCTTTTTAACAGGGCAGACTTACGCAGCCTGTACCCCTGTAGGACGATCATTGCCCAGTAACACGAGTGTCGCCTGCACCGGAGCTGACACAGTAGGAAGCCGGGCCGGCACCGGTACAACAAATGTCAGCATCACTGTCGGTAACAGCGCTACTGTCACACGCAGTCAGGGTGATGTATCGAGTGTCCTCTCAGTCTTCAGCAATAGCCGCATTACCAACAACGGCTTGTTATCGAGCAACGGCGAACTCGCTTATGCGATTGAGGGACGAGGAAGCGGTAATACGCTGATCAACAATGGCAACGTCACCACTTCAGGCGATTTTGCCTATGGTATGGCCATTGTCGACGGAAGTGGTAGTACGGCTGAAAACAATGGCTCAATCGTGACAACCGGAGAGGCGGCTTTTGGCGTTCTCATTGATTTGGGCAGCGGCAATCTCGCGACGAACAATGGATCGATCATGACCAGCGGCCAGGACGCCGATGGCTTCCACATCCTGGGTACCGGCAACCAAGCGATCAACAACGGTGAGATCAACCTGGTTGGCATCGAGTCCGACGGCATGGACGCGGTCGGCTCGGGGCACCGCCTCGTCAATACGGGCACCATCACCACCAACCCGCCACCAGCCAGCAACCAGGACAGCGATGGCATGGCGGTGGAAGGCAACGACAACACCCTGGTCAATTCAGGGACTGTCACTGTCAATGGGCTCGACTCGAATGCCTTCGATATAGAAGGCAACGGCAACCAAGCTACCAACTCGGGCACATTGACGGCGCTGGGCCCAAACGGGGCGGCGATCTACATCGATGGGGCCGACAATGCGGTTACCAACAGCGGCACGGTCCAGGCCCAGGGGGCGACCGGGAATGCCGTGTGGGTCAACTCGGCCGCGGGCGAGGGCAACACGATCATCAACACAGCCGACGGCACGCTTTCAAGCCAGCAGAACATCGCCGTGCTCGGCCTGGCCGGTGACGAAACGCTGGACAACGCCGGGCAGGTCACCAGCGGTGCCGGGCCGGCCGTCGACCTGGGGGCCGGGAATGACCGGCTGATCATGCGGGACGGATCGCTCGAAGGCAGCGGCGCCGTTGCCGTGAACCTCGGTACAGGCGACGACACGATGGACGTGCTGGGTGGCGTCGTCATGGGCGCCGTGGACCAGGGCGATGGCGCCGATCGCTTCACCATCAGTGCAGGCAGCGTGACCGGGGCGGTGCAGCAAGGCAATGGCATCGACGACTTCGTCATGAGCGGCGGGCAGATCCAGTCGCTGGCGCAGGGCGATGGCCGCGACACCTTCCTGATGACCGATGGCGTCATTGTCGGGGCATTCGAAGATGGCGACGTCGCAACGATGACGGGGGGCACGATCGGCCGCGTCGACATGAAGCTGGACAACAATATCTTCGACATGTCCGGCGGCAGCATCCTGGGCAACCTGGTCACAGGGTTCGGCATGGATGCGGTCACTATTTCCGGTGGCAGTATCGGCGGCAACATCAGCGTCAGCGGGGGGGACGACAGCATCACCGTCAGTGGTGGGGTGATCGCCGGCCAGATACGTGCCAGTACGGGCAACGACGTGTTCAACTGGCTCAACGGTGGCCAGATCCATTCGGCGGTGCTGATGGGCGACGGCGACGACAGCGCCCGCCTCGTCGGCCTCGATGAAGGCCTGCTGGCGCTCACTCCCTCCCTCGATGGCGGCTTGGGCAACGACCAGCTGACCTTCGACAACACCACTTCAGCCAACGCCGGACGTTACCTCGGCTGGGAGAGCGTCAGCCTCGGCAACAACTCGCACCTGGACCTTTCCGGAAACTTCTTCCTGGGCGACAGTGACAGCGGCACCGGGTCGATGTACATCGACAGCAGCAGTGTATTGAGGGTGGATCAGGGCCACATTCGCCCTTATACGGCGGGCCAGCAGGTCAGGCTGGACAATGCCGGCACCATCGACATGACCGGAGGAAGCAATAGCGCCGGTGACTCATTGACGGTCCATGGTGACTATATCGGCAGCAACGGCCGGCTGTTGCTGCAGACCGTGCTGGGCGCCGACAACTCGGCCAGCGACAAGCTGGTGGTCTCCCAAGGCACGATCAGTGGCAATACCCAGCTGGGCGTTACCAACCTGGGAGGGCTTGGTGGCCTGACCCGCGACAGTGGGATCCAGGTGGTCCAGGCCGTCAATGGTGCGGTGAGCAGCAGCAATGCCTTCGCCCTGAATGGCTCGGTCTCTGCCGGCGCCTACGAGTACTACCTGTTCAAGGGTGGCGTGACGGCGAACACGGAGAACAACTGGTACCTGCGCTCCTCCGTGGTTGCCGTGGTCCCTCCCACTACGCCCCCGGAACCACCTGTAACGCCGCCGGTGACCCCGGTGGACCCCACTCCGGTCACCCCCCCGGTCGTGGACCCGGACGAGCCGCCTGTCGAACCGCCAACCGCGCAACCTGTGGCGCCCGTGGAACCTCCGGCACCACCTCCAGGCCAAGGGCCGGCAATCACCTCGCCAGTGCCGGGCACCACCACGCCGCCGGTGCCGGATGCCGTGCCCGGTGCCGAACCCATTCCGTTGTACCGCCAGGAAGTACCGGTGTACTCGGTGGTGATCCCGTCGGCGCAGATCATGACCATGGCCGCACTGGGGACCTTCCATGATCGCCAGGGTGAGCAGAGCCTGCTGACCGAGACCGGCGCCGTGGGCGCTGGGTGGGGACGGGTCTATGGGCGTGATTTCAACAGAAGCTGGTCGGGGACCGTGTCTCCAAGCTTCGATGGTTCGCTCGAAGGCTTCCAGGTCGGCCACGATCTCTACGCGGCTGAAACCAGTGCCGGGTTGTACCAGCGCTTCGGGCTGTTCATCGGCCGCAGCAGGCTCGACGGTGATGTCAAAGGTTTCGCCGAGGGCTTCGAGCATCATGATTCGGGCCGGGTAAAGCTTGATGGCGATAACGTTGGCGCTTATTGGACATTGAGCGCTCCCGTCGGCTGGTATGTCGACTTGGTGGCCATGGGGACACGTCTGGTCGGTGACAGCCGCTCTGATCGGGGCGTGAAACTGAACACCAAAGGCGATGCTCTCGCGTTATCAGCTGAAGCGGGCTACCCATTTGCAGTTTCAGACAGCTGGGTAGTCGAACCACAAGTACAAGTGGTTCATCAACAGATGAATCTCGACAGTCAGCACGATGGCATTTCGCATGTAGCCTTTGACTCCCAAGATTATTGGACTGGTCGCCTGGGTGCTCGTCTAAAGGGCCTCTACAGGGTGGATAACATGCCTGTAGAGCCTTATGTGCGGGCCAATGCTTGGCGCACATTCGGAGGCAAGGATACGGTTACGTACAATCATCTTGACCGCATCAAAAGCGAGCACGAATCTTCAAGCGCAGATATCGGTATTGGAGTCGTTGTCCAAGTGTCTTCAACGGTCAGTGTCTATCTGGCCGCGGATTACACCAGCAACCTGGACGCCAACGAACTTGAGGGTGTCAGCGGCAATTTAGGGTTGAGGATGAGCTGGTAACTGGTTGAGATGTAGGTGCGGATTAACCGCGAATGCGAAAGTGATATCACGTGGACATTCGCGGCATCCGCCCATCCGATGAGGCAGCAGACTGAATATTGGTTCAGTTTAACCACCGCTGGCTCTCGACAATGGCCAATGCCTGGAGGTGCAGACACCCCTGTAGCGCCTCGGGGCGACTCAGTTGTTCATCGGTGTCTATCGTGTTGACGGCACAGTCGTGTGCGAGCGGGCTTGCGCCCGGCGCCCCGATGAGAGCATGGGCCAGGCACTCGTGTGGGGCGTCAAGTATGGCCGGCAAGTTGTGGTCGATGAGGCAATGGTCATTTCCGAGGCAGACGGTGTTTGATCACGGATGTGTCGACGTCGAATTGGTTCAGCAGGTTTGCGAGCTTGCTCCCATTTCCTTGAACTCATTCAAGCTGGCACGTGCACGTCCTACATCGGCTTCTTTCAAGTGAAAGGCGGCCTGAATCAGCGCTCGACCTGTAAAGAGGGCAATACGGACTCTATTATCGAAGATCATCGCACATCCAAATCTCGGCGGACCCTCGTGAACAATGCTTCAAGATCAGGCTCCTCTCCGGTCAATAGGAAGATTTCTGTAAGGAGGCTGAGAGGGTGGACATCCATGCGAACTGAGAGCTCGACAAGCTTCTCTAGCGTAGGACTTTTGAGTCCTCGTTCAAGGGTGCTTACGTAGGTGCGGCTACTGACATCTCCCAGATCCTCCTGGGTTAGCCCTCGGCTCGTTCTGATCTTACGTAGCGCTTGGGCGAGGGCTTGCTTGAGCTCCATTTGCGTTTCTAATCCACAAAAGGAATGATGAAGCCCTGTTGAGCTTTATAGGGCTACAATCTATAGTGTTCATTTCCGCGAGAGGTACGCTATGGCGGGGCTACGAGCATCCCTCAATACATTCTCCGACGTTTTGAATGGCGATGGACGATCACCATTTTTGATCGCTTGCATGCTAGATCTTCACGCGCACGATGAAGTGATCGGAGTTCAGGCTTTCAGCAAGGGACAAAGCGTCCTTGATTTGTTCTATGAGCTAGATAAGCCTTCTGCAACTCAAGCAATTATTGGTCTGCAGCTCGCTGTCCCACCAGCTATGACTAGCACAGAGCGATGGAAGGTAGAGGCTGTGCTGGACCTGCAAGCAGCCACGATTTGCCGGCAGGATGTCGAGATAGATGGCTATGCCTATAGAACCCTTTCTGGGCGTCTTTTTTCCGATGACTTCGAACTCAATTCCATGCAAATAAAGAACTCCAGAGTCATATATGCGAGCTCGAACGCTAGTGCGGGTGATGCTGAGCTGGAGCAATTTCAACTATGGTTATCTGTGGTTCTAGAGAATCTGGTTAACGAAGCCGCTGCCGCAGCTCCTCAAAGACGTGCGCCTAATGGACGATAACGACTTTAAGCTGGCAATTCTCGCTCTAAAAAGATGGGGCGCTGAGGAATGGCTGGTCCTTAAAATCCTTGCCTGCAAAAGTTGTAGTGCAGAGGAAGAAGCCTTGCGGGTCGCTCTCGTGAATAGCATAAGCAACGACCTAGAGAAGATTTTCAGCAATACACGCAATCGCCAAGAGTTCATGACCATGAAGAACGACAACGCTTATTTCAAGGGGCGATCTCCTCTCAATACCATCTCAGATGGCTCACTCTCCTCTCTAGAGGAATGTGCGAAGCGTATTAAATTCATAAGCGTGCTTTGACTTGCTAGGTGGAGGTTAGGGGGTATTCGACGCATCTGGAGGCGCACCTTCAGACTGGGGCCTTAATGGTCACCCTACGAGCCAGTACAATGAGCGCCTAGCCACTTGCTTAGGAGTCAGTTTCAACCAACTGATTTCGCCAAGGGGCGAGCAACAAATTTGCATAAAAACCACCTTTATGGTGGTTTTTTGCGCGTGCATAAACGAGAGTCTTGTCACCCGCATGGAAATAAACGGATTTCAACTGAAAATTAATGACCTACGGCAGGCGAGGGCTCGCGTCAGTCATTCATCGAGCGTCCAGCGATACTCGCTAGTTTGATCTCAAGCCAGGCATTAGAGGCAACCTCTCATACCTAATTTCAACAGGGAAAATTGCGCTCCACGTGAAACATTGAACGCCTCGCTTGGTTTGGTTGTTAATATAAATAGTTAGAGCATGTGTTGCATGCCATTTTCCTAATGGCAATGAATAATAACAACTATTTTGCGGTAGTGCAGTTAGTGCTTTCTATGGTGAGTAGTTACTAGTAAAGGCCACGATTCCATGTCGGCACAGCTCGTCCTTTGCCTGGAAATACGGCTTGCCCATTTTTACGAAAGGTTTGGCGTCGTACGACCTGGCAATCACGCAGCCGTCGTTGTTACTCAATACGACGATGGGCGTCTTCGCCACATCCGGCGGCAGCAAACGCTCACAACTAATTTCTTTCGGCGAGTTTGAGGTAGAATTCGATTCTACCGCACGTCATCAAGTCTATTTTGGCAAAGCTCTTATAGAGGCCTATAAGGCAGAGCAGCAAGAAAAGTGGAACGGCATCACAATTCTCCCGTCGGCATGGGGACCCTTTGACGTCTTATCTCCTGGTTCTATTGACGCATTTGCTAGCGAAAAAGCATGGTTAAAAAGAGGCGATGGAGTGTTGCTTTTGAATCCCTTCATCAAACTTCGATCATGGTATTCATCAGCGGTTATGGGTGAAGTTGATAAGCCGTATTCGCGATTGAATGCATCCGAATTCCCCAATGATATTGTAGTGTTCAAATTTTTGCGGGAGCAAGCTGCAGCGTATGCATTAAAGAATGATTTTTCCAGTCCTGCGGCGATCAAGTGTCACACAACAATTCGTCTTCTTGAGACCGTACTAGGCAAAGACTTATATGCTTGGGGCGAGCAAGCGGCGTTACCGATTAATTTTTAGAATCTTGCAGAATTTGCGCTATGGGTCCTGCGCCTTGAGTCATTGACGCCTATGGACATCTCATGGTGAAGCGGGCTTTATTGGTATCCTAGGTATGGACATTCCAAAGTCGCACGAATAGGCCGGTTGTTCAGACTCAACGGTATGTCCATACCTTCAAATCTTACCTTTACATCGACGAATGCTTCGCCGATCTCACGGGTGTGCAGGGGAGCCTGACCCAGTTCGGCCGGGAGGTGCGCGCCAAGGTGCTGCGCTGTACCGGCATCCCCGTCGGTGTAGGGATCGCCCGCACCAAAACCCTGGCAAAGCTCGCCAACCACACCGCGAAGCGCCTGCAGGCACACACGGGTGGGGTGGTCGATATCACCGATGACTTCAAGCGCGATTGGGTGCTGCGCAACACCGAGGTGAACGAGGTATGGGGCATCGGCCGGCGAATGACGGCGCACCTCGAGGCGATGGGCATCCGCATGGCCATGGACCTGGCGAAGGCAGACCCACGGATGCTGCGCGACAAATTTAGCGTGGTGGTAGAGAAGACCGCGCGCGAGCTCGCCTGTACGCCCTGCCTTGAGCTGGATGAGGCTGACCCGCCGAAGCAGGAGATCTGCTGCAGTCGGATGTTTGGCAAGCGGCTGACAGAGCTGGCACCGATCAAGCAGGCAGTGGCCACCTACACGGCGCGAGCGGCGGAGAAGCTGCGCGCCCAGGGATCTGTATGCAAGCGCATGCGGATCAGCATCCGTACCGGGATGTTCAATCCGGACGAGGCCAAGTATGCCAAGGGCGCCTTGGTCGAGCTGCCATACCCAACCAACGACACGCTGCTGCTCACCAGGGCCGCCACCGAAGCGGCGGCGCAGGTCTACCGCTCGGGTTTCCGCTATAGCAAGGCCGAGGTTCTGCTGATGGATCTGCGGCAGCCGGGGGAGTTCAGCGATGATCTGTTCGCCGTGACGCAGCCGGCGGCCTGTGATCGGCTGATGTCGATGCTGGATGAAATCAATGGCAAGTACGGCCGAGGGACGATGCGTACGGCCAGCGTCCCCGACACCCCTGAATGGGAGATGCGACGCGAGATGATGAGTCGTTCGTACACCACGCGGATCGATCAGCTATGGCGAGTCCGGTAGGAGGGCAGTCCAGATCATGGGGCAAAAATGGGGCAAACTGAGCGCCATTCCATGCCCCTCTATGCCCTTTAGACTCCTCGCCGGAAGGGAGAGAAATGCGCCCAAGCCCTTTGCGTATGGGGCTTGGGCATCTTCTCGTCAATACTCCAGCACAATCGGGGTGTGCAATATTCCAGCAATACCCCTCAGTTTAGAGAGTGTCACACCTCAGTGTGTAAAGACGCTCTACTAAATACGTAACCGAGCGGGTTTCTTTCTGCTAAATATGTTCTTTTTCTTGGCCTGCATTTCAATGGCTAGAGTGGCCGTTTCAATACGTGTCGCCAAGGTGAGAGATGCCACTTGTAAGCTTTGACGGAATGGGTCATCGCCAAGAACTTTCAAGACCGTTTTAAAGGAAACGTCGAACTGTTCCTCTTCACTATTACTATCGGCAAGCTGTGGGACTATTTCGTAGACTAAAGGGTTTGGACTAGTTCCTCTGAAGTTTTTCAATAGGGGGTCGACAACTGCCCGCTCTATCAAGACTGTGCACTCATCGTTGCCTGTTCTATTACTTGTTTGCCATCCTGTAAAATTGCCTTTTGCATTGAATATCAGTCGGAAGCCGCGGATTCGGCCGGTGATTGATTTGTATAGCCCATCTTTTTCTTGAGTAGATAGTGTAGAATCTAGCCACTGCGCGTAGGTGGGGAGATTTGGAAGAATATAGTATTTCGAGTATTTGTACTTATCCGCCTCTGACAAGAATTTAATCACATGTGTCCATGTATCATGGTTGGAGAAGGCCTCGGAATAAAAAGCCTCCGCTAGATCCTCCTCGTTGTGTATGATGAATGCTGCAGCGAAGTAGTCTAGAATACTTTTATGAAGGAATGTAGTTAGATCTATTCCTTCCTCCAGCATTAAGCATGCAACCTTGACAATATCATGTCGGAAATCGTCTACGTTACAGTTGCAGCTATCTGTGTATTCGATAGCTTGAGCGAACGCATCATTGAACGCCTTGCGGGTCATGCTTCTGCCGTATTCGTTCTGAACGCACATGAAACAAAAGGCTTCAAAAAGTTGTTGGAGTTTAGATTCAGAAAGCCCGCTATGGTGTTCTCGCGAAAAGCCTGCTTTTAAGCTGTCATGGCGAGTAAATACTACGTGAAAAAGTTTTTCGAAGAACTGTTGTAAGGACGAAGGGATTTCTTGCTCGGACTCATACACCCATACCACTAATGATAGCATAAGGGGAGTGCTAATTAGTCTTGTGATAGAGTCGTTTGCGGATGTTATTGCTGAAAATACACTTTCTCTTTTGGTACTATCAAGATTTAATTTGGAAAGAAATGGTAAGTAGTCTGTCTCTGTTAGCGGTGTAAGGTCGAATGTGTCGAAACCTACCAGATGCTGAACACCACTTATAGGTCTCGAAGAAACGATAATTTTAGTTTTGGGGTATCGTCGCTGAAGCTGATCAATTTCGAGTATGGCATTTTTGACATAGCTTTCCGGGATTTCGTCGAATCCGTCTAACAGAAGAACTAAATACCCTTTGGAAGCGAGATGTTTGATGCTTGAAGGAGTCGCGGTCAGTCCCAAGAACTCTAATGAGTCCGCTAGTGATTGGTGAATCGTGTAATCGCGGTTAATCTTCTGAAGCTCTATAAAAATGGGTATATAATTTTTGTTTCCTGGAGTAATGGCGGAGCAAGCTAGATGTCGCATGAAAATGGACTTTCCTTGTCCCACAATGCCTTGTATTACAATATTGCCTTCTGGAAGTTGGTCGATATTATCTATGCATTGCGCGCTCTGGTTGTTTGTTATTTTGGAGGGGTAGTAAAAGTCTCCTATGTAAACATCTTTTCCGCCTGACCAGATTGTTTTTACTATTCCAATTTTTAAAAGCGTTCCTGTTATTTCTGATTGGCTGTTTGTGTTAATCCAGTTTGTGAAATTTTCTTTTATGGATTTTGAAGCGGTTGTGGCAGCTAAACGGAGAATCGGGGCTACAGCTTTAAGAGCACCTGCAGTAATGGATTCTGTTACGACCATATTAAAGTCCTTGCGCGCCAGTGGTTATGCCTGCCTTACTTCAGATTATGAGCGCAGGTAGTGATGGATCACGAACTACGGTCTGGGGCAGGCGCGTGCCAATCACATACATATACGAGAACTGTACTATTCACCCCACTGTATGATTTTGGTTGTCCACGCAAGGACCAGGGACAATCCTAGATTCTCAATACCCCACTTGCGTCTTTCATTTCCAGCACTAGTAGGTGCATTTATTTTCATGTGCCGTCCATGTCTATTCGTTTGTATTGGCAAATGGCCAGCTTAGGTGGTTGACACGACTATTGGCAAGGGGCGAGGTGAGAGGAGGTGCGAGTCCCAATCCCATCGTGCTCGAGCGCGCAGGACGCTTGCTAGAATTGGCGGGCAAAGTGAGCGCAGATGTAAATGGTACGAAAATGGTACCCGTGGTGTCCGCTAGCGCTGGAAGTGCCGTGAATCAACGGGTTCAGGAAAAATATGGCCAATCCATCATGGGCGCCACGTAGAAGCGGCGGGATGGCTCGGGGCGCAAGGAGGAAGCGGCTTGAGATTGCATAAGTAGGGGGCACGAACTCAGCGAAGCCAGGCGGAGGGTCCCGCTGGCAAGCGATGGAAAGGTTGATGGCCGCCAGTTCACCAAGCATGGTGGGATTCGTCCGGTCCGATTGGCGATAAGGTACCGGCTGGTACGCAGGGCGTTATTCCCGTCCTGCTTAGGAGCCGACTTGCCGGCGAACAGGGCCCGACCAAGCGATTCATTCCATAACAGCCTGCTTCAACATTCCAACCGCTACCCGGCTGAGCGCCTCCAGGCCAGGAATGCTCTGAAGCTAATGCAAAAAGCCCAGCACGAGGCTGGGCATGGAATCGTGGATCTCTCAGCTTACCGATCGTTCTTGGACGAAGACCGGACCGCGTTGCTCAGGCCCTTCTGGTTATGATCCCCGGGGGTTGTCTGCGAGACGGCGGTGGATTTGGACAGGCCGCGGGTATCCTTGGAGT
>Ga0209370_1000632_pt1 | contig 42420 bp, 52 predicted proteins | sample AgamicAtPrz_FD_187164 | JGI IMG/M metagenome (GOLD analysis project Ga0209370, IMG submission 187164) | Agave microbial communities from Guanajuato, Mexico - At.P.rz (SPAdes) (version 2) | ecosystem: Host-associated > Plants > Phyllosphere > Phylloplane/Leaf | place: Guanajuato, Mexico...
CGACCGCGTCCTGCATGGCCTTGACGCAATCGGCCACCAGCGCCGGATGGCCCATCAGGCAGGCGCCGATCATGTTGTTCTGCACCCGGTCGCTGGGGCAGCCGACGTTGAGGTTGACCTCGTCGTAACCGGCGTCCTCGGCCAGGCGCGCACAGGCAGCCAGGTCAGCCGGCACGCTGCCGCCCAGTTGCAGGGCCAGCGGGTGCTCGGATTGGTCATGGCGCAGGAAACGCTGGGCGTCGTTGTGCAGCAGGGCGCCGGTGGTGACCATTTCGGTGTAGAGCAGGGCATGCTGGGAGAGCAGGCGCAGGAAAAAGCGACAGTGTCTATCTGTCCAGTCCATCATCGGTGCAACGCTGAAGCGGCGAGAGGGCTCAGGGCGCATGGTTTCTGGCTTGGAGCCTGGTTTTGCAGTCATTTCGTTCAACGTGTTTTGTACCGATTTCGGGTGTTTTGGGGCGTTATTACCAAGCGCTTGGTACAATGTACCAATCGAATCAGGACATGTACCAATTCTCATGGCAACGATCAGACCCCGCAAGAAGGCAGACGGCACCATCAGCTACACAGCTCAGATCCGCATCAACCGCGACAAGGTGACAGTTTACCAAGAGAGCCAGACGTTCGCCCGTAAACAGGCCGCCGTGGCCTGGGCTAAGCGACGGGAGACGGAGCTGGCAGAACCTGGTGCGATTGAGCGCGCCAGTCGCGTGGGGCACACGGTCAAGCAGATGATCGAACGCTATCTGGTGGAGGCCGAGAAAGCCCGGCCACTGGGCGAGACGAAGCGGCGCACATTGAACGCAATCAAGAATAGCTATCTGGGCGAGAAGGTGGACTCTGACATCACCCAGCAGGTGCTGGTGGACTATGCACTGTGGCGCATGAGTCCAGAAGGGGGGGGAATCAAGCCGCAGACGGTTGGTAATGACCTGGCACACCTAGGATCGGTGTTGTCGTTGGCAAGGGCGGCCTGGGGCTACGAGATCGATCCACAAGCAATGCCTGATGCGCGTCTTGTGCTGAAGAAGTTCGGCTACAACATGAGAAGCCGTGAACGGGATCGGCGGCCGACGTTGGATGAGCTCGATAAAGTGCTGGAGCACTTCTTCAAGATGCTGGATCGGCGGCCCAGCGTGATCCATATGCCGAAGGTGGTGGCGTTCGCGATTTATTCAACGCGGCGGATGGATGAGATCACCCGCATTCTTTGGGAGGATCTGGATGACCACCGGCAGGCCGTGAAGGTGCGGGACATGAAGAACCCTGGCCAGAAGATTGGCAATGATGTCTGGTGTTACTTGCCGGATGAGGCATGGAGCATTGTGCAGAGTATGCCGCGAGAGTGCGCTGAGATTTTCCCGTACAACACAGATTCGATAGGTACGGCCTGGTCAAAGGCGTGCAAGATGACAGGTATTGAGGGCCTGCACTTCCATGACCTGCGTCACGAGGGGGTGAGCCGGTTATTTGAGATGGACTGGGACATCCCCAGAGTTTCGAGCGTTTCCGGTCATCGTGACTGGAATTCGCTGCGGCGTTACACCCATCTTCGCGGGCGGGGCGATCTATATAAAGACTGGAATTGGTTAGAGCGGATAATCCGGGCGCCGGTTGTCCTTGGGGCCCGGGTTGGCTAGGAGGCCGGGCAATACACTGAGTCTCCCTCTACCGAATGTTCAGCTGACGGGTGGTTTGCATCGGTCTTGATCGTCGCACTGCATGGGATAGAGTGGCAGTGATTTGCCTCTATCTACCTCCCTGCGGTACGCCACTTTAGGTCGATAGCGGGCGGATACGCCTGCCTGCCTTCGACCCATGGCGGTGCTCATAGCCTACAGCTAGCGGGCAGGGGCAGGCGTCGAGTGAAGTATAAAAGCAGCCAATACTTGCCTGCTCCTACCTGCTCTTGAAAGCAGAAAGCGAATTCGTTAGACATGGCAGTGCTTTTTAGATAGCTTGCATCCATCAATGGATATGATTTTGGTGGTGAAATGAAGCGCAAGCTACAGGTTTTTATTTCCAGTACTTATCTTGATTTGATGGAAGAGCGTCAGGCGGCAGTTGGTGCAATATTAAAGGCAGGGCATATTCCTGCGGGCATGGAGCTTTTCACTGCTGGCGATCGCTCTCAGCTTGATACAATTAACTCGTGGATAGATGAGTCTGATGTATATATGCTGATTCTTGGTGGGCGATATGGCGCCGTAGAGCCAGTGTCTAATATCAGCTATACAGAGCTCGAGTTTGATTATGCAGCATCTCAGAATAAGCCTATGTTTGCAGTTGTAATCAAGGAAGATGCACTAGAGAGAAAGATCAGAGCCCATGGTACGAGCTATTCAGAGAAAGAAAATCCCAAAGAGCTTAAGCTTTTTCGCGAAAAGGTTCTGGGTCGAATTTCGTCATTCTTCGAGGATGTGAAGGATATTAAGCTTTGCGTGCATGAAAGTCTGGCAGATTATTCAGCTAACAGGGAGCTTTCTGGCTGGGTATCTGGAAATGAAATTGTAGACTCTAAGCCTCTGATTGAGGAAATAAATAAGCTGTCTGGTGAGAATACTGAACTAAAAGCAAAGATTAGTCAGCTTGAGCACCGACTGGCGGCTGCACCTGCGCCTTCAAAAGCTGCCTCTGAAAAATTTATCGAACTAGAGGGCATCCTTGAGAAGACATTGATCACTCTACCCAAAGCACTTGCTGGGCAGGATGAAGATGTTGAAGTATCGTTGTTGAGGGCCTTTGATGTGGCTCAAGAAGATCTTGTTGTAGGGGTCACAAATGAGCTCGGAATGAGTGATTATCATCAGTTTATTTTTTTTAATATTAGCCCAAAATTGCAGATTCACGGCTTGGTAGATAATGAAAAGGTTTCGGGTGTGCAGTATCGTCGCGCCTTTGTAACCCCCTTAGGTTTAAGTTTTTTGGCATATCTGGAAAAGTCAAAGATGGATGCTGTATGTGAGAGTTAAATTGGATGGGTTGGAGTGAGGTGCCCTTGGCTTTTGCTTGCTGCTTGATAGTTGTAAGCTTCAGGAATTGGTCGATAGCCGTCGATCTTTGACGGCTATCGATGCAGGGGCTCAGAGTGGACGCGGCTAAAAGGATTCGATGGCCAGTGCGGACGACATCGTAGATCAAGGAGCCGCTATTTAGGTTGCCCTTAGCGTCTTGTTCAATTGCGCACACTCTTTGCGCGCAGCATCCCGCTGCTGATCTAGGTAGAGAGCCAGATCGGCAATGTGGATGCCTCGGGCGCTCTTTTGGCTCGGTTCAAGTCGTGTGATGGGCAGCTTGATTTCACCTGCCAGCACCTTGCGTTGGAATACGAGCGGAGTGAGGTGCGTGAAGTAGTCAGCGCAGACTTGCTCAAGCGAAATGATCGCCATGGCGTTGTATTGCGCCATCAGCACAAAGGCGGTGTTCATGCTTGGTTCTCCTGACAGGCTTGAGTCCGGCGACCTACTGTCTTGGTATTTATGCTGCTAGTCGGATGAGTGTTGTAGTCGGGCTCGCAGCCCTCCGCTTCGTCGAGGCTGCGGTGAGGCGCTACGCCTGCGTAGGGGCGGCCGGCAAGCAGGATGCTGCTCTCGGGCTTATAGGCCTCGGCGTTTACCTCGCGGTAAGTCTGTGAGGTATTCACAGCGAATACCTCTCATGGGCGCGACGGGCGTTCGGGCTCAGGGCTAGGTGCTCGTAGCCGGTCATTTTGTTAACAGTCGGTAACGTGCCTTTCTGCTTGTTTACAGGCGCAGGCTGATGCAGCCGGATCAGCGCTGCGATGAGTGCGCACGCCAGGATTAAGCTGATCAGCTGCCAAGTGCGTGTTGGTTTAGGCATGGATGTGGCCCTCGCGAACGTGGCTGCGAGCAAGTTCGAAAAGCTCTTCGTCGGAAACTGGTTCGAGGTGCTGCTCGCCATTCTGTACGGCTTCCCGGCGAGTGCGGTACAGCCCGGCCTGGCCGAGCCAAGCAGCGGCGCCGTTCTCTGCGTCCGGCGTCGGGGCTTGATTGGCTTCGGCTCCGCGTACCAGTTCGTGGTCGAACGGTACCTTGAAGCCCGCTGCGTTGCGGTGGCCGCCGCCGCCGTACTGCTTGGCGATCTCGCCTACGTCCATGCCCTCGGTTGTGCTGCGCAGGGAGAAGTAACGGTGGTCGGTGGCGTCCTGGTAGCAGGCAGCAAACTTCTCGCCTTGTGCCATCAGGTGGCCGGCATCACTGGCGTGGATATGGGGCAGGTTCGCCACTGGCACATCATGGCCGGCGAGATTTATCCGGCGCTTGCTGCTGGCCACCAGGTCGGATATGTCCTTGTGGTGCTTCCGCGTGATGGCTTTTCCGGCCGCGATGGCGTCGCTCACGTGCTGCTGGACTAGTTCATCCCAGGTTTCGAAGTCCTGCGGATAGCTGAACAGGTTGGCTAGGATCTCGCGGGTGCCCTCTAGCTTGAAGCGCCAGAGGTCGCGATCCTCAATGTGGTTGATCAACGGCGGGCGCTGGAGGTCGGGGAAGAAGAAGTCCCAGGCAATGCCAGCGCCGCTGCGATTCATGTCGAACACAGCGCTCAGCTTGGGGAAGTCATACGTCCAGTCATGGAAGTGGAGCGGGGCACGCTCCAGCTCGGCCAGGGCCTCGGCTGCGGTTTTGTGGTGGTCTAGCACCAGTACAGCAAAGGCTTGCTGGGCCATCGCCTGGAGCACTTCCAGAGGGAAGGAAAAGTCGACGATGATCGCGATGCGACCGGTTACGTCCGGGGCAGTCATGCCGTAATGGCCGGCAAGGAAGTCGACATTCTCTGCGCCAAAGCGGCGGCGCACAGTCCAAGCGGCGCCAAAGCCATCGGCGCAGTTGCCGTGATAGATGCAGAGCGTCTTCATGCGACGTCACCTCCGTGCTGGACGATCTGCATGGCCTGGTCAAAAGTCATCGTCCGCCCTTTGAAGTGCCAGTTGGCAACGCGTGCGTTGGTTAGTACCAGGGTGTCCAGAAGTGCAACTGCTGCACCGGGCTCCCAGTTGTCGTGGATGTTGCTGAGGCCCAGGGCCTTGGCAATTGAGGAGGCTTGACTGGTCTTGCCGCACCCTTGGGGGCCAATTACGAGTACGCTCTTGGTGCTCATGCTGCTACCTCCGCTTTAGAGGCGGTGGCCGGTGTTGCACGCAGTTGGGCGTGGATGCGCATCGCCAAGTCGTCCATGGCCTCGGCCAGGTTGCCTGCCCGGGCCGCTTGGGGTTCCGACTTCAATACGGTGAGGGTACGGTTGGCGAGCCGAAGGGTGTCGGCAGCAGCGAGCAGTTGGTCGTAGTCTGCCCTGGTCACCGGCATGCCTGTGTAGGACATGATCCGCTCTTCAAGCTCCTTGATGGTTCGCTTGAGAGCCGCCACAGCCTGATGGTGCTTACGCTGGTCTGCCTCGGTCTGGACGCGGGCTTCGTCCAGTTTCTCTCGGAGGGTCTTGAGCTGCAGCTTCAGGTCGGCTCGATGATGCTCCTTGCCGATCTCCACGCCACGACTGAAGGCGCGGCTGCGGGCCTTCGAGAACAGGTATGGCGCGACGATCAAGTTGACAAGCCAAAGGATGCCCATGGCGAGGACTTGCTGATGTGGTTGCATATGGTGTGCTCCAAATTGACCCATCACCGTGGATTTGAGAGCCGGTGGCGGGCTGTTGCCCCTGATGGCCGGGACCGCCTGGTTCACGCGATTTGCGAGTCTTGTTGCGCCTGACGGTCGAGGTATTGGGCGAGGTCGTGCAGGTAGATCACGTGGGGCGCCTTCGCTGAGTTGTGCAGCTTTTTCAACGTCAGCGGGATCGCCCCTTTGTTGATCAGTTCCCTAAGTCGTCTGTCCGAGCCTATGTGCGGGAAGTAGCGCTCCCGCACGGCGGTCAACGTAGGGCAGGGCGTCGCCCACTCACTGCGCAGTTGTTCTAGGGTGCTCATGTGCGCTCCCCAAGCCCCTCATGGCCGGGCTTGAGCTTTGCGCGCAGGGCAGCAGCGAGTTGCTGCTTGCTCGAGGCGGTAACCGCTGCGCAGACTTCGCCCTGGTCATTGGTCACAACTGCGCCGAAGGGCAGCGCATGGTTGACGGTATTGATCACATACGCGATCTGGCCGACGAGTAGGACTTCATCCACGCTGTCTTGCGCCTCCAGCAGGGCGAGAGCCTCTTCCGACATTGCGCCGGAGTCAGCTCGGCCATTGGCCAGATCCTGCAGGAAGTAGCGTAAGGACTGGCACTTGGTGGCCAGTCTGCGGGGAAGGGATAGAGAGCTGGTGAGCGGCCCCATCGTCACCTTGATGTGGTGAGTGGTACTGTCATTATCGACGTAGACCTGGGCGTCCAGCGATGCCTCGGGGCGTTGAAGTTTGCACGTCGCGTTTCCGCCGTGCTCCAGCGTGCGCTCCAGCACCATGATCCGACTCAAAGGGACAGTGAACTCGCTCACGCGGCACCTCCGGAGTAGGGAACGGCGTGGGCCTTGCCTGCGTGGGATACGACAACTTGCATGCCCGTGCGGTGCTGGAACTCCCTGATTTTCGCAAGGCTGCTGCAGGTGGTTGGGTGTAGCAGAACCGCGCTGGGTCCGTTGTACTGTGCAGATTTCATGAGGGTCATGTCCTTGATGTGAGAGCTGACGCAACATGAAATTAGCAAAAGCTAATTGGCTCATCAATAGCAAGTGCTAAATTTGTGGGTCATGACTGTGCCCGGCGCACAAGCCGGTGATGCACAGCGAAGTGGTGTTAGAGCTTTTTAGCGTTCCAGGCGAGCAGAACTCGGGCCTGGATGTGCATGCGATCGATCATCGACTCGTCGATGATGATTGGAGGGTAGATTGGATTATCAGAAATCATCCGGAGCGTACCGCCGGTGAGACGCTGAAGGCGCTTAATGTAGAGGTCTCCGTCAAGGGTGAAGACATAGATGGCGTCGGTCTTAACCTCGTTAATGCCTCGATCCACCAGAAGCGCGTCCCCGTCGGCGAAGGTCCCCGACATGCTGTCTCCATCTCCGGTGATGATCGCCAGATTGTCGATCTTGGAGAAGGTCAGGCCCTGCATCCTGAGCCAGTCCAGATGAACCGTCATGTCGCGAATGACTTCAATGTGCATGTTTGGGGCTGCCTTGCCTGGCCCCATTGATGCCGCTATGTCGAGATGCGGAATCAGCAAGAAGTTCTTGTCCTTGACCACGCGGGTGGGTAGGCGAACCACATTGTCTGGGGCTTTGGTGGGGGGCTCCTCCGAGGGAGGAGATGTCAGCGTCCCTGCTGCGAGCCCGATCTTGAGCTCCAAATTCAGCGCAGCCTTTTCCCCCAGCTTGCGATGTCCGTTCAGTAGTTGTGACAGATACGACGCGTCCAGGTCGTGAGCCTCGGCGAATTCCTTCTGGCTCAGGGTACCCATGATTCTGCGGAGGGAGGCGATACGCCTTTCGTTGATATCCATACGGCGATGATTGCTGTCCGTTAGCAAACAGTAAATTACGACATGCTATTGTTTTGATCATTAGCAATTGCTAATCTCGCCGCCCATGGAGGTGTCTATGACGCTTAGCGAGTACTTGAAGACGATGGACAGGGAAGGGCTTAAGGCTTTCGCGGAGCACTGCGGGACGTCGCCAGGCCAGTTGAAGCAGGTGGCTTACGGCAACCGTCGCGCTAGCGCTGGTTTGGCTGTGAGCCTGGAACGGGAAACAAAAGGGGTTATTCGTTGTGAGGCCATGCGGCCGGACATCGACTGGGCCTACTTGAGACAGACAAAAAAGTAAGGTGCTGGACTGTGGACTCTCACCTCCCCAGTCCAGCTACGACGACGCACAGCACAGTACGGTCGTGGCTGTAGGATAGGGCCTACCCAATTCTCTGGCTACACCGTAAACCGAGGTTTTACGGTTATGAGCAGGATTGATCTTTTGCCGGGCGTTGGCCCGGTCCTCACCTTGCGGCAGGCGCTTTATCGCGCTGGTCGTGATTATCACGGTGGTATCACCAAGCTGGCCTTCGACATGGGGCTTGAGGTGGATACCCTTCAGAAGAAGCTACACCACACCGACGATCGCCGCTGGCCAACCCCCGACGAGCTCGAAGAGATCGTCCAGTGGACTGGTGATTCGCGGCTACTCGATGCGCTGGTCCGTCCTGCTGGTGCGGTCTGGTATCGCCCCGAGCCGGTTCCGGCCACCAACGACGCGCTGCAGGCGGTCGCGAAGCTGCTCGACGAGTCGGGGCAGTTCGTAGGTAGCCTGCATGATGGTGCCTCGGACAACGTGTGGACCTTGCCGGAGGTGTTGGACCTGGAGCAGCGTGGCATGGAGGTTATCCGGCAGGTGCTCGCCATCATGGCAGGTGCCCGCGAGGCCATGGAGGACATAAGCCATGGCTGATGCTGTCGATTTTGCCAATGACCGGGCTGAGTACTTTCTCCAGCTATCGCTTCAGCGCCTTGCTCAGCTGCCGGCCAAGCCAAGCGCGCAGATCTGCGAAGACTGCGATGAGCCAATTCCGGTGGCCCGCCAGTTGTTGGTCTCCGGTTGTGAGACTTGCATCGATTGCCAGGAGCTGCGGGAGCGTCGCAGATGAGCGAGCGTCCAACTCCTACCACAGCTGATTGGGCGCGGCGTTACATTGAAACCTTCGGTCTTGCCTTGGTTCCCATCGAGCCAGGCGAGAAGGGACCGAAGGGTAACGGCTGGAACAAGACCGGTGGTTACTTCACTGCTGCCGCTGATGCTGAGGCGTTCTGGACGAAGCGCCCGAGTCACAACCTTGGGGTAGTGCTTGGGCCTAGTCGCGTCTGTTCCCTGGACGTTGATGAGGTCCAATGCACCCGGCAGATCCTGAGCGAGCTGCTCGGGATGGACCTGGACGCGCTGGCGGATGCTTACCCGACCTCGGTGGGTAACCCTGCACGTTTTCGCATCATGTTCCGCGTTCCCGATGGCATTGATCTGAGCTGGCACCCACTGACTTGGCCTAGCCAGGCGGATCCAGATGGCTCGATTCACAAGGCGCTTATGGTGCAGGTCAAGGCTGCCAGGGATGCTGGCGACGCTGGAAGGGAGGCGGCGTTGAAGATGGCCGCCGAGCCATTTAAAAAGATTCCCGTCTTCGAGCTGCGCGCAGGCCTAGTGCAGGATGTGCTGCCGCCCTCTATCCATCCTGGTACTGGCTTGCCTTATACCTGGCGTACCGCCCCATCTGCCGAAGGCCTCCCTGAACTTCCTCCGCAGTTGCTTGCCATCTGGCAGGGATGGGACGAGTTCAAACCCAAGGCTGAAGCTGTTTGTCCGTGGCGGCCCAAGGCAGCGCCGGCCCCGCGGGCTGCTCCCCAAAAGCCTCGCCCGCATTTAGGGCGAAGTGGGCGTGACCTGCCTGAAGTGATCGCGCTTTTCAATCAGGCCCATGACATCGCTACGCTGATTGAGGCTTATGGCTACGAGCGTCGCGGCGACAAATGGCTCTGTCCGCAAAGCAGCAGCGGTCTGGCTGGGGTCAGCATCATCGATGACAAGTTGTTCTCTCACCACAGCTCCGACCCGCTGGCCAACGGACACAAGAACGATGCGTTCGATGTGTTCTGCATCCTGGTGCATGGTGGTGATCAGCGGGCCGCTACCAAGGCGGCAGCACAGATCCTCGGCATCGATGCGAAGTCTCGCCCACCGGCCCCACCGCCGTTGGGAGATCTTCCCCGCTCCCCTTCGACGGTCGAGCAGGCCGAGCAGAGCGCAGTGGTGAACGCGAATGATGGTTTGTCTGGCGACGACGATGCAGCTCCTGCAGCCAGCCCGGCCGCCTCCTCGGCCTCCGGGGGGGAGGGGGGCGGAGCGCTGGACATTGAAGGCGCAATGCGCCGCTTCGCGCTGATTGAGGGCACCACGCATGTCTGGGACATGGACAAGGCGAAGCCGATGAAGAAGGCGGCTTTCGAGGCGCTGCTGGGTAAGCCCTTGGCCAAGGCATGGCTTGAGCGGCCCGACAGAAAGCTGATTGCTCCTGAGCAGGCTCAGGAACTCGATGAAGCGCGGCGCCTCGCAAGCAAGAAGGGCGGGGCACTGAAGCTAGATCCCATTGAGCGCTACGTGTACATCGACGGGACCAAGGATGTTTGGGACCGGGAAAAGAAGCGTCGGATCCCAGAAGGTGCAGTGAAGATGGCATTGGGGGATGAGTACAAGTGGTGGCTGAACTGCGGGGAGCGGAGGGTGGTAGACGTTGATCACATCGTGTTTGACCCGACGATGACCAAGGACCCGAATGTCTACATCAATACCTTTGAGGGACTGCCACTTGAGCCGGTGCGGAATGATGCTGCATGCGAGAACCTCCGCTGGCTGATCTCGTTCCTTTGCAACCACGATGAACAGGCGCTGGAATGGCTGGTGAAATGGCTCGCTTACCCGCTCCAGCACATGGGCGCCAAAATGGACACAGCAGTCTTGATGCACTCAATCATGGAAGGTTCGGGCAAGAGTCTGCTGTTTGCCGACGTCTTCGGTCAGCTCTACGGGCAATACGCCGCGACGGTAGGGCAGACGCAACTGGAGGGCAGCTTCAACGCCTGGCAGAGCCGTAAACTCTGGGCGGTGTTCGAGGAAGTTGTCAGCAGGGATCAGCGATACAACCAGGTCGGCAAGATCAAGCACATGATCACCGGCAAGACGGTACGCATGGAATCCAAGTTCATCAACGGTTGGGAAGAGGCCAACCACATGAACGCGGTCTTCCTGAGCAACGAGATCATGCCCTGGCCGATCAGTGACGCCGACCGACGAATGCTGGTGATGTGGCCCATGGAGACGTTGCCTGTTGTGCGGCAAAAGGCGATCAGCCATGAGTTGGCCAACGGTGGAGTTGCGGCCTTGTACGGCTGGCTGCTGGCTGTCGAGTTGGGAGATTTCGACCAGCGCACTCGTCCTCCCGAGACAGAGGCTCGGCAACGTTTAGTCGCGCTCAGTCGCACAGCATGGCAAACTTTCTTGCACTTGTGGCGAACCGAAGAGCTCGGTCGTGGTCTGTGGGCTTGCTGCTTAGCAACAGACCTATATGCGTTGTTCATTGAATGGTGCTCTCGGAACAAAGAGCACGCCATGAGTCAGACGAAGTTTTCGCTCATGCTCAGCGCCACTGTCGAGAAGACGCGCTCAATCCCTTGGACGGAGCGCAATAACCGGCGGTTTGCGGCGTTTTTCTTCCCGAGCGATGGCGATGCTTCCCTGCCCCCATCATTCAATGCGGCCGAGCTTGGACAAGCAGTTCTCACCTGGCGCAGCAAGGCGAAACTTGCGGGGTGGAACGTGGACGGTTGGGACCACGTGAAGGGGCTGGCAGCATGAAACCAAGAGCCCCTGTGTTGGGTGTGTTGGGTTTGTGTTGGGTCCACTTCTGCAACCCAACACACATAGAACCCCCGTATTTCGAGGGCCCGAGTACACCTGTGTTGGGTGTGTTGGGTTTGCGCGCGCGCGCGCGTGCATGCGGAATATTTCTCAAGCCAATACGACGCCCCAGAAAAACCTATGCGAGGACTAAAAAACCCAACACACCCAACACACTCAACACACCTATCCATAATCTATTGAATTTATTGAGTTTTATCTGTGTTGGGTTTGTGTTGGGTTGGCGTTTTTTGTGTTGGGTTTCGATTCTGGAGGGCGGGCAATGAAAGTGGACCACGGATTACGCCTTCAACTCCTGGTGAGACTTGCACAGCATCAGGTTGATATGGCTCAGCTGATCGACCAGACCGAACGCCTGCGCCTGGTGGGGGAACTGATGCGGCACTGGGGAGAGCAGCGCGGGAAGCTGGGATTGGAAGCGAGCTTGGGCAGCCAGATGGGCACGATCATGGAATGGAAGGGGGCGGCACCGCGCACAGGATCGTCGGGGGCGCGCATTTTGGTGTCGGGTGCAGGCCTCGACCATGCCGCCGCTGAGGTCGATGCGGCGGTGGCGGAGCTGGCGCGGCGTGATGCTCGGGGAGTCACGTTGGCCAAGCTGGCGGAACTGCGCTACCTGCACGGCGTGACGGTGCGTGAGCAAATGCGCGAAGTCGGGCTGGCCGAGGATGCGGATCGCACCTATCGCAACTGGGTGAAAGCGCTGCACTTGCAGGTGCTGGCCATCCTTGGGGCAAGGGCAGGGCGGGTACGCTTGCCTACCGTTCGTCGGGTCACTATGCAACTTGCCTGCAACATGGATGCTACATAGCGACCACATTGTGGCGTACCGATAATTGCCCCTTTTCGGTTTTTCCGGTGGCATGTAAAAAGACGCCACGATATGAAAAGTGCGCTTAGGCGCTTCCCCCACAAGCACTGTGCTGTGCAACCGCTCCGACCTGTCGGTGCATCGAGAACCCTGCCATTTGGCGGGGTTTTCTTTTTTCGGCGCTGTGCTTTGCCAATTGAGGCCTGCATGAACAGCGAGCAACAAGCATTAGTCGAGATGCCGATATGGATGGTGATCGTACTGTCCCTGGTCGGTGGGGTTTCGGGTGAGATGTGGAGGGCGGATAAGGCGGGGGCTCGTGGTTGGGGATTGATTCGCCGGCTTGCGCTGCGCTCGGGGGCCTGCGTTACCTGCGGGCTCTCGGCAAACATGTTGCTGCTTGCGCTCGGCGTATCGGTGTTGATGTCGGCTGCTGTCGGCTGCCTTACCGCGATGGCCGGCGCCGATGTGGCGATCAACCTCTACGAGCGCTGGGCGGCCAAGCGGCTGGGCTTGGCGCAGGTGCCGCCAGCTGGCACCGAGGCAGGCCAGTGACCCGGCCGGGGGCAGGGGGTGGGGGCCGGTTTTCTGGGTCCTCCCTCCGGGCCGCCCCCTACACGGGTGCGCAGACTCGCGGTTTCCCTGCAGCTGGAAATCTGGCAGGGATGTCCGTCTTTTCAAGGACTTAGCAATGGGGAAGACAGTCAGCAAGCTTGAGCTTGGCGAGATCGTCGGGCGGGATGAACGCACTCTGAGCCGGTGGCAGAACGAGGGCATGCCGGTGAACGAGTTTGGCGTGGGGCGCGGCAACGAGAACCAGTACGACACCCAGGCGGTGATCGAGTGGCTGATGCGCCAGGCCTCGTTGAACGGCAAGAAGGAGTCCTCACGGGACCGGCTTGACAGGCTGCGCGGCGACCGCGAAGAGATCGCGCTGGCTCGGGAGCTGGGCGAGGTGGTGGTCGAGGCCGAAATGGTCGAGCGCTTCGAGGCGGTGATCACCGCCGCCAAGATCGAGTTGCTGAACACCTTCCCTGATGAGCTGGCGATGACGCTGACCGCCAAGTACGGCGTACCGGTGGACAACCAGCTGATCCGCGATCCCATCGAATCCATACTGAGGAGGTTGTCCGCGTATGACGAGGACGACGATCTCGCCGGGGATCCTGACGAGCCAGACGACGAGGAGGGCTCTGAAGAAGACGGCGAGTAAGGCGATGCGCCGCGTCTGCCGCAAGTGGGCGCCGCCGCCACGCATGTCCATCATCGAATGGGCAGACCGGTTCCGCTGGCTAGCCCCCGAAGAGTCGGCGGCACCAGGTAAATACCGATTCGACAAAACGCCACACCTGATCTGGCCAGGCGGCCCGCTCGAGGCGCTGGATGATCCAAACGTCACCGAGATTGTGGCGCGCAAGTCGGCCCAGGTAGCCTGGACGTCGGGCGTACTGGGGAACGCCCTGGGCAAGTGGATCGATCTCGATCCGTCACCCATTCTGGTACTGTTCCCGAAGGCCGAAGCGGCCAAGCAGTACGTGGCCGAGAAGCTCGAACCGATGATTCAGGCCACCAAGCGCCTGCGCAAAAAAGTTGACCTTCGCAGCCGCAAATTGCAGCAGCGGCAGGACTTCAAGCGGTTTCCTGGCGGGTTCCTGAAGATGGTCGGCTCCAACAGCCCGGCCAGTGTGAAGTCGACACCGGTGCCACGGGTTGCCATCGAAGAACCCGACGACTGCAACCTGAACCTGCGGGGACAGGGGGACAGTATCAAGCTCGCCAAGGAACGCCTGAAGACGTTCCTGCGGTCGAAGATCATCATCGGCGGCACGCCCACCATCAAGGGCCTCTCGGCGATTGACGCCGAGCTTGAGCTTTCAGACAAGCGCGTGGGCCTGGTCCCCTGCCACGGATGCGGACAGTTGCACACGCCTAGCTTCGAGCATTTGCACTGCGACGAGGACGAGCACTACTTCCACGAGGTTTACGGCAAGCGCCGCCCGGAGACGGCGTACTACGCGTGCCCGCATTGCGGCGAGATCTGGGATGATCACCAGAAGAACGCCAACCTGGGCGACCCCCGCTGCCGCTGGGAGGCGACGGCCGAGTTCCGCGGCATTGCCGGCTACATCATCAACGAGCTGTATGCCACGTTCCCTGGCTCCCGCTTCGAAGTGCTGATGGAGAAGAAGCTGCAGGCCGAGTACGCACAGCGTCAGGGCAACATCGGCCCGATGATCGCCTTCACCAACAGCTCGATGGGCGAAAGCTACGAGTACAAGAGCGACGCGCCCAAGACCGACGAGCTGGAGAAGCGGGCCGAGCCTTACGCCGAACTTACGGCGCCTAAAGGCGTGTTGCTGGTGACGGTCGGTGTCGACGTCCAGGGCGACCGCCTTGCCGTGCTGTTCACGGGCTGGGGGCGCGGGGAGGAGTCCTGGCGGTTGTACTGGGGCGAGTTACCCGGCAACCCCATTGATCCCCATGACCCGGTGTGGACCGAGCTGGACAAGATGATCGCCACACCGATCCCCACCGAGAGCGGTGCCCAGATCGCCGTGTCCGCGGTCAGCATCGACAGCTCGGACGGTAACACCAGCGACGCGGTGTACACCTACGTGCGGGATCGTCAGCGCTTCAACATCATGGCGATCAAGGGCGCCTCGATCGACAGCCGGGATCGGGAGATCTTCACCAAGCCGGCCCAGTCGGCGGACACCAGCCAGGACAACACCAAGGCCTCGAAGTATGGCCTGCGGGTGTTCATCGTCGGCACCCACAAGGCCAAGACGTTGATCGATGGCCGGATGAAGCTCAAAGGCTCGGGACCAGGGCGCATGCACTGGTACAGCGAGATCCGCTCGGACTACTACGAGCAGGTGACCAACGAGGTCTTGGCTCCGCACCCACGTAACCCCAGCAAGATGGTCTGGCAGAAGAAGGCCGGTCGGCGCAACGAAGCGCTGGACTGCGAGGTGTATGCCTTGCATGCGGCTCGCAGCCTCAAGACCCACCTGCTGCGTGATCACGAATGGGACCAGCTGGAGCAGCAACTGCTTCAGCCCACGCTCTTCACTACTGAACAGGCGGTGGCGCCGGTTCCTCGCCGGGCGGTCACGCGCGGTCGGGGCACGCGGAGCCGCGTCCACTAACCGAGGTCACCATGACTGATGCACAAATACGCCTCGCGGAGGTCCGGGCGGCGATCTCGCGCGTCCTCAAGAATGGCCAGCGCTTGCGCCGACAGGATCGCGAGGTCCAGCTGGTCGAGCTCAACAGCCTGCGACTGCTGGAAAAACAGTACGCCGATGAGGTCGCCCGAGAGCAGGCCGCTCTCTTGGGGCGTGGCCGCAACCGCGTTTCGTACGTGGGGATCTGACTATGTGGCCGTTCAGCAAACGTGAGTCGGCTGCCGAGCAGCTGATGACCGAGGCCATTCGTGTGGCCAGGGCGTCGGTCGAGGAGCAGCAGATCTCTGCGCAGGGCGGCGGCGGTGGGGTTGAAACACGATGGCGCGGTGCGTCGCGGGTGCTGCGAAGTATGGCCAGCTGGCTGCCTGGTCTCGGCAGCCCACGGCGCGACTTCAACCAGAGCGAGCGCCGTACCCTGGTGGCGCGTTCCCGCGATGCCATGCGCAACCACCTGGTGGCCCGCGCGGCGATCACGCGGCTGCGCACCAATGTGGTGGGAACGGGGCTGGTCTGCCGGGCGCAGGTTGATCATGAGGCGCTGGGCATCACCGAAGAAGAGGCCGAGCAGCTCAATGGTCAGCTGGACCGGTTGTGGTCGTTGTATGCCGATGACCCGCGTGAGTGCGATGCGGAAGCAACGCTCAACCACTATCAGCTGCAGGCCCTGGTGCTGGTGTCGTCGATGGTGGCGGGCGACGTATTCGTCGCTAGCCCGGATCAGGAGCGGCCCGGATGCCTCTTCAGTACGCGGCTGCAGTTGATCGAGTCCGACCGTGTCGGCAACCCCAACAGCGGGCTGGACCGTGTTGACCTGGTGGAGGGTGTCGAGTTTGACGGCCTTGGCGCGCCGGTGGCGTACCACGTGTGCACTGGCTACCCCGGTGAGCATCTGCAGGGCAAGCCGCTGCAGTGGGAGCGGTTGCCAGTGTTCGGCGCGGAGACCGGACGGCGCCGTGTGCTGCATGTCATGGCCGACAAAGAACGGCCCGGACAGAAGCGCGGGGCACCGTACCTGTCTCCCGTGCTGGAGCCGCTGCAAAAACTGGAGCGCTACAGCAGCGCCGAGCTGATGGCGGCGGTGATCTCGGCGATGTTCACCGTGTTCATCAAGAAGAGTGACGGCTTCAACCCAGGCAACCTGCCGATGTCCGCGCTCAGCGAAGAGCAGCCCGGCGGCGATGACACTTCTGATGGTGCGCTCGCGCTGGGCGAGGGGGCCATTGTCGACCTCGGTGTGGGTGAAGAGCCGATGGTGGCCAACCCCAGCCGGCCCAACGCTCAGTTCGACCCGTTCTTCACCGCGGTGGTGAAGGAGATCGGTGCCGCGCTGGAGCTGCCACTGGAGGAGCTGCTGTTGCACTACAGCAGCAGCTACAGCGCCGCCCGCGCCGCCATGCTCCAGGCCTGGCGGTTCTACAGCCTGCGGCGTTGGTGGCTGGCCTGCGACTTCTGCCAGCCAAGCCGCGAGCTGATTATCGATGAAGCCGTGGCCAGGGGGCTGATCGAGCTGCCTGGGTACAGCGAGCCCGCCAAGCGCAAGGCGTATTGCCAGGCGCTCTGGATTGGCCCGGCGCGGGGCGCGATCGACGAGCTGAAGGAGGCCAACGCCGCCGGCAAGCGCATCGAGATCGGCGTCAGCAACGAGACGCTGGAGACTGCGGCCATGACTGGCGAGCCCTGGCAACAGGTGATCCGGCAGCGAACCCGCGAAGTCGCGTACCGGCGGCAGCACAACATGCAGGCCTTGCCCAAGGGTGGCCTTGAAAACCCGCCAGATCCCGAACCCAAAGAGGAATAGAAATGCCTCGAGCACTTGAGCTGGCTGCCTCGCAGCCCTGGCTGATGATGCCCGACGCCTTGGACAACCTGCTGACCATCTCCGACCGCATGGGCGATCCGGTGGCTCTGGCGACCAAGCGCGGCGAGCGACTGGAAGAAACCCGGCGCGTCACCATGCGCGGCAACGTGGCGGTGGTACCGGTCACCGGGCCGATCTTCCGCTACGCCAACCTGTTCACCGAGATCAGTGGTGCCACCAGCACCCAAGTCCTGGCCACCGACATACAGCGTGCCCTGGACGACCCCAAGGTCAAGTCCATCGTGCTGAACATCGACAGCCCTGGTGGCGTCGCTTCGGGCATCAACGAGCTGGCCGAGATGATCTACGCGGGCCGCGCCCGCAAGCGCATTGTGGCGTACATCGGCGGGATGGGCGCGAGCGCGGCCTACTGGATCGCCTCGGCGGCGGGCGAGATCGTCATTGATGAGGCCAGCCTGGCCGGCAGCATTGGTGTTGTCGTCGAGGCTGTGGTCGAGGACGACAAGAAGGCCGGGCGAGCCCGCTACCAGATTGTCAGCCGCAACGCGCCGAACAAGCGCCCCGACCTCGGTACGGAAGAAGGGCGCGCCAAGGTGGGCGAGACCATCGACGCGATGGCCGAAGTCTTCGTGGGCAAGGTTGCCCGCAACCTCGGCGTCGCTGTCGATAAGGTGCCCGAGATGGGCGATCACGGCGGCATCCGCGTCGGTGCGGACGCCGTCAAGCACGGCCTGGCCCACCGCACGGGCTCGCTGGAATCCCTGATCACCGAACTGGCCAAGCCGGCCATCAACTCCCCAAGGATACACACCATGACCACCGTCAAGACCACGGCAGAACTGCGCACCGCGATAGCGGCGGGCACTGACCCCAACACCATCGAGATTGCCCAGGCTGAGCAGGTCGACACCACTGCGATCCGCGCCGAGGCCACTACCGCTGAGCGTGACCGCATCAAGGGCATCAACGCCCTGGGCGCCAAGGGCTTCGAGAAGGAGATCAGCGCGGCGATCGACGACGGCTCGTCCGTAGAGGCCACGGCCCTGACGCTGCTCAAGGCTTCGCAGGATCGTGGTATCTCGCTGGCCGGCATCAAGAGCGACGCCCAGGGCGTTACCGGCACTGCTCCACCTGCCGGTGGCAAGGAGGGCGAGCGCAAGGCCGCCGTCAGCGCAATCGTTGCAGGCGCCTCGCGCCGCTAACTTAGGAGGTTCCAATGCCAAACCCTACCCGCAGTTCCTACCTGCCGAGCCAACTCTCGGCGGGCGACTTCCCCATCGTGATGGATACCGGCCTGATCGCTGCCGGCCAGAAGCTGACCCGTGGCGCGGTGCTGGGCCAGATCACGGCCAGTCATGAGTACGTGCTGTGCAAGGCGGCGGCCGAGGACGGCTCGCAGGCGCCCTGCGCGATCCTTGACCAGGACGTCGACACCACCGAGGGCGCCAAGAGCGCACCGATCCGTCTGACCGGCCAAGTACTCGGCGGTCAGCTCACTTACGGCGAAGGCTTGACCCTTGCCGCCGCTAAGGCTGCCCTGCGGCCGCTCAGCATCTTCATTCGATAACGGAGTTCCAATGGATATCTTTGACACCCTCACTATGCTGGAAGCCATCGAGCAGATGCCGACGCCGCGGCGCTTTCTCATGGACACCTTCTTCAACGCGGGTATGCCCGAGACCTTCGGTACAGAGACGGTCACCATCGACATCGTGAAGGGCCAGCGCAAAATGGCGCCGTTCGTTCACCCGACCCTGCCAGGCAGTGTGTCGCAGCGCACCGGCATCAGCTCGTCGACTTACAAGCCGCCTTATATCCAACCGAAGCGCGTCACCCGTGCCGAGCTGATCCTGAAGCGTGGCGCGGGCGAGAACCCGTTCTCGACCCGCACTGCGCTGGAGCGTGCAGGCGAGCGGCTCGGCCGGGACCTGGTCGAACTTGACGACGAGATCACTCGGCGGGAAGAGTGGATGTGCGCTCAAGTGCTGACGACTGGCCGTCTGCGCGTTGTCGGCGATGGTGTAGATGACACCATCGACTTCCGCATGGAGGACACTCACAAGGTCACGCTGGCCGCAGGGCGCTGGAACACCAGCGATTCTGACCCGATCGGCAACCTGCGTCAGTGGCGTCGCCTGATTGCCAAGGACTCGGGGCGCTCCGCCAACGTGGCGGTGTTGAGTGCTGAAGCGCAGGACTCCTTCCACAACAACGATTCGGTGCTCAAGCAACTGAACAACCGTCGCGTCGACCTCGGCTTGATCAAACCCGAGTTGCTGCCGGACGGGGTGACCTACCTGGGCTACCTCAACGATCCGGGTATTGACCTCTACGCCTATGACGAGTGGTACCTGGATGACGAGGATGGCGAGAAGCCTCTGGTGCCAGCCGGTGGCTTGATCCTGGGTTCTACTGGGACGCGCAACGCGATGCTGTACGCGGCGATTCAGGACATGGAAGCCATCGAGAGCGGTCTGGTCGAGGCGTCTCGCTTCCCCAAAAGCTGGGTCACCAAAGAGCCGAGCCAGCGTTGGCTGAAGTTGCAGGCCGCTCCTTTGGCTGGACTGCTGGAGCCGAACGCCTTCCTCTTCGCCAAGGTGGTGTGACATGGCCAAAGTCGAATACGTGGTGGTGGATGGCTGCATTCAGGACGGCGGCAAGGTCGTGAAGGCGGGTGAGGTCTTCGTTCCGTCTTCGGCTGCGATCCGCGAGCTGCTGCTTGAAGAGGGGGCCATCGTTGCTCGCGGCAAGCTGAGTACCGGTGGTCGTTCCGCTGGTCGCTCGCCTTCGGCGGGGCCGCCTGCTCCGACCCCAGCTCCAGCCCCTGGCACGGATGCTGGTGGTGGTAACCCAGACGAGGAGGACGAAGAGGAAGAAGACGAAGAAGAGGAGGGCTGATCATGTCCTTTCGCGAGGGCATGTCGGACATAGATGAATCCTTGCTCGAGGAGTTGGGTGACGAAGTTGAGATCGAGGGCTTCGCTGAGCCGGTGCGAGGGTTCATGTCGGTACCGTGGCAGCAGCCCCGGGTTGGCTCGATCAACACCGGCCTGCGGCAACCCGTCTTCTCGGTGCGCGTCGCCCAGGCCAATGGCATCAGGGAGGGGCTGCACCTGGTGTGCGATCTCGCCCCGGCAGATGGCGGTGGACGGTACGTCATCGCCAAGCGGGAGCCGGATGGGAGCGGTTGGATCAACTTTGCCCTTCGGGAGGTGAAATGAGCGTCGGCAGCTATTACAAGCAGTCCGGCAGCACGGGGTTGATCACGCTGCAGGCCAACCCCCGGCAGGTCAAGGGGTTCGAGCAGTTCGCCGGGCTGGTGCCCAAGGCGATCGCCGCAGCGGAGCGGAGAGCTATCAACAAGACGCTGCGCTGGCTGCAGGGGCGCGTCGCTCGTTCGGTGGGCCAGCAGGAGCGCATTGCCGTCAAGGCGGTGCGGCAGCGCCTGCGGGCTTACAAGGCCGGTAGCAACGGCCAGGGCAAGCTGTGGTTCGGTCTCAATCCGATCGAGGCCAGCCGGGCCGGGCGGCCTCGGCAGACCCGTGCGGGCGTGTCTGTGGCAGGGCGTCGCTATCAAGGCGCGTTCTACCGCCAGGTGTACGGCAGCAAGGCCGATATCTGGATCCGCACGGCCAGCAAGCACTTTGACCCAAGCGATTACCCCGACAGCGAGGTCTCCAAGGCCGGCGGGGCTAGTTCAGGCTGGATCTCCGAGAACGACAGTCGCTTCCCCCTGGCCAAGGCCAAGATCTCGCTGGAGGACGTCAGGCCTCACTTCGAGTCATGGACGAACAAGGCCCACCAGCGCCTGCTGGTGGTGATGGAGCAGGAGTTGAACTTCGAGATGGTCAAGCTTACACGGAGGGTTGGAAATGGCTGACGATCCAATCCCCCTGGCCAGGGTGTATGCGGCGATGGAAGAAGCCATCACGCAGGCGATACCGGGTCTGCGCTATGTGGGCACGATGCCCGGAATGCTCACCGTCGTTGATGTGCCGGCGGTGGTGATCGAGCTCGCGGGGTTCGACGCTGCAGAGCGTGACCCTGGCACGGGGGAAGTGGCGGTTGAGGCTCGCTTCGAGGCGCGGCCCATTGTGGGCGTCGAGGACGAAGATCATCTGCACGTCGTGGCGTTCATTGCTGCGCAGCTGGCCGTGCTTCTGCGGCTGCAGACCTGGGGCATCGAAGTCGAGCCCGCACAGTTCGTACGGGCGGAGCGAGATTGGAGTCGCCCCGAGCTGGACAGCATGGCGGTCTGGGTCGTCGAATGGACCCAGGTCATCTACCTCGGCGATGAAGAGTGGCCCTGGCCAATTCAGCCGCCCGGCTCGTTGGTGCTGAAGGTCGGCCCGGACTCTGAGCCCGTCAGCCCAGAGGAACTGTCATGAGTTACGCATCAGCCATGCACGACCGGATGCTGGCCAGCTTGGTGATCCCTTGCCGGGTGGTGGCCATCGACCTGGCCGCCGCGATGGTGCGGGTGTCGGACGGCAGCGGCTGGACCAGCGCCTGGGTCCGCTGGCACAGTCAGGCCGCCGGCAAGGCACGCCACTGGCGGGCGCCGAGTCTGGACGAGCAGGGCGCACTGATCAGTCCCAGCGGCGAACCTGCCCAGGGAACGTTCGTGCCGGGGCTGTACGGCAACGCCGGCCCGGCGCCGGACAACCGCGACCATGTCGAGGTCTGGCGATTCGACGACGGTGGCTCTCTGGTCTACGACTGGCAGGCCAAGACTTACACGATCGAGCTGCCCAGCGGCACGGTCACGGTGAAGGTTGGGGCCTCCCAGGCGGTGCTGACGGACGACGCCATTACGGCCCAGTCCTCGAGCATTACCGCCCAGGGCGACACGATCACGCTGACCGGCGCGGTCACGATCAACGGAACACTGATGGTCACAGGTGACATCAACGGCGGGGCGCGGATCATCGACACCGCCGGCAACACGGCAAACCACAAACACTGACCAGAGCCCGCCTAGTGCGGGCTTTTTCATGCCTGGAGGAAAGCATGGCCAGAACACAGAAAGAGCCTGAAGAGGGCAGCGAAGCGGCACCGGTGCCGAGCGGGCCGGTGACCTTCATCGATCAGGAGTACACCCGCCGCAAGTTGATCCTGCCCGACTGGGTGGAGCTTGAGGTGGTACAGGGCCAGGTCACGATCAGCGGCGATGACGCGGTGGGCCTGGCCTACATGCGCAACCGGTCCGACTTCAAGGAGGCCTGACCGTGATCGGCATGGATCGTCGAACGGGCCAGCCGGTCGCCGGCCTGGGCCACCTGCGGCAGTCCATCGAGGACATCCTCACCACCACGGTAGGCAGCCGCCGGATGCGTCCTGAGTACGGTTGCCAGTTGCGCCGCTACGTCGACCTGCCGGTGAACGAAGGCTGGAAAAGTGCGGTGCAGGCCGAGGTCGCCCGTGCCTTGGGGCGTTGGGAGCCGCGGCTGCAGCTGGAGCGGGTGAGGGTGCTTGCGGTCATCGACGGCAAGATCGACCTGCAGTTGACCGGCACGTACCTGGGTGACAGCGCAGTCTTGGAGGTGAGTGCATGAGCGTAGTGGATCTGTCGCAGCTCCCGGCGCCGCAGGTGCTGGAGAGCCTTGATTTCGAGGGCGTGTACGACGAAGAGCTGCAGCGCTTTCGCCAGTACATGGGGGGCAAATGGGACGCGCTGCTCGAGAGTGACCCGATCACCAAGCTCCTCGAACTGGGCGCCTACCGGCGCATGCAGAACCGCGCGCGGGTTAACGACGCGGCCAAAGCCTTGATGCTGGCCTATGCACGCGGCGCGGACCTGGACCAGCTGGCAGCCAATGTGAACCTGCAGCGGCTGGTGGTTCAGGCCGAGGACATGAATGCGGTTCCTCCGGTCGAGCGCGTGCTCGAGGCAGACGATGCGCTGCGTGAGCGCGTGCAGCTGGTCTATGAGGGGCTGACTACTGCCGGCCCGCGTAACAGTTACATCCTACATGCGCGTAATGCCTCCGGCCGGGTGGCGGACGCGACAGCCGAAAGCCCGGCCCCGGCTGAGGTGGTGGTCACGGTGCTGGATCTGGAGGGCACAGGCCTGGCCCCGTCGGAGCTGCTGGAGGCGGTTCGTGCACACCTGAGCGACGACGACGTGCGCCCGGTTGCCGATCGACTCACGGTCCAGCCCGCCGAGATCCTGCCGTACCGCGTCGAGGCCCTGCTGTACAAGGCCGGCACGGGGCCGGAGAACGAAGCCATCCTGGCGGAATGCAAGGCTCGGCTGCAGGCTTGGGTAAATCCCCGGCGCCGGTTGGGCCTTGAGGTCTCGCGGTCCGGGATCGATGCCCAGTTGCACATCGACGGTGTGAGCCGGGTGGAACTGGTGGGGTGGACGGACATCCGACCCACGAAAGAACAGGCGGCGTGGTGCGAGGCGATCGACGTGGCATGGGGTGGCTGACATGAAAAGTCTGCTCCCCGTGAACAGCACTCAACTGGAACGCGCAGTCGAGGTCGCCACGGACGAGCTGACCGACATCCCTCTGCGGACCTTGTACAACCCCGACACTTGCCCGGCCCACCTGCTGTACCAGTTGGCCTGGGCCTGGTCGGTGGACCGCTGGGATGACACCTGGTCGGAGTCAGTCAAGCGCTCGGTGATCCGTTCCGCGTTCTTCGTACATGCGCACAAGGGCACGATCGGCGCGCTTCGCCGCGTCGTGGAGCCGTTCGGCTACCTGATTGAAATCAACGAGTGGTGGGAGCAGGTGCCACGCGGGACGCCGGGCACCTTCGGGCTGAAGATCGGCGTCTCGAACGGCGGCATCGATGAGGAAACCTACCGCGAACTGGGGCTGCTGCTGGATGACGCGCGCCCTGTCAGCCGCCACCTGACCGCCCTGCAGATCAGCCTGGAAACAAGCGGTGCCTTCTTCGTGGCGGGCTCGCTGAGCGAAGGCGACGTACTGGACGTCTATCCGCCCGTGCAGCGCGACATTGTCGTCACCGGCGCCATTGGGCGCGGTGGCCGGGAACACACAATCGACACCCTGGACATTGCTCATGGTTGACCAGAACTCACAGTTTTACGCCATCCTCACCAACGTGGGGGCGGCGAAGCAGGCCAACGCGGATGCCCTGGGCATCCCCTGGCGCATTACCCAGATGGGCGTGGGCGATGCCAACGGCACCGACCCAACCCCCAACGCCACCCAGATCGCCCTGGTGAACGAGTGGCGCCGGGCGCCGCTGAACCAGTTAAAGGTGGATGACAAAGACCCGTCGATCATCGTCGCCGAGCAGGTCATACCGGCAGACGTCGGTGGCCGCTGGATCCGTGAGATCGGTCTGTACGACGCCGACGGCGACCTGATCGCAGTGGCCAACTGCGCGCCGACCTACAAGCCGCTGCTGTCCCAGGGCTCGGGTCGCACCCAGGTGGTACGAATGAACCTGATCGTGAGCAGCTCCAGCAGCGTGCAGCTCAAGATCGATCCGAGCGTGGTGCTGGCCACCCGCGAGTGGGTGACCGAGGAGCTAGCCCGCCAGGACTTCAAGCACTCGGCGGTAGCTGCGACGACTGCCGCGATTGCCCTGAGTGGACTGCAGATGGTTGACGGCGTACCGCTGGAGGCCGGCGCGCGAGTGCTGGTCAGGAACCAGGCGGCGGCCAAGGACAACGGTTTGTATCTAGCCGCCGCTGGGCCGTGGTCGCGGTGTGCCGATGCGGACACCAGTGCCAAGGTTACGCCGGGGATGTTGGTGCTGGTCGAGCGCGGGGTGGCCAACGGTGACAGCGCATGGCAACTGGTTACCGACGGCCCGATCACCTTGGGCGTTACCGGGTTGGCTTTTGAAATGGCCTGGGGCCGCACGGGAGTGACGGCGGGGACCTATCGCAGCGTGACGGTCGATCGCTACGGCCGGGTGCTCGCAGCCACGAACCCGACCACGGTTGAAGGCTACGGCCTGACCGACGTGTACACCAGGACCCAGGTCGATCAGGCGCTGGCTGGCAAGGCGCCGCTGGCCAGCCCGGACTTCACCGGCATTCCGAAAGTGCCCACGGCGCCGGCCGGTACCGAAACAACCCAGGTGGCCAACACCGCATTTGTGGTAGCGGCGGTCCGTGCGCTGATCTCCAGCGCGCCCGGTGCCTTGGACACACTGAGCGAGCTGGCGGCGGCGCTGGGTAATGATCCGAACTTTGCCACCACCGTGACCAACGCGCTGGCCGGTAAGGCGGCGAAAGCCACCACGCTGGCAGGCTACGGCATCACGGATGCCCAGCCCTGGGCAAAGCTGCTGAGCGACTTTGTAGCGAACGGTGGTTGGGGGCTTGGCCAGAAAACGCCGGCCTATGTGATGAATGCCAACAGCGCGGTGACGACTGGGTTTTACGGCGCAGGCGGAGTGGGTGCCCTGAACTTCGCCGATGTGTATTCGCCGCTGTTGGTGTTCTGTCGTGGTGAGCAAGTCGTCGCGCAGTTGCAGTACGCCCAAGGAAACTACTTGGCTTGGCGCGGTAGTTATGACGGCGGTGCAACGTGGACCCTCTGGAGCACGGGCTTACGGTTCGGTGACTACGGGATCGGCGGCCAGCACGTCTCGACGGAAACGGATTTGAACAAGTACCTGGGCGGCGGCAAGTACCTTACGCCGAGCTCTGGCCTTGTGAACCTGCCCAGCGGCTGGGCGCAAGGCCGTCATTCGGTCGAAGTGACGGGCGGGGTGAACTACTGCACGCAGATCATCACTGGCTTGGGGGCTAACCGGGGGCGTATCGCTTTCCGCACCTTCGATGGCGCGAGCTGGCAGGAGCAAGAGCTGGTGACCCCCTCGAATCAGTCGTCACTTGGGGTCGGCCAGACTTGGCAGGACCTCACTGCGAGCCGGACCTGGGGCACGAATTACCCCAATTCGACCGGCAGGCCGATCATGCTTGCGATCACCGTCCGCGACACGGCGGGCGGCTCGGGCAACCTGTCGGCGCGTTTGTATGTCGCCGGGGTGATCGTCGGCAACTGCTACATGGTGGGCGGTAGCATGACCACACTGTATGGCGTCGTGCCGCCGGGCGCGTTGTACCAGTTACAGCGCGACGATACCAACGATGCCATTGTTACCTGGGCGGAACTGAGAGCATGAAGTATTACACCGACAGCAAGACCGGCGATGTTATCGCCCTCGCGGCCGATGGTTCGGACGACGCTTTTCTGACCGACGACCTCAAGCCCATGAGCGACGCGCAGCTCTATGCGCACCTCAACCCACCGCTGAAGCCGCGAACGCGGGAGCAGGTGGAGGCGTTGCGCCTGGCGGCGTATGCCAACCCACTGACCGGCTCGGATCGCTTCTTTGCTGAGGCGCAGCGCGAGAGCCTACTGGGGCATGGCGAGGCAGCTGATGCTGCCAAGCGTTCCGGCCTGCAGCGGTTTGCCGAGATCCAGGCCAGCTATCCCTGGCCGGCTGAATAGCCTGCATCCCAAGCCCCGCCTTGCCGGGGCTTTCCTTTGCCCACCCCCCAGGCCTCGCTGACGCGGGGCCTTCTTGTTTCTGGAGAACCTATGAGCGGTTTCTTTCACGGCGTCACCGTAACTAACGTCGACACCGGTGCGCGCAACATTGCGCTGCCGTCGTCCTCGATCATCGGCCTGGTCGACACCTTCACCGAAGGCCCAGGCGCCACGGCCAAGGCCAATGACCTGGTGCTGATCACCAGCGAGCGCGAGGCGGTGGCAGCGTTCGGCGAGGGTGCGGCGATCACCAAGGCCTGCCGTGCCATCTACACCCGCGCCAAGGCGGTCATCGTCGCGTGCGGCGTGGCCAAGGTCGAGGACGCCGCCGAGCAGACCTCGGCGATCATCGGGGGAACCAAAGCAGGTGGCCAGCGCACCGGCCTGCAGGCGTTGCTCGATGGCAAGAGCCGGTTCAACGCTCAACCGCGGCTGCTGGTCGCGCCCAAGCACAGCGCCACCCAGGCCGTCGGTACCGCCCTGGTGGCCCTGGCGGACAAGCTGCGTGGCATCGCCATCCTCGACGGGCCTAACACAACTGACGAAGCGGCTACGGCCTATGCCGGCGAGTTCGGCGCCAAGCGCGCGTTCCTGGTCGATCCCGGCGTGCAGTACTGGGACACCGACGCAAGCACGACGGTGAATGCCCCCAGCTCGGCCTGGGTCGCCGGCCTGTTCGCCTGGACCGACCGCGAGTACGGCTTCTGGGCCTCTCCGTCGAACAAAGAGTTCGTCGGCATCACCGGCACCTCGCGACCGATCGAGTTCCTCGACGGCGACGAGACTTGCCGCGCCAACCTGCTGAACAACGCCAATATCGCCACCATCATTCGCGACGACGGTTACCGCCTGTGGGGCAACCGCACCCTATCCAGCGATCCGAAGTGGGCCTTCGTCACCCGCGTGCGGACCATGGACATCGTCATGGACGCGATCCTCTACGGCCACAAGTGGGCCGTCGACCGCTCCATCACCGCCACCTACGTCAAGGACGTCACCGAGGGCCTGCAGGCCTTCATGCGCGACCTGAAGAACCAGGGTGCGATCATCAACTTCGAGGTCTTTGCCGATCCGGACCTGAACACTGCCAGCCAGCTGGAGCAGGGCAAGGTGTACTGGAACATCCGCTTCACCGACGTACCGCCTGCCGAAAACCCCAATTTCCGCGTCGAGGTCACCAACCAGTGGCTGACCGAAGTCCTCGACGCCAACGCATAAGGAGCGACCCTCATGGCGATGATTCCCGAAACACTGGCAAACCTGAACCTGTTTGTCGACGGCGTCAGCTTCCAGGGCGACGTGCCCAGCCTGACCCTGCCCAAGCTCACCCTGAAGATGGAAGAGCACCGCCCGGGCGGCATGGACATGCCGATCGAGATGGAGCAGGGCATGGAGAAGCAAGAGGCCGCCTTCACCACCACCGGCGTGCGGCGCGAGGCGCTGAAGTTCTTCGGCCTGGCTGACGGTACCGCCTTCAACGGTACGTTCCGCGGCGCCTTCAAGGGCCTCAAGGGCAAGGTCACCCCAGTGATCGTTACCCTGCGCGGCGCGCTGAAAGAGGTCGACATGGGCGACTGGAAGGCGGGCGACAAGGCTGAGATCAAGCACAACGTTGCGGTGACCTACTACAAGCTCGAGGTCGACGGGCGCCTGATCTACGAGATCGATGCCCTGGGCATGAAGCGCGTGATCGACGGCGTCGACCAGCTCGCCCAGCAACGCCAGGCCCTGGGCCTCTAACGTACTCACAGATAAGGACAACACCTCATGAGCAAGAAGATCCCCGCTTACCTGCAGCTTGAAACCGACCGCGTCATCGTCACCTTGAGCAGGCCCGCCGAGTGCAATGGTGTGCAGGTGGACAAGCTGAACCTGCGCGCGCCGACGGTGCGCGACATCCGTGCTGCACAGCAGCTCACCAATGGTGACGATGAACAACGCGAACTGAACCTGTTCGCCTCGCTGGCCGAGGTCGGCCTGAAGGACCTCGAAGGCCTGACCCTGAAGGACTACAGCCGTTTGCAGGCCGGCTATTTTCGCCTGGTGCAAGACGACGAGCTTTGACCCGCGATCTCAGAAGCAGCTGGCCAAGCGGCTGGCAAAGGAGTTGGGTTTCTCGGCGGCAGAGATCTCTGCGATGCCCTGGATGGACATCGTCTGGTGGCTCACGGATTGAGCCTGCAGGAGGGTAGCGCATGGCAAAGCTGGCGATCGCGCTGGAAATTGGCGGGGCCGTTGCCGCATCGCTTGGTTCGGCATTCGGTACCGCCAAGGGTCATATCAAGAAGCTCGAGGAGAGCGGCAGCCGCGCAAAGGTGTTGAAGAACACCATCGGCGAAACGATCAAGCTCAGGGAGGAATGGAAGAAGGCGCACGACAGCGGCGCGGCGGCGGCCTCCGGGTTGCTGCGGCGCCTGGAGGGCAATCTCGATGCGCTGAAGAAACAGGGCGTCGAAGTCGGCCGGCTGTCCAAGGAGTACCAGCGACTCGGGCGTGAAGCAAAAGCTGCAGATCTGCAGCAGAAAGGCCGGCAACAGATCGATGCGGGCAAGTCGTCGCTCAAGTCCAACATCGGTGCCACCGTGGTCGGCGCAGGTCTGGCGGCGATCCCCACGAAGATCAGTGCGGACTATCAAGCGATCATCCGTGACATCGCGATCAAGTCGGACATCGTCAACAAGCCGCAAGAGGCTCAGCTCAGCCGTGCGGTAATCGATACCGCGCGTGATACCGGGATGTCGCGCAACGACGTGGCGGACCTGATCAACCAACTGGTCGGCGCCGGTATGGAGGTGGACAAGGCCATGGCCTATGCACCGACGGCGGCGAAATTCGCCGTCGGCCAAGGCTCCTCGGGCGTCGACACAGCGGCGATGATCCAGGCGCTGCAGCAGAACGCCAAGATCACCGATCCCAAGGTCATGCAGCAGGCGTTGGAGGCCATCGCGTACCAAGGCCAGGCCGGTAGCTTTGAAGCCAGCGACATGGCGCGCTGGTTTCCGCAACTGTTGGCCGGGATGGAGAAGAACGGCGTCACCGGGCTGGATGCGGTCACTTCGCTGGGCTCGATGCTGCAGGTGCAGATGAAGACCGCTGGCAGCGCCGACGAGGCGGCGAACAACTTCAAGAACTGGATAGAGAAGATCGGTGCCGGGGACATCCAGAAGAACTATGCAAAGGCCGGGATCGACTACCAGAAGTCGCTGAACACTGGCCTGCAGAAGGGCATGAACGTCATCGAGGCGTCCATGGGCCTGGCCATGCAGTACGTCGAAAAGACCGACCCGAAGAAGGCCCAGGCGATGAAGGACGCCCAGGTCAACATCGACAAGGAGGCTAACCCGGAGAAGGTCAAGGCGTCGCTCGAGGCGCTGGAAAGAAGCCTGCGTACCGGTGATGTGTTCGCCGACATGCAGGTCAAGGCAGCGCTCACGGCCTACGCGCAGAACCGGGGGCTGTACAACACCCTCAAGGCCGATTCGGCTGATGCGAAAAAGGTAGGGGGCATCCTCGACAAGAACCTGGCCGAGCGTCGAGAAACGTCCAAGCAGCAGTGGAGCGAGTTGGGCCAGGCCGTGGATGACTCGATGCGCAGCATTGGCGATGCGATCCGCCCGGCCACTGATCTGCTGGCAACAGGGCTGACCAAGATCGCTCATGGCATCACCTATCTGTCTGACAAGCTGCCTGGGCTGGTCATGGGCATTTCGGGCGTTGCTGCGGCGGTGATGGCTTTCCTCACGGCACGCAGTGCGATCAAGGTTGGGCGTGGGGTGATCAACCTCGCACGAGGCCGCAGGATGGCGCGCGGCGTCGGTGGCGAGGGAGACCTGCCGGAGACGGGCAATCCGGTGGTCGATGCAGGTCTCGGCGCCTTAGGCAAGGTGTTTGGCTCGGGTGCTGCGAACGATGATCGTGGTGGCCTCGGGAGCGAGCCACAGCGTGTGTTTGTCGTCAACGCCAAGGACCTCGGCGGGTTTGGCTCATCGGCCGACGTGGGGGCGCCGGGTGGTCGACGGCGCCGCCGGCAGCGCAGGGGCCGGGGTGGACCTGCGCCGCGTCGATCCGCTCCTTCGGGTGCTGTTGGCCGAGTCGCTCGAGCAGGTGCTACGACAGGTGTGGCAGCCGCAGGTGCTGCGACTGCTGCAGCTGAGGTCGGGCGGATAGGCCGAATGATGGGTGCCGCCGGCAAGGTGTCGAAGGTGGTCGGCAGGCTTCCAGGCGGGAAGATCCTCGATGCAGGCATGACCGTGGTCGAGACAGCCCTGAACGCGAAAACCCAGGACGAGAAGGCTGAGGGCTACGGCAGTGCGGCGGGCGGATTGGCCGGCGCGCTGGCGGGCGGTGCTGCAGGTGCGGCGCTCGGTTCGGTTGTACCGGTCTTGGGCACGGCGATTGGTGGCGCCATCGGTGCTGCGATCGGTGGCCTCGGCGGTGAGGGCCTGGGCGGTTGGCTGGGCAAGAAGCTGTTCGGCGAGGATGAGCAGGTGGCGAAGGTCGACAAGGACAAGGCCGCGCCAGGGGATGTCGCGCGATCGATCGCAGCTGCAGCACCCGCTCCCACGGCGCCCGTCGTGGCCCAGGCGCTCGAGCAGGCCAAGCCGAAAGCGGACCCGCCCAAGGTCGACCAGCAGTTCTCCTACATGCCCAACATGCCGATCACCGTTCAAGGCGACGTCAAGGATCCGCAGCAGGTGTTTCGCTCGCTCGAGGGGATGATCCGCAACAGCTGGGAGACCTGGTCACGGGAAAGCCTTGCGCGACAGGCTGCTGGTCAGCTCTTCGATCAACCACATGTCTAAGGAGGTGCCATGGCCTACATGGCGTCCATGCAGTCGACGCTGTCGTCGTTGATTGCGGCGGGGGAGGCTGGCCGCACCAGCCTCGACGGTATGCTGGGACCGCTGACCGGTGCCGTCGGCGATATGACCGGAGCCGCCTCGGAGCTGGAGAGCCTGCCAGTCCTTGGCCCGGCCCTCGGCCAGAGGCTGCAGCGCACGATGCGAGCCATCAACGCGGCCCAGTCCACGGTGGGGCAGGTGGCGTCAACCTACAGCCAGGTGGTCAGCGGAGCGGCAGCGGTGCAAGACCGCATCGGCTCGCTGAAGGAACAGGCCGGCAGGGCATCAGCGGCGATCAGCCGCATCGCTGGGCAGGCAAGCCCTACGCTGGCCAACATCCTGCCGACCAGTGCGCTTGCGCCGCTGGCAACGCCGGCAGCCGAGGCAATCAAACCATTCCCGCACCTGCTGATCCTGCAGCCGCTCGACGCCAAGCTGCAGCCGTATTACTTCAACCTGGATACCGCGGCCTTTGACGAACTCCGCCGGCAGACATCGGCGCGTTGGGCCGGCCAGGAGCGCCTCACGCGGGATATTGCGCAGCAGGCGGTCGGGCAGGGCGAGGACAAGATCACGCTCAAAGGCGTGATCTTCACCAGCAGGGGCGGGATCAAGCAGCTGGATGCGCTGCGCACAATCGTCCGCCGGCTACAGCCGATCAGCCTGGTGACCGGTTACGGCGACGTGCTGGGCACCTGGTGCTTGACCAACTTGGACGAGGAGCAGGGCGCGCTGCTGGCCGGCGGCATCCCGCGCAAGCAGGGTTTCTCACTGGAGTTTGTGAAGTATGGCAACGACATGCAGAACGTCTGACGGGGATCTGCTGGACACGCTGTGCTACCAGCATTACGGGCACCTCAACGGCACCGTCGAACTGGTGCTGCAGGAGAATCCTGGGTTGGCGGATGAGCTGCAGCCCTACCGCGCCGGGGTGATCATCGTGCTGCCCGAGCTGGCACCGCCGTCGATCGAGACAATCGAGCTGTGGGGGTGACCCACCGCCACACACCGAGCCCCGCCCTGTGCGGGGCTCTTTCATTCTGGAGGGCCTATGCAACCCACTTTCCGCATCGTCGCTGATGGCAGGGACATCACGATGCTGATCAACGACCGGCTGATCCTGCTGAGAACCACCGACAAGCCCGGCATGGACTCCGACGAGTTCGAGCTGCGGATCGATGACCGCGACGCTGCGGTGGCTCTGCCTGCCAGGGGCGCCCGGATCGAAGTCCACCTGGGCTACGTTGGGCAGCCGCTGGCTCGTCTGGGGCGGTACACCGTCGACGAGATCGAGGTTTCGGCGCCGCCCCGCACCATGGTGATCCGCGGCAAGGCCAGCGATATGCGCGGCACCGGCAAGACCACACGCAGTGGCAGTTGGGAAGGCGTGCCACTGTCGCAGATTGTCCGCGACATCGCCGCCCGCAACGGCTGGACACCGGTCTGTCCTGTGCAGGCGAAGGTCGATCGCGTCGACCAGCGCAACGAATCCGACTTCAACTTCATCACCCGCCTGGCCAAGCAGTACGACTGCACGGCGAAGGTGGCCGACGGCAAGCTGCTGGTCATGCCCCGCGAAGCCAGCCTGAGTGCCAGCGGCAAGGCCTTTGGCACGGTCACGATCACCCCGGCGGATGTAAGCCGATGGCAATTCCGACTCGGCGATCGCAACGCGCAGGCGGCCGTGAAGACCACGCACCAGGACAAGAAGACTGGAAAACTGGCCGTCATCGAGCTGGGCAACGACGAAGCCCCCTCCGGTCTGCCGGGCGTACACACCGATCGCCACATCTACCCGAACAAGTCGGCAGCCCAGCAGGCGGCCAAAGCCAAGCTCGCGGCATTCAACCGCAGCACGGCCGGCGTGCGCCTGCAGATGGCTGGGAGAACCGACCTGTTCGCTGAGCGGGTGATCAACGCCCAGGGCTTCAAGGATGGGCTCGATGGGCAGTACCTGGTCGACAGCGTCGAGCAGACGTTCGATGCCTCTGGCTGGTCAACCGCCGTGGAATGCAACGGCGGGAAGAAGGGCAAGGCCAAGGCCAAAGGTAAGGGCAAGAAATCGAAATCCGACAAGCCACTGAAGGTGGTCGCGGTCAACCCGGCCTGAGCGGCCATAACAGGAGATTCAAGATGACAGTCACCCTCAAGCAGCTGCAGCAGATCCTCCCCAACGCCGGCACCCAAGCCGGCGTTTTTCTTCCTGTCTTGAACGCGGCGATGGTGAAGTGGGGGATCGTCACTCCCTTTCGCAAGCGTGCGTGGCTCGCCCAGGTTGGCCATGAATCGGGCCAGCTGCGCTACGTCCGCGAGCTGGGCGGCTACCAGTACCTGAGCAAGTACGACACCGGCAAGCTCGCTGCGCGCCTGGGTAACACGCCCGAGGCCGATGGCGACGGCCAGAAGTACCGCGGCCGGGGCCTGATTCAGGTCACCGGGCACGACAACTACAAGCGCTGTGGCGAGGCCCTGGGCCTGGACCTGCTGGCCCACCCCGAACTCCTCGAGCGCCCTGAGCATGCCGCTGACTCGGCCGGGTGGTTCTGGCAACAGGCGGGCCTTAACTCGCTGGCCGACAAGGGGCCGTCGGCGTTCGAAGCCATCACGCGGCGCATCAACGGCGGCCTGAATGGTTTGGAGGATCGCTTGGCGATCTACAGGCGTGCCGAGCAGGTGCTGATCTGATGGGCCTGGAATCGCGGCTTGCTCTGCTGGCCCTGGTGTTCGGGGCCGTGGTCGGCGCACGGTTTGCCTGGTGGTGGCAGGCCAACGAGCTGGCCACGCAGGCGGCGGGCTACGAGCAGCAGCTGGCGGCAAAGGATCTGGAGCATGGTCGGGAGCGGGAGGCTGCAGCAGTGGCGGCGCTCGGCCAGCTCGAACAGCAGCAGGCAGCAAGGCGCGCGTTGGAAGATCGCCTGCAGGCCCAAGACAAAACCCACTGGAAGGAGATGAACGATGCTCAACAAGCTCAGGCTCGCCTGCGCGACCGGCTTGCTACTGCTGATCTGCGGTTGTCAGTCCTGGTCGACGCCGGATCCCTTGCCGCCCAGGGTTGTGGCGGTGGGGTGCGAGCGCCCGCCGGCACCGGAGGCGTGGTGGTTGGAGCCCTACGCGCCCAACTTGACCCAGCGCATGCTCGAAGAATTATCGCCATCACCGACGAAGGCAATCGAGGACTGATTGCGCTGAAGGCCTGTCAGGCCTACGTGCGCGAAGTTTTGAAGTAGTAAAGAGGCGAGCCGGGTGGATGCGTCAACATCCAGCCCGGCCCGCCGAACCCGCAGACCCTTCCTGCAAGTCCAGCCGTGGCCCCTGCCTTGTGCACAAAGCGCGGCGAGCCTAACACCTGTTTATCCATACAGTAAAGACTTGCAATCAATGACCTCTCCAATCATTCCCTGGATGGGCGGCAAGCGCCGTCTGGCCGACCGCTTGATCCCACTCTTTCCCCCTCATGAATGCTATGTCGAAGTCTTCGCCGGCGGTGCCGCGTTGTACTTCATGCGTCCCCAGGCTGCTCCGGTCGAGGTGCTTAACGACCTCAACGGCGATCTGGTGACGCTCTACCGGGTGGTGCAGAACCACCTCGAGGAGTTCGTCCGCCAGTTCAAGTGGGCGCTCAGTTCGCGCCAGATCTTCGAGTGGCAGAAGATGACCCGCCCCGAGACGCTGACCGATATCCAGAGAGCCGCCCGGTTCTTCTACCTGCAGCAGCATGCCTTCGGCGGCAAGGTCACCGGGCAGACGTTCGGTACCGCTACCACGGGGCCAGCCATCAACCTGCTGCGCATCGAGGAGAATCTCTCGGCCGCATGGCAGCGCCTGGCCGGCACGTACGTCGAGAACCTCCCATGGCTTGAGTGCGCCGAGCGCTACGATCGAGCGCACACATTCTTCTACATGGACCCGCCTTACTGGCAGACCGCCGGCTACGGCGTCGACTTCCCGTTCGAGGAGTACGAGCGCATGGGCGACTTCATGCGGCGTTGCAAGGGCAGGGTGATGGTCAGCATCAACGATCACCCGGACATCCGGCGAGCCTTCGACGGTTTCCGCTTCGAGTGCCTGGACATCCGCTACAGCAACACCAACCAGCGGCAGGGCAAGGCCGATGTCACTGGTGAGCTGGTGATCATGAACTGGGAGCCGGAACGGTTGGGACAGCTGTTCTGAGGCCTGCGCGTATCTCTGGCTGGCACTTTATACTGCCCTAATCTAAACATCAGGGCAGTGTCGTGAAGCGAACCATCGAAGGAATGATCCAGGCAGGTGAGCCGCTGATGAATGTGGCTCTTGAGGACATGCGCGCTTACCACAGGGCGCAGGACTCGGGAGCGCCGGCAGAGGAGGTTGAGCGCCTGCGATTGATAGCAGAGTCCTCATTTAAGGCGGTCACCGACTACCAGTTGTATGCGCTTGGCCATCAAGCCCTGATTCGTCACTGAGCCGGCTCGATTAGAGCTGGCCCCTGGTTCCGCACGTTGCCCACGGCAGTTCCTACGCGGTACCACTCGAAGGCCTCGGCCGGCTCGCCCAGGTTGAGCACCATCTGTTCAGCGTGCTCGCTGGGCATGCCGGCCGCAACCCATTCGATAGCCAGATCGGGCGACAGTACGACTGGTCGCCGATCATGCACGTCGACCATCCCGCCCTGTGCGTCGGCGGTGATGATGACGAACCCATCGTGCTCGTTGCCTGCGAACTGACCTATGGAAGCGCATAGGGCAGGGCGTCCATCTCGTCGGTGGATGAAGTAGGGTTGCTTTTTCGGTCCTCCTTCATCCACCCATTCATACCAGCCGTCCACCGGTACGATTGCCCGGTGCGGCCAGATCGCGCGGAAGAACGGGCCGTGCGCCACCTTTTCGACCCTGGCGTTGATCGGCGCCGCCCGGTCGGCCGCCCAGTGCGGCCGCCACCCCCACCTCACCAGGTCCGCGCGCGGGCCTGCGTCATCTACTCGAAGCACCGCCACATTCGTCGTTGGCGCGACGTTGTACCGGCCAAGAGGCTGGTCGCTGACGTTGTTTCGCCAGACGTCCGGCATGCTCAGAGTGTCAACGAAGTCATGGATGCCGCTGTACTGACTTAGCCTCCCGCACATAAACCACCTCGCTCGTTTGTCGGCTGCCTCGCGTCCGCGCATTGACGTAGGAACGGTCTGACAGTTTACTGTATGAATATACAGACATTCATTTGAGTTGATCTGCCATGACCATCACCTTCCTGGGCGCGCCGACAGGCGGCCCTACGCGGCTGCCGGTGTACTCGTTCCGTGTGCCGGCCGGATTCCCTTCGCCAGCGGCGGATCACTTGGAGCGCCATATCTCCCTCGACGAGCTTTTCGACCTGCGTGCTCCTCACGTGTACTTGGTGCAGGTGGAGGGCGACAGCATGCAGGGCGCCGGCATTTTCTCGGGCGACCTTCTCATCGTAGACCGCAGCAAGGAGGCTGAGCACGGCGACATCGTGATCGCCGCGATCAACGCCGAGCCCGTCTGCAAGCGCCTGTACCGGCGCAATGGCGTGCTGATCCTTCAGTCGGAGAATCCCGCCTACCCACCGCGGCATGTCATGGAAGGCGACGACCTGGTCATCTGGGGTGTGGTTCGCTACAGCGTGCGCGATCATGCCCAGTGACCAGGTGTTCGCGCTGATCGACTGCAACTCGTTCTACGCGAGCTGCGAGCGCGTGTTCCGGCCCGATCTGGCCAAGACGCCCATCGTGGTGCTGAGCAACAACGACGGCTGTGTCATCGCCAGGTCATATGACGCCAAGCCCTACGTGAAGATGGGCGAGCCCTTCTTCCAGGCCAAGGAGAAGCTGCGGCGGCATGGCATCGTGGCGTTCTCGTCCAACTATGCGCTGTATGGCGATATGAGCGAGCGAGTAATGTCGCTGATCGAGTCGATGGTGCCCGCGGCCGAGGTCTACTCGATCGATGAATGCTTCGCTGACCTTACCGGCGTGCAGGGGAGCCTGACCCAGTTCGGTCGGGAGGTCCGCGCCAAGGTGCTGCGCTGTACCGGCATCCCCGTCGGGGTGGGTATCGCCCGCACCAAAACCCTGGCAAAGCTCGCTAACCACACCGCGAAGCGCTTGCAGGTGCATACGGGCGGGGTGGTCGATATCACCGATGACTTCAAGCGCGATTGGGTGCTGCGCAACACTGAGGTGAAAGAGGTCTGGGGCATTGGTCGACGGATGACAGCACACCTTGAGGCGATGGGCATCCGCATGGCCATGGATCTGGCGAAGGCAGACCCACGGATGCTGCGCGACAAGTTCAGCGTGGTGGTGGAGAAGACTGCGCGCGAGCTCGCTGGAACGCCCTGCCTTGAGCTGGATGAGGCTGACCCGCCGAAGCAGGAGATCTGCTGCAGCCGGATGTTTGGCAAGCGGCTGACGGAGTTGGCACCGATCAAGCAGGCGGTGGCCACCTACACAGCGCGAGCGGCGGAGAAGCTGCGCGCCCAGGGATCGGTATGCAATCGCATGCGGGTCAGCATCCGTACCGGGATGTTCAACCCTAACGAGGTGCACTCTGCCAAGGGTGCCTTGGTAGACTTGCCGTATCCCACCAATGACACCTTGCTGCTAACAAGGGCGGCAACGGAGGCTGTGGAGCGGATCTACCAGGCTGGCTACCGGTATAGCAAGGCCGAGGTAATGTTGCTGGATCTAAGGCAGCCTAGTGAATTCACCTATGACCTGTTTGTTACTTCACAGCCAACAGCGTGTGATCGCTTGATGTCGGTATTGGATGAGATCAATGGCCGGTATGGCAGGGGCACGATGCGAGCTGGAAGCGACCCCCGTGCCCCCGATTGGGGAATGCGCCGTGAGATGATGAGTCAGTCTTACACCACGCGGCTCGATCAGTTGTGGAGAGTAAAGGCCTTGTGATCAGCGGTAGCAGTCCCTTTATAGAGACTGCTGGGCGCGTCGCAAACATCTCAATCCAGTGCGAGGGCGAGTGTTGGAATGGGGGTGGGCTTGTTAAGTAGTAGCTTGGTTCTCATATCCATAACCCATTTTGTCCAGCCTAGGATTTCTCTACCATTGCGTAAGATTGAGGAATCGCCCCAGTTCAGCGAAAACTTGGATTTAAGGTGGAGGCCAAGCTCTTTTCCGTTGATTTGTGGGTTTAATTTAAATGCTTTTTCTGACTCAATGATAATGGGTTCGGATGAGGCATTGATTAGAACGGCCTCAGTTAGTGAGTTGTATTTGCTGATTTTGTCTAGATTTGCAGTGACTTGTTTGGACTCATAAAGTGCTAGCTCAAGACGTGATAGAATCGTTAAGGCATTTTTATAGCCGGATGGGAACTGTGCGTCTTTCCTTATTGGGGCTTGAGTTGATAACCATTTGAGGCATTCGACAGTTACCTGAGGCGAGGAAAGTGGGGAGAAAACCGAAGAGTAGCGGCGTCGTCTTGAGGCTTTAACGACTCCTGTAATAGCTCCCCCTTGGTCCTTGTAAATCCAACCATTGCCGACGTGTAGAAGGAATCCGCAAAGCTCCAGCCACTTGCATATGCGCAAAGTATATATATGCCATGTTTTTTCGGCATAAGTGCTATTGGGGAAAATACCTTTTAGTATTGCGATGGCATCGGCCATGGTAAGCAATGAATTTGAGGTTCGATCCTGAATTGCTAAAATGAATGCATGCTTTTTGAATTTTTCTCGGACAGCGTTAAGTATGGAAGCTTCACTATTTTGAGTAAGGTCAGGACTTAACTGGTATGCCCCTTCCTCACGTGTGGCTACACCAAAAATATGAATATCGATTCCGGAATTCATGATGGAACCCTCGCTTAAACCTGCCAGTTCGGCTAACTCGAGGGTGGTAAGTGCTTTATTGGTCTTGAGGAGTTTTGCAAGTCTTAGGAACGATGCAGGCTCTGTAGCTGGTAAGTATCTCAATGGGATTACGGGTACCTTTGACGTTAGTAGGTACTCTCTGAAAATATCCCAGTAAACGTTAAGCCTGTCACCACTTCGAATAACCAGTCGTCGATGCATTAACGATTCTAGCGCTTCAGCGCTAGAGGATTCTATAACTTCGAACCAGTCTACCGGCGCTCGCTGGGCAACAATGGTCAAACATGCGCGCTCTGCCTTACTCAACTGATTAAGGTCGGTATCAAACAAGCTTGCAATGTCGAGTTTGTTAGCCAGCAAGTTTTCTTGGTCGGCGCCTAGCTGTATTTTTTCGTAAATGTGGATGCAAAGCTTTTTCAGCAGCCATGGGTAACCTTGGCTGCTGACTATTAGGTTGTGCTTTAGATCGTTCTCTAGCTTTTGTCCAAGTTCTTTTTCAAAGATACTGATTGCTGCGCTCGATTCGTTGTCAGTAAACGGTGAAAGCTTTCTGGTTAAGCGATAGTCTGATAGCTGGTGCCAGAAAAAGTACGCAGGATGGTCCCCTTGAGTTGTGCTGTCGCTTTTCCAAGCGAAGCCTAAGCACAAACACGTGCATGCACTGGCGGCATTAAGTAAAAGCGCTTTTGCACGATTGAATACTTCGAAAAGCTCGGGTTTTGAATAAAGCTCTTCGAATTGATCGAATACCAATACAATTAAGCGTTTTTGTTGTTTTACGCTATTTAGATACTGTTTTATGGAAGATGAGTTAAGTGCGTTGCTTACGTCGGAAATAACAAGGTTTATAGACGGGTCACCATAACCTTGAGCTTGGGCGGCTGCTAAACATTTTAGTAGGGCTGAGTAAATGTATGAAGGCCCTGTTGCTGCCCGGACATCAACTGGGAAAATAAAGTATTTGTTCTTGTTTTGTACGTTTCTTGATTTGTCTGTGAGCTTGGCTACTAGCGAACTCTTGCCCATTCCAGAGTCGCCGGTCAAAGCAAATATTCGCGTGGAGGTTTGTTCGTTTAGGATTTTTTTGAGAAAGTCAAATATAAAGTTTATGTCCTTTGCGCGTCCAACAAAATCTTGAGGACGCGCGGGGCGATAGTCGCTCCACTCCAGTCCGGTTTGGACTTGGGCGACTTCTGTGGTTTCTTCTGCTAGGGGAAGCGGTGCCTTTAATGGTTCGAAAGTTTGCGCTTCAAACTCAAGAGTGGTTAAAGATGTATCGGTTGCTAGCAAGTTTGTAAGCAATTTCTGATCTGATACTGGCTCGTTGTTGGCTGCATAATAGAAAATCGCTTTATTCGGAATGCCTCCTGACAGGATTGTGATGGCCCAAAAATCACCGTAAGGAGTAACAAGTAAGAGCCAGTCACCCAAAAAATTTGGGCTGCCGCAGTAGGATGAAGCTTGAGCCGATGGAGGAGCCTTAATAACGTTTGCAGATATCAGTGAATCCACAACATCTGCCGGCTCGTAAAAACTTAAAGATGTCGCTTGACCTTTTGGCTTGGTTTGCCATTGAGTAATGAACCCTTTGGCCTCTTTTCCAAAAGGGGAGGTGCTTATGATCCAGGCCTCCGAGTAATCCCATAGCGATAGAGTTCCGGCCAAATTCTTTAAGATGTTGGCATCAATTGACTTGTCTCGGTATGCTTTGCACTCTACGTAGATAGTTTTTCCGCTTATTTTGTGTTCGCACAGTAGGTCAAGTTCTACAGCGGTTTGGCGAATTTCTTTGATTACTTTGTAGTGTTGCGCGGCAAGAAGTTTTGCTGCTAGATCTTCGAGTAAGTCTCCTCGCTCTTTAGTTGAGGCGGCGGTAGGAAGAGCTACTTCAATTTTGATATCCATTTGCGAGAGGCCTGCGTTCCGTGCCCGTTCGAGGCAGTGAAGGGATGGCTGAACGCTACTACAAAAACCGTTGCTTTGGAAAGCTGATAGAGGGATAGCTTTCAGTATCGCCTTAATAGACGCTGCCTGATTGTTAGTGAGGAGACAAGGACGGCAACACCGAGGAGGGATTAGCCTTGGTGGTCAAAGCATTTTTGTAAGGCGGTATGTAGCTGATGACTCCGTACTACATCCCCTTTTAATTCAATGGCTTATACCAAATGTGCCCAGCCAAATTAGCGAGTCTGCTGTTTGCTGTCGGTTTGTCAGGACCAGCCTGGCTAGCGGGCTGACAGGGCCAAGTCTAGCGCCGTTCTACGCCACCCCATGCCCTTCGGAGGAGGCGGCAAGCGCAAAAAAAGCGCCTAAGCCCATTGCTTATGGGGTTAGGGCGATTTCTGCGGCGATACTCCAGCACAATCGGGGTGCGCATAGGGCTATTTGCCTTCGATGCGTACCCACTCCGGCCCATGCTTAAGTCAGATGAGGGATATCAGGGGTGGTAAAAATTTGGTACGCGCCTAGGGCGCTGTCGCTGAATGCCTAGTGCTACAAGGGATTCAGGAAACACCTGCCCAATCCATCATCGGTGCCACGGAGAAGCGGCGGGATGGCTAGGTGCGCAAGGAGGAAGCGGCTTGAGATTGCATAAGTCTGGGACACGAACTCAGCGAAGCCAGGCGGTGGGTCCCGCTGGCAAGCGATGGAAAGGTTGATGGCCGCCAGTTTACCAAGCATGGCGGGATTCGTCCGGTCCGATTGGCGATAAGGCAACGGCTGGTACGAAGGGCGTTATTCCTGTCCTCCGTAGGAGCCGGCGAACCGGCGAACAGGGCCCGACCAGGCGATTCATTTCATAACAGCCTGCTTCAACATTCCAACCGCTACCCGGCTGGGCGCCTCCAGGCCAGGAATGCTCTGAAGCTAATGCAAAAAGCCCAGCACGAGGCTGGGCATGGAGTCGTGGGAACTCTCAGCTTACCGATCGTTCTTGGACGAAGACCGGACCGCGTTGCTCAGGCCCTTCTGGTTATGATCCCCGGGGGTTGTCTGCGAGACGGCGGTGGATTTGGACAGGCCGCGGGTATCCTTGGAGT
>Ga0209370_1000633_pt1 | contig 42325 bp, 30 predicted proteins | sample AgamicAtPrz_FD_187164 | JGI IMG/M metagenome (GOLD analysis project Ga0209370, IMG submission 187164) | Agave microbial communities from Guanajuato, Mexico - At.P.rz (SPAdes) (version 2) | ecosystem: Host-associated > Plants > Phyllosphere > Phylloplane/Leaf | place: Guanajuato, Mexico...
TCTTGCCCCTCGCCTGGCGCCATCGTCCAATATGCCAACGGCATCGTGGACTTCCAGCAAGACCAGTGCGTGGGCTGCGGCTACTGCGTCACGGGCTGCCCGTTCAACATTCCGCGCATCTCCAAGAAGGACAACAAGGCGTACAAGTGCACCTTGTGTTCGGATCGCGTGGCTGTTGGTCAGGAGCCCGCCTGCGTCAAGACCTGCCCCACGGGCGCCATCCAGTTTGGCACCAAGGAAGCCATGCAGGAACAAGCGTCCCGCCGTGTCGTGGACCTCAAGGAACGCGGCTACGAAAAGGCAGGCCTCTACGACCCGCAAGGCGTGGGCGGCACGCACGTGATGTACGTTCTGCATCACGCGGACAAACCTTCGCTGTACAAGGGCCTGCCGGACGATCCGTCCATCAGCCCCATGGTGTCGCTGTGGAAGGGTGTAGCCAAGCCTCTGGCCATGGCCGCACTGGGTGCAGCCGCAATCGGCAGCCTGTTCCACTACATCACCAAGGGACCCAACGACGTGTCCAAGGACCTTGAGGATGAAATGGAACGCAAGGACGCCGAAGCGCTGAACAAGGAGAACGGCAAATGAAACGCAATCCTCGCGACCTCGTGCGCTACAACGCATCGGAGCGCGCCAACCACTGGGTGGTAGGCATTTGCTTCATCTTGCTGGCCCTGTCCGGTCTGGCGTTCTTTCACCCGGCCTTCTTCTGGTTGACCAATCTGTTCGGTGGCGGTCCCTGGACCCGCATCCTGCACCCCTACATCGGGGTTGTCATGGGCGCATTCTTCGTCATCATGGCCTGCCGTTTCGCCAAGCTCAACATCGTTGAGCCGCGCGACATCGAATGGCTCAAGAACGTCAACAAGATGATCGATGGCGACGACCACGACATGCCCGAACAGGGCAAATACAACGGCGGTCAGAAGCTGTTGTTCTGGGGCCTGGTCATCGGCATGCTGCTGATCGTGATCACCGGCTTTCTGATGTGGCGCGCTTGGTGGACATTGCCGGTCAACGTGGTGCGAGCGGCTTCGGTGGTTCACGCCATCGCTGCCGTGTGGATGATCGGTCTGATCATCATGCACGTGTATGCAGCCATCTGGACTCGCGGCACCATTCGCGCCATGCTTTATGGCACAGTAACGCGAGCCTGGGCCAAGCAACACCACCGCGGCTGGTACCGCAAGATGACGGGTGACAACGACTAAGGTTTTTAGTCCTCTCCCCTAACAACCCAGCCGCCAAGCGTTTATCGGCGCTCGGCGGCTGATTCATTTGGAAACCCTGTCAATGCAACGCATTCTTCAACCCGGTGAAATCGAAGCACTGGATCACACCAGCTTTCCCCGCATCTTGCTGCCCCAGGTAAGCAGTCTGTTCGCCGAACGCGCTGCACGCCTGCGCCAGCTGGCCAACGGCAATCCCATTGCAGACTATCTGCTGTTTGTGGCCCAGATCATGGATGCGCAGCACAAGGCTGCCGCCACTATCGAGATATCTGCACCCGATGCCGAACTCATGGCGCGTGCTCAGGAGCACTCCATGCCCCTGCTGCCCGCAGTGGACACCATCGATCCCGCCTGGCAAGCCGTACTGGACAATATGCTCGACACGCTGCAGGGCAGCGAAGGCCTGCCTGCACCGCTGCAGCCCCTGCTCAAGGAGCTGCGTGCACTGACTCCCGAGACCCGTGCAGACATTGCCAAAAAGCTGCTGCAAAAGGAAGTCGCCGCCCGCCACGTGGGCATGGCACCCTTCATCATGGCTGCGCTGCAAGTAACCTTTGCCAAGCGTTCGGCCAGTCTCAGTACCCGCGACGTTCCCTACACCGACCCCGCCAGCATCTGCCCCGTCTGCGCCAGCGAGCCTGTGGCCAGCGTCATCCGCATTGGCGGCAAAGTGGCCGGTCACCGTTACGCTCATTGCGGCACCTGCGCCTGCGAATGGCATATGGTTCGCGTCAAGTGCACGCACTGCGAATCGACCAAGGGCATCCACTACCAGGGCATTGACGGTTCGGGCGAAGAAGTTCTGGCCGAGACCTGCGACGAATGCGGCAGCTATCGCAAGATCGTGAATCAGGAAAAGAACCCCATGGTCGAACCTCTCGTCGACGATCTGGCCAGCCTGATGCTGGATCTGCTGATGAGCGAGACCCAGTTCCAGCGCGCCAGCGCCAATCCTCTGTTGTTTGTGGCCGTGGCCGAAGAGCAGCAAGGCGAAGCCGATCACGAACTGGTGGACCCTGCTGCGTAAACCTGCCGGCTCCAACCGCCACCATAATGAAGGCGGCAGGAACTCCTGCCGCCTTTTTCATTTTTTTGACGACCCGACACACCTTGGCCATGAGCAACACCGCAGCGACCGCCCCTGAAATTTCGCACCCATCCCAGCTTCCCGCCGTGGACAAGGTCTTGCTCGCGAACGAGATGCAGGTGCTGCGCGAGTCCTATGGCCTCGATGCCTGCACCAAGGCAGTCCGCGATGTGCTGACGGGGCTGCGCCAGCAGCTACTGGGTTTTGCCGATCAGCCCAGCCAGAGCGTGCAGGCCGACATCGGCAGCATCGTACAGGCCACACAACGCCAGCTTCAGACCCGGTTTGCGCCACGCCTGCAAGCCGTCTTCAATCTCACCGGCACGGTGCTGCACACCAACCTGGGCCGCGCATTGCTGCCGCAGGCCGCGATCGATGCCGTGGTACAGGCCATGAACTCCCCGGCCAACCTGGAATATGACCTTGAAGACGGCGGCCGCGGCGATCGCGACGACCTGGTCGAGTCGCTGATCTGCGAGCTGACCGGTGCCGAGGCCGCCACCGTTGTCAACAACAACGCCGCAGCCGTACTGCTGGTGCTGTCCACCATGGCCACGGGCAAGGAAGTTCTGGTCTCGCGCGGCGAGCTGGTGGAAATCGGCGGCGCCTTCCGCATTCCCGATGTCATGACCCGCGCCGGCGCCCGGCTCGTCGAGGTCGGCACCACCAACCGCACGCATGAGAAAGACTATGTAGAGGCCATAGGCGAGAACACGGCCGCGCTCATGAAGGTTCACTGCAGCAACTACGCCATCACCGGCTTTACCAAAGCGGTGAGCGATGCCGATGTCGCCCGCATTGCGCACGACAGCAATCTGCCGATGATTGTCGACCTGGGCAGCGGCACGCTGATCGACATGCGCGACTGGGGCCTGCCCTATGAAGTCACGGTGCGCGAGACGGTCGAGTCCGGTGCCGACATCGTCACCTTCAGCGGCGACAAGCTCCTGGGCGGCCCGCAGGCCGGCATCATCGTCGGCAAAAAGGAGCTGATCACCCAGATCAAGAAGAACCCGCTCAAGCGCGCGCTGCGCGTGGGCAAGATCACGCTGGCGGCACTGGAGCCCACGCTGCGCCTGTATCTGAACCCTGAAAAGCTCGCCCAGGAGTTGACCACGCTGCGCCTGTTCACGCGCCAGGCCAGCGACATGCAGATCCAGGCCGAGCAGCTGCAGCCTCTGCTGCAGCAGGCACTGGGCCAGGACTATGTGGTGGAGATGGCGGCCATGAACAGCCAGATCGGCAGCGGCGCCCTGCCCGTGGAAAATCTGCCCAGCTTCGGCCTCAGGATTTATCCGGCCAGCGGCAAGCATGCGGGTCGCCAGCTGACCCGGCTCGAAGCGCGCTTTCGCGCCCTGCCCCGGCCCGTGATCGGGCGGCTGCATGACGATGCGCTGTGGCTGGATCTGCGCTGCCTCGAACACCCGGCGCAGGTCCTGTTTGCCGCGCAACTGCCGCAGCTGGCCTGAGGCAGTCCCATGGCCCCGGCCCCGGCCCCCGGAATTCATACAAAAACACCTTGCATCGCTTGATACACAAGCGCCAGCAGCCAACAAAACTACAAGCACACCATGATCATCGGAACCGCAGGCCATATCGACCACGGCAAAACCACGCTGGTGCGTGCGCTCACGGGCGTGGAAACCGACCGTCTCAAGGAAGAGAAAGCCCGCGGCATCTCCATAGAACTCGGTTATGCCTACAGCCCGTTGCCCAACGGCGATGTGCTGGGCATCATCGACGTGCCGGGCCACGAGAAATTCGTCCACACCATGGCCGCCGGAGCCGTGGGCATTGACCACGCCCTGCTGGTCGTGGCTGCCGACGACGGCGTCATGCCCCAGACCCTGGAGCATCTGGAAATTCTGCAGCTGCTGGGTGTCAGGCGTGGCAGCGTGGCGCTGACCAAGGTCGATCGCGTGCTGCCGCAGCGCATTGCCGACGTGCATCGCGAAATCAACGCCATTCTCGGCGTCACTGCACTGGCGGACAGTCCCATCTTCGAGACCAATGCAGCAGAACCCGGCAATGCCGGCGTAAAGGCCCTGCGCGAACATCTGCAGGTGCAGGCCCAGATGATGCAGGCGCGTCCCCGAGACGGATTGTTCCGGCTCGCCGTGGACCGCGTCTTCACGCTGCCGGGCCAGGGCACGGTGGTCACGGGCACGGTCTTCAATGGCCAGGTGCGGGTGGGCGACACGCTGGCGCACTCGGCCAGTGGTCAGGCCGTGCGTGTGCGCAGCATTCATGCACAGAACCAGAGCAGCGACAGCGGCGTCGCCGGCCAGCGCTGCGCACTCAATCTGGCGGGCATAGGCAAGGACGAGATCGAACGCGGCGACTGGATCATGGACCAACGTCTGCTGCAGGCCACGGACCGCCTCGACATTCATCTGCATCTGCTCAGCGAAGCGCCCTTGCTGGCCCAGTGGACGCCAGTCCATGTGCACCTGGGCACCAAGCGCACCACGGGCCATGTGGCACTGCTGCAGGACAAGGCCATAGAGCCCGGTACCGAAGCCCGCGTGCAGCTGGTGCTCGATGCGCCGGTCTTCGCCCTGCCCGGCGACCGCCTGATTCTGCGCAACGCCCAGGCCAGCCGCACCATCGCCGGCGGCATGGTGCTCGACCCCTATGCCCCGAGCCGCAAGCGCCGCAGCGCAGAGCGCATGGCCTACCTCGACGCCATGGAGCAGCTAATCGCCCGCAACGACTTCAGACCGCTGATCGTACAGGCCCCGCACGGCATTGCACATTCGCAGCTGGTGCGTCTGAGCGGCCATGCCTTCCCCGAGGCCAGCCTTGCCGACACCATCCAGTTGCCCATCGCTGGCGGCGATGCCCTGGTGCTTGGTCTGCAGCGCTGGCAGCAGTTGCAGACCCAGGTCATCGACAGCCTGGCGCGCTTTCATGAAAAATCGCCCGACGAGCCCGGCGTCAACGCGGCCAGACTGAGGCGCATGGCCTTGCCCGGCCTGCAACAAGGCAGCTACGACGCGCTCTATCAGGGCCTGGTCGATGCCCTGCTCAACAGCCAGTTGCTAGCCAGCACCGGCGCCTGGCTGCATTTGCCGCAACACAGCGTGCAGCTGAGCAGCGCCGAGCAGACGCTGGCCGAAAAACTGCTGCCCGCCATTGCTGCAGGCCGCTATGACCCGCCCTGGGTGCGCGATCTGGCGCGCGACAATGCTGCAGGCGAAGAGCTGGTGCGCCAGTTGCTCAAAAAGCTTTCGCGCCAGGGCCAGCTGTTCCAGGTCGTCAAGGACTTGTTCTATGCACCGTCGCGCATGGATGAACTCGCCGCCCTGGTGGCCGACATCGCCAGCCAGCACGCCAGGGGTGAAGTGGAAGCCAGCGCATTCCGCGACGCCACGGGTCTGGGCCGCAAGCGCGCCATCCAGATTCTCGAATTCTTCGACCGAACCGGCTACACGCGCCGCGTGCGCGACGCCCATCTGCTGCGCCCTGATGTTCATTGGAATAGCACGCCACGCTGAGCCTGCAATGAAAATCAGCGGAAATCAGTCCAGATTCCTTATCCCGCTTACGCAACAAGCTATCAAATCAGAATAGACCGGGATATGCGGCCTTGACGTGCTGTTTGTCATCAGCTGCCGGATTGCTGGCTACAATCACCGTCTTATCTTCTACAAGAGTGGCTGCTGCCACTCTTGACTCAAAGGAAGGCAATCGTGCCCGGTGGCGCGGCCGGGCTTCAAACCCGGTGGGGGGCGTCAGCCGCTCCCGGGTTGGTTCGACTCCAGCTGCTTTCCGCCACCTCTTTTTTCGCTTGGGTGATACACCCAAGTGATACATCAAACGTCACATCGTTCATCAACCTTTTTGTTGAAACGATGACATGGCAACAGTCGAAGGACTGAACCTCAGAGGCACCCGGTTCTATCTCCGTGTCCTCATCCCTGAAGACCTCCAGGCTGCTTACGGCAAAACGCGGGTTAACCTCTCCCTACGCACCGGCGACCGCGCTACGGCCGTTCTAAACGGCCTACGCGCCAAGGCGCAGTGGCTGGAAGAGTTCGCCGCCATGCGTAGTGCCAACCCCTTCCCCATACCGGCAGCACCGCAGCGGAGGCTTTCCTGGCACAGAGCAACGGGATACACCTTGCCAACACCAAGGCCAGCAGCAGCCCCCTAGAGGCACACAGCGCGACACGCGGGGCCACCGTAGCCACGAGCCATGCGACTGGTCGCGACCAGCACTTGGTCTGCCGCAATCAGCGCTGGTGCATGGTTCAGCCGAGGCATGCACCATTCCCACCCGGGCTTTAACGCTCATAGGGCTAAGCAGAAGCGATTGAAGTCGCCGGTCAAAGTATCTCCCGCATTTCGAACGAAAAACTTGTTGCCTTTGTTGTTCTCCGTTCCTAGCTTGTGTGGAACTTGAAGTGATTCTCCGTCCATCCTTCTAGGTGCTACTACCGTGAGTTTTTTTGAAATTTAATTTCATAATTTTTATTGGCAGCTCAAATGCAACTGTGTCTAGCCTTGCTGCAGCTCACAGCGCCGACTCCCATTTCAGAAAGACTCCATGAATCGTCCCAAAGTCACCCAGCTACGTAGCAACTTCCCTCGCGGCTCCTATCTTTGGTCGGTGCGCAACGCGCACTGGCGTGCTCTAGGGATACCCGAGGAGGATTGCGAGAAGCCGAAGATCGCCATAGTCAACAGCAGCTCGGAGCTCGCTGCCTGCTTCAGCCATCTGGACCAAGTCGCTGCGGTCATCAAGCAGGCCATACGCGACGCGGGCGCCGTGCCCTTCGAGATACGCACGGCAGCACCCAGCGACTTCATCACCGGCGCGGGCGCTCGGGGCGCCTACATGCTGGCCGCACGAGACCTGGTTACCAATGACATTGAGGTGGCCATTGAAGGTGCACAACTCGACGGTATGGTGTGCCTGACCTCCTGTGACAAGACGGTACCTGGCCAGCTCATGGCGGCCGCGCGGCTCAATATTCCGACGCTTATGGTTCCCTGCGGCTACCAGGCCAGCGGCGAGTACCAAGGCAGGCATACCGACATTGAGGATGTATTCATCGGCGCGATGCATGCAGTCACAGGAAACATGCCAGTACAGGAGTTGGTATGCATGAGTCGCGAGGCCATACGCTCGCCGGGCGTCTGCTCCGGCCTGGGTACCGCCAACTCCATGCACATCGTCTGCGAAGCGCTAGGCATGGCCCTGCCCGGCAGCGCTCCAGTGGCAGCGCTGAGCGCCAAGATGATGGACGATGTCCGCGCCGCAGGTACGCGCATCGTGCAAATGGTCTGGGATGATCTGCGCCCGCGCGAGATCCTCACCGAGCAGGCTTTCGAGAATGCCGCCAAGGCCGTGCTGGCCGTGGGGGGCTCGGTCAATTGCATCAAGCATCTGCAGGCAGTGGCTCGCGAAGCGCAGAGCCATGTCGACATCTATGCCTTGTTCGAGCGTTTCCAGCATCAGGTACCAGTGCTGGCAGCTCTTCGTCCCGTGGGCGAGCGCCTGATTGAGGAATTCGAGGCCGCGGGTGCGGCACGTGGCCTGTTGGCGCAGTTGCGGCCTCTGCTGCGACTCGATGCTCTGACCGTAACCGGCCACACGCTTGAGCACAATTTGCAAGAGGTTGTAGTCGCCGACGAGGAAGTCATACGCCCTCTGGCCCGCCCTGTCGCCACCCTACCCGCCATCACCATGCTGCGCGGCAATCTCTGCCCGGACACAGGCATCGTCAAAACCGGAATTCACGAACGCAAGTCGCGTCGCTTCACCGGCCCGGCCATCTGCTTCGAAACGTCGGACGCCGCTGTGGCGGCCCTGAAGAACGGCAGCATACGCGCCGGCCATGTGGTGGTGATGCGTGGCGCAGGCGTCAAGGGCGGGCCGGGTATGGGCGGCGGTGCTTCGCGCGTGGTCTTCGGCATCGATGGAGCGGGACTGGGCGAGCATGTCGCGCTGCTGACCGACGGCCATCTGTCCGGCCTGGTGTGCAAGGGGCTGGTCGTGGCCGAGGTTTCCCCCGAAGCTGCAACCGGAGGTCCCCTCGCTCTAGTGGAGGACGGCGACACCATCACCGTGGACCTGGACAGCCTGCGCTGCGACCTGCATGTGGACGACGCCGAGATGGCCGCCCGCCGTGCACGCTGGCAGCCGGCTGCGCCCTTGTTCGACAGCGGCTGGCTCAGACTCTACCGCAGCAATGTGGCGCCGGTCACTCAGGGCGCAGTGCTCGCCGCCCAGGACAAATAGTTAGTCAGTGCCGGGGCCGCGAACTCCGACTCCAACCCGGCCTCACAGGGCCGCAGGCGCGACCTTGGAAAGCGCCGCCTGCCACCTGTCACTCTCTCGAATCCGCTCACAAAAAAAGGAAGGCTATGGAGACAAGACCAGAACTGAATCCCGTCCGCGAATCGGGCGCATATCTGCCGCGCAGAACACTGCTGCAATGGCTGGGTGGCACGGCAGCCGCGGTCTGCGGTTCGGCGTGGAGCCAGCCCTCCGCAGCGTTTCCATCACGGCCGCTGCGCATGATCGTTGGCTTTGCGCCCGGTGGCGCGGCAGACGCCTTGGCGCGCATCATCGCCCAGGGACTGTCCTCCGAGTTACGCCAACAGGTGATCGTAGACAACAAGCCCGGTGCCGAAGGCATACTCGCCGCGCAGGCACTCCTGGCCGCTCCAGCCGATGGACACACGTTGATGCTGGGCACCAATACCGCCATGGTGTCCGTACCCTTGCTCAGGCCTTCTGCGCCATATGATCCATTCAAGCAATTCACGCCGATCAGCACGGCCGGGCAGTTCTCCATGTTCCTGTTGGTCCCTTCCAGCTTTGCGGCCCGCAATATCAAGGAATTCCTCGATGAGATAAGCCGCAAGCCGGGCCAGTACAACTCTGCCTCAAGCAACAGCGCATCGGAGTTGGCCATGCTCCAGCTGCTGGGCAAAGAGCGCCAAGTGACCAATGTGCGCTACAAGGGCGATGTTCCCGCCATGACCGATCTGGTGGGAGGACAGATACAGATGCTGTTCACCACCGGCACCACGGCTCCAGGCTTTGTCAAGGATGGACGCGCCCGCGCGCTGCTGACCCTGCAGAACGAGCGCAGCGTGCTGCTGCCCGAGGTTCCCACTGCGCGCGAGGCCGGGCTCGGAGCGCTGACCATTCTTCCCTGGGCGGGCTTCTTCGGACCGGCCCGCATGCCGACTGCCGTCACCGACAGCCTGTCACAGGCTTTGCAGAAAGTGCTGCAGCAGCCCGCCATCAAGCAACAGCTTGCCCAGCAAGGCTTTGATGGTTACGGCATGGCGCCCGAACGCTTCATGACCTTCTTTCGCAGCCAGTACGACACCTTCGACAAAATGGTGCGCGAATTCAATATAAAGTTCGAATGAGGTACTGGGCAGGCCCGCGGACGGCCATATTGCCGTCTCGCGAACCGCCCTTCACGCGCTCAGTCCAGCTTGACACCGGCCTGCTTGATCACCTGTGACCAACGGAGCATTTCCTTTCGGATCAGGTCATTGAACTCCCTGGACGTTGAGCCCACCGGAGTCAGACCGGCCTCGGCCATGCGCCGCTTCATCTCGGGTGTGGCAAGAATGCGGGCAATCTCGGAACTGATCCTGTCCACCACGGGTGCCGGCGTGGCGGCAGGAGCAACCAGGCCAAACAGGCTTTCCACCGAAAAGTCGGCCAGGGTTTCGTTGGCTGCGGCCAGATCGGGGGCGATCGGTGAGCGCCGAGGACCGATAACTGCGATGGCCTTCATGCGTCCCGACCGGATGTGGGGCAGTGACGAGAACAAGGGGTCGAAGATCAGGTCCACGCGTCCTCCGAACACGTCCTGGTAGGCCCCGCCATTCCCCTTGTAGGGCGTGTGCAGCATGTCGATCCCTGCCGTTAGCTTGAGCAACTCGGCCGCCAGGTGCATGGAGCTGCCAGCGCCCGGCGAAGCGTAGCTGAGTTTGCCCGGTTGCTGGCGCGCATAGTCGATCAGCTGCTTGAGATTTGCGACCGGCAGGTCGGCTCTGGCCGAAATCGCAATTGGAGAAGTCGCCAGCAGGCTCACGCCAGTGAGGTCCCGCGTGGTATCGAACGGCATCTGTGGACGCAGTCCGGGATTGATAACATGCGAAGTGACCACCATTCCCAGCGTATGTCCATCGGGCGCCGACTTGGCTACGAAGTCCGTGCCCATCACTGTTCCGGCTCCGGGCTTGTAAACCACCAGAATGGGCTGCCCCAACGCTTGTTGGAGGGGCTTCTCCAGCAAGCGCGCCAGCAGATCCACGGCACCACCCGGTGCATTCGGTACGATGAGTGTGATAGGTTTGCTGGGAAACGCGGTAGCGGCTTGTACTGCGGAAGGCGCGGCAAACGCAGCAAGCGCGCTGCCCATGGCCGCTAGCAAGTGACGACGTGGCATTGTCATGATGTTGACCCTGTATAAATCCATTAGCGGAAGCCGGCACCGCCGCCTCCGCTTGGGCGTCGCATTTATGCGACGCCCTTACGGATGGAGTTTGTGGTTAGAACATGTGGCGCAGGCCTATTTCAAGGCCTGAGGAGTTGCGGCCGGCCAACGGCGAACGACCGCCGCTGACGGCATAGCTTGCCTGCCCGCGGTTGCGGATATGAGCATAGGTGCCATACAGCGCCGTGCGCTTGGACAGATCGTGCACGTAACCGATACCAACTTGACGAGCATCGTTGGCGCTGCGGGCCGAACCATCCGTATTGAGCAAGCCCCCAGAGCTGCCGTCATTCAGCATGGCATAGCTCAGGCGCACCTTGCCCTGCGTGGAAACGGGGATGTGCGCGCCCAACTCATAGCTGCGCTTTCGAACCTTGCCGCCTGACAAATCCACGTCCACTTGGTTGTATAGGGCGAACAACTTGGCAACGCCGAGGTTGTAGCTGGCACCAATATTGGCATGGGTGTAGTCACCGATAGTTGCAGTACGCGCGTAGCGGGTGCGGCTGATGCCTGCGGCTACATCTAGCGCGCCCTGGGCATATCCCAGGCGGCCGCCAGCAAAGTTGCCGTCGTTTTCCTGTGGCGAGCCGGAGCCGTTCTCACCAAAACCCACCATGGCCATGCCGTACCAACCGCCCAGGTCCTTGGGTAGCCAGTAGCTGACGGCATTGCTCACCACGGTGGTGGTGTAGAGCGATCCGCTGCCCACCGCCGCGAAAGTCAGATTGCCGGCTCTGGCCACCCCATTCTGGTTGAAGGGGTCGAAATAGATATTGTTCCAGTGCGTAGGCGCGAAGTCATGCCCGAGTCTCACTTCGCCCATGGGACCGGCAAGGCTCACATAGGACTGGCGGTCGAAGGTCAGGCTGGTGGTCGACTGAGCGCCGCTGGCTTGGTTGTTGGTATTGCTGGCGCGGCCCGTGCCGGTATCAGGGTTGAGGCTGCCTTCGAGCACAAAGCCCGCACTCCAGCCGCTGCCCAGGTCCTCGCGCCCTCGAAAGCCCAGGCGGCTCGTGGCGTAGCCGCCGTTGGAGACACCAGTCACGCTGCCTACGCCGCCTGCACTGGTGCGCTGCAGCCCGACATCCATGATGCCATACAGTGTGACGCTGCTGCTTTGCGCCTCAGCCAATTGCGGCAGTGCACCGGCGCAGGCCAGCGCACACGCCCATTTCCATGATCCGTTCTTCATATGTCTCCTCCAGGTTCCAAAAATCCGCCGTGATGGCTGGATGTGCCACGGGTGTGGCTGTTGCAGTCCCGCTGAAAGCCGGCAAGGGCCCGGCAACGGTCCTGATACGCTTGCAATGCCCCTACCCTCACGGCACACCAGGCCATGCGGCAGCCCGACCCGCTGCCTGAGGCGGGCCTGAGTAGTGCATGGCTTGAAATAGAGAGATTGCGCCCTGAGCAGAGCTTGGGGCTCAGGGGGGAAACCTACTGCTTGGGAATACCGGCTTGCTTGACGAGACTGCCCCAGCGCTCATAGCTGTCGCGTACCATGGAAGCAAGATGCTCAGGTGTAGAGCTTTCTGCGGTGTAGGCTCCGTTACGGTAGAACTCCTGCACCTTGCCGTCGGCAATGGCCTTGACGAGTGCGGAGTTCAAAGCCTTGACAATTTCAGGAGGCAGCTTGGCTGGGCCGAACCAACCGAGCCAGCTGGTCAGATCCATGTTCTTGAGGCCTTGTTCGGCTAGGGTTGGCACGCCAGGGAGCAGCGCCGTGCGCTGCGGCGCCGCCACACCAATGATGCGCACCTTGCCGGTGGCCGCGTTCTGCAATGCCGCTGGAGCCGCATCGAAGGCCATCTGCACACGGCCGGTCATGAGATCTGCCGCCATGTCCGCACCGCCGCGGTAAGGAATGTGCACAAGGTCCAGGCCCTGCTGCTGGGCGAACACCTGACCAAACACATGGGCAGAAGTGCCCGTTCCGAATGACGCATAGCTGATTCCGCCCGGCTGGCTCTTGGCGTAGCGCACCAGCTCCTTGACGCTGTGCACGGGCAAAGTCGCGTTGACCACCAGCACTAGCGGCCCCGCTCCACCCAGCGACAGCGGCGTGAAGTCCTTCTGCGGATCGTAGGTGGCAGCCTTCATGGTGTGCGGGTTCTGCGCGAACGTGGATGAGGCTGCGTAGAACAGGGTGTAGCCGTTGGGAGCGGCCTTGATCACCTCCTGTGCGGCTACCAGCGTTCCGGCACCAGGGCGGTTGTCGACAACCACGGTGGTACCGAGGATCTCTCCCAACTTCTGGGCCACCACTCGGGCCTGGCCGTCAACGCCGCCGCCTGGAGAGAAAGGCACAACTACCCGTATAGGGCGCTGAGCTTCAGGGAAGGCAGGGGCCGCGGCTAGGCTGCCACAGCCTAAAGCCATGGTCAGGGCGGTCAGGGAAAAAGCGCGTCTGTTCCAGAGTTTCATTTTTGTCTCCTTGTATTTGTTCTGGGGATGCGGCATAGCTCGTCAAAATCGAGCGGCATGCATCATCCCTGCGTGTCGTGGCACGCATTCATCGGTGATGGCTTGGAATCGGGGCCTGGCCGACGTAGCCTAATAACTGTCTTGCCCGTTCGCCCCAGTCGTCTGCGGCCCAGTGTCAGGCCTGGCGGCTACGGGACTGTCGGCTGCTCTTGCGCTCGCCTGAGCAACTGCACGATGCCCTTGTCCGCATCCACCCGAACCCAGTCACCGGTGCGCAGCACCACCAGCGGGTCGGCATCGAAGTCGGTCATTGCTGGCGCTCGTGTGACCACCGCGCCCAGAGCGATCTTGGTGCTCATCTCCGTGAACAGCATGGCCGCCGGAGCCACGCCCATGGAGCGCGTCAGGTGAAAGGCATTCGACCAGCCCGAAGAGCCCTTGGCGCCGGGAAACACCAGCACCTTGCCCGCAAAGCTCTGCCCCCTCAGCGGGTGGCGGGTTTCCACGATGGTGCCGGTGCGTGAATCGATGCCGCCCCAACCTGAAATATGGGCCTCGGTGCACAGCACCTCGCCCTCCACGCAGCCGCCCACCACCTTGCGCCCGCACAGGACCTGCTGATCCATGATGTCCACCGTCGTCATGCGTAAGCCCCCTTCCACTGGCCCGTGCATGCAGCGTCGATGCATTCGGCCGTTGTTCCAAACCATGCTTGCACGCCCAGGATGGCGGGCAGGTAATGCGCCTGCTTGGCCGAGTCCAGCGCCACGACCTTGGTGCCCTGAGGCGTGGCCCGGCTCATGGCCGAGCAACTGTCGGACATGAGCACGCCGCCCGCCTCTTCGATGATGCGGGTGTAGCCATTTTGGTCGGCCAACGCCTTGATGGCTCTCGGCGTGAAAATCCACAGTGCGCTGTTGTCATGCACCTTGCGCCCTTTCAGTAGCATGGCGGCTTCCCAGATCTGCTCTATCGTGTAGTGGGGGCATCCCAGCATCACATAGTCCACCTGGCTGTCGCGGGCCGTGTGATTGAGTTTTTCATAGGCCTGGCGGCGTTCTGCCTCGCCATAGCGCAGCACATGCCGCGCCGACCTGCCGCCCAGAGCCTGCTCCAGCGTATTGGCCTCGGGCGTCGTGCCCACCAGGTGATACATCTCCACGCCTCCCGAAGAAGCTGCGGCAGCACCGAAATGCTTGAGCCGGGCTAGGTCGGGCGTTGACCTCAGGCCGCTGACCACGGGAACGCTTTCCTGCACCAGTTCGCCGATGTAATAGCCCAGCAAGCCCCAGTCGGCCGTGGTTTCCACGGGCACCTCAAGCTGGATGTGGTGGGTGGCCAATCGATGCTGATCAAGATGAAAGCCCCAGTAAGGGATTTTTCCAGTCAGCGAAGCAGCTCCAGTGCTTTCACGCCCTTCGGTGTTCGTGCGAGCGCCCAACACCGAGTTGCAATAGACGACCGCCGAGGACTCCATCCAGGCACAGTGCTCACCGCGCGTGGGAATGTTGCCGACCTGGTAGGGCGTGCAGGTGTTGAGCAGTTGTATGCCGTGCTCTGCCGTATAGCGCTCCCCCTGCTTGTAGAAGTGGACGATTTCCTCGCTCAGTCCCATGCGCTGCGGCTGTTGCGGATCGAAGCCCAGTTGCAGATGGCTGGTGAAGGCCTTGACGGGCGGAATGCTGACCACGTCGTCGCTGTCGAGGTTGAACTCGGAAAACACCGCATCCATCCCGCCTTTTTGCCGCGCATAGTCCCTCATGAAAGGCGTGGAGGCGCTGACGGTGCCGCAGACATTGCGTGTATCCACCAAGCGCTCCGCGCCCAGTGCTTCCCCGTAACGCACCAGCAAGTCCATGGCGCGCTGGACTGCTGGGCCTTCATGGCCGTCGTACATGGCCTTCTCTTGGTCGGTCAATCTCATGGGTTCCTTCTTTGTAATGATTGGGACAGGGGCAAACTGCCTCCTATGTCCTGGGCAATGCTGGCTGCCGTGGCCAGCAGCGGCTTTGCCACCTCGCCGTGCAGCTTCTCGGCATTGAAGGCAAAGGCCGGACCTCCGCAGTTCAATGCCATCACTTCCCCGTTCGGTCCTTGTATGGGCGTGGCCAGGGAGCCAATCTCACGGTGCCACTCGCCGAAAGAGCCCGCGTAGCCGCACCGGCCGGCTTCGGCCAGCGCGCTGTCCAGCCCCGGCAGCAGGCGCGGCCATTCGGAACCGCGCGACAGATGCAGGGTCTCGATCAGCTGCGCACGCTCACGTTCGTCGACGCCGGCCAGATAGGCTCGGCCCAGTGCCGAATTGGGCAGCGGCACCCGCGAACCCACATCCAGCGTGCTGGATATCATGGACATGCGCGGTCGGCTGACCTCGATGAGCACCATCTCCAGACCATCACGCACCGCCAGCAGCACGGTTCCTCCCGTAAGGTCTGCCAACGTCTGCATATGGGGGCGGGCACGTGCACGCACGTCCAGTCCCGAGAGAAAGGCCTGGGCCATTGAAACCACTCCAGCCGCCAGTTCAAAGCTCTCAGTGGCGGCGTTCTGACGTAGCAGACCCAGCGAAACCAGTGTTGCGGCCAGGCGTGTGACCGTGGGCTTGGGTATGCCTGTACGCTCCGATAACTCGGTGTTGCTGAGCACTCTGTCTGTACGGCTGAAGCAACGCAGCACGGCGATTCCGCGCTCCAGGGCACTGACCGTATCACCCTTGCTCAAGGCGGTCTGGCCCAGGTCGCCGGCATGCATGGAAGAGGAGGCTTTGGAAGGTCGGCTCATGTGTGCTCGTAGATAGTCAATTGAAGATGCACAGTGTGGCAGTTCCCGGCCCCGACGTAGCGAAGACCTGGCACTGCGGCTCTCCGCGATGGCGTCCAGTCGTCGCATGCCGAAGCCTGTCACATTCAGGCCAAGGCTGTGACTTCGGCTTGACCTACCAGCTCATATGCGCCGGGTCTCAAGAACACGTTCTGGCGCAGCAGCGCTGTCTGCAGCTTCGCAATATCCACCTGACGCGGCTCCACCTGGGCGCTGACCGCCAATGCGGCAGCCGTTCCTGCAGCCTGCCCGGTCGTCCAGCATTGGGGAATTTCTCGCATGAAGCCGTGGGAGTTGGCATCGCAGGAAAGATGACGCCCAGCAACGAGCAAGCCATTGAGCGCCTGTGGTACCAGGGCGCCATACGGGATGGAGATGTTGGGAAACTTGGGCGAGACGGCCGGCGTGACACCCACCTCATCGGGCAAAGGCTGACCGGAATCCCATTGGCTGCGGAGCATCTTGCCGACCCCAACCAGACGCCGTGTATGCCTTACGCCGATCTGAGGGGCGCTGGTCAGCATGTAGGCATGCTCAAAGCCTGGCGCATTGTTGCGAAAGAACTCCAGATGCGCGGCCATGAGTCGATGCGAGCGAATCTCCACCTCAGTGAGGTCATCCACATTCAAGGCCGAGTAACCCGACTGTCTCGGCCCCATGAAGAGGGCCACATCGTTTCGCCATGAGACAAACGGGCGCTCAAACAAGCCCACGCTCTCCCTGCCCCGGCGCATGAATTCCGTGAACTGTTCGGGCTGGCCCGCCTTGAACTCGATCCAACGCGTCATGTCCACACCGCCAAACAGCCACGAGGTGTTCATGCAATGGTGCACATCGTTGGCTTCGATATCGGTTTCGAACTGCTGGCCCGCACGGGCGAACACATCCCCATCTCCCGTGCAGTCGACAACCACCCGGGCGCGTATCGCCATGCGCCCTTCCTTGCTCTCGAAGACCATTCCGCGCACTGCTCCGTCCTGAACAATGGGCACCGAACCCCAGCCGTGGAACAACAGGCGCACCTTGCTCTCCAGCACCATTTCCTGGCATGCCAGCTTCAGCCGCTCTGGGTCGATGGTGGGAGACCAAGTGACGATTCCGTGATAGGCGGCCGTCCGCTGGGCCCAATAAGCAGCCCGGGTGGGATCCTGGATACCCCACTCTTCCGGCATTGGTCCGGCAATGGCATCAGATGGCAGACGCCCCAGAACATCCTCCGCAAAGCCGCGTATGGTTGGAACCCCTGCCCAGTCAGTCATGCGGTCTATCCAGATCACGAGTCCGCCCGTGGACAAGCCTCCCAGATGGTTGTAGCGCTCCAGCAGCGTAACGCGTGCGCCCTGACGCGCAGCGGATACGGCCGCAGCCGTTCCCGCAGGACCTCCTCCGACGACCAGGACATCGCAATCGTGGTGTACCGGAATGCTTCTGCCTGGCTCTTCGTAGCACTGGGCAGACCGCTGCCCCACATAGCTGCGCTCGCTTTCAAAGATGTCCGAGGAAAGAATACGCTCATCCGAGCGCTCAATGGTCTTCATATGCTATGCCCCTTGTTGATTTGATTATTTTGAAATTGAATTCCAAAATAATCAATACACATTTGCATGACCAAGGGTTTGCACGGAAGGCCGGACCGTCAAAGCTTTGTCGCCATCTGCGACAGGCACAATAGTCTTCTCAATCTCCGAAAGCGCTGAGCTTCCTCAGGTATGAACCCTCGCCAAACTTGGATGGGCGAAGCCCCGCCTCGGATACGTGGTGTCCTTTCTCTACCCTTCGGATGTTGGGTGACAAAATAAGTAATCGCTCAGGTCATACGCCTCAAACTAAGGCTGGCTAACACCACCTATCCACGAAGCGTGCACAGATAATCGCTGCCGCCAACTTCAACAGCGCTTCGTGGATATCCAGCCGTCGTTCAAAGCGGATTCGCAGCTTGCCAAAGCCAGCAAACCAGCTGTGCGTCCTCTCCACCACCCATCGGTGCTTGCCCAGCCGCTGGCTGCTCTCAACGCCTCGTCTGGCAATCCGGCCGATGATGCCCCGCTGCCTCAGGTGGGTCCGGCATCGCTTGAAGTCGTAGCCTTTGTCGGCGTGCAGCTTAGCTGGTCTTTTACGGGGACGCCCTGACAAGCCTGCAATCGCAGGAATCGCGTCCACGCACCTCTCGAACATCTTGGAGTCGTGCCGGTTCGCGCCGCTGACCAAGATCACCAGCGGGATGCCCCTGGCATCTACGACGATGTGTCGTTTGGAGCCGAGCTTGCCTCTGTCCGTGGGGTTGGGGCCCGTTTCCTGGCCCCCCGGGGGCTTGGTACCGAGGAGCCATCAATGCTGGCCCGGCTCCAATCGATCTGGTCGTGTTCACGCAAGCGGATCAGCATGGCCTGGTGCAACTGCTCCCAGACACCAGCGACATTCCAGTCGCGCAGGCGCCGCCAGCAAGTCATGCCGCTGCCGTATCCAAGGGGCTGGGGAAGGTCTTCCCATGGGATGCCTGTTTGCAGCACGAACAGGATGCCGTTGAGGGCGGCTTCGTCGCTGACCGCGAGCTTGCGCGCACCGCCTTTGGCAGAAGGCACGAAGGCTGGGATCAGGGATTGTAGCTGTCGCCACAGTTCTTTGCTTACGGGTCGTCGTGCCATGAGAGCCGCAAGCATAACTGCTCTGCGAGGGGCTATGACGAAGTGGTGTTAGCCACTCTAAATATGTGGTTTTCTTGAGGTGGATGGCCACGTCTGAAAAATAAGGTTCATATACAGGAGTCAGATGCATCAAGACTGACGCTTGACCTCATCTGTACACCCACTGGCATTGAAGCGGTGCTCAGCGAAATATTTGCAATGACAGCTTCTGCCGCCGGTCTCAGCCATTGACTAAGACCAAGCGGCAGTCATTAACGAAGAAAAGATAGGCCTTTACATTGGCCTATAAAAACATAGAAGCAAGCAGAAAGCACGCCATACCGCAAATCTACGGAGAAGCTGCTTCCATCACTCCTCCTCTTTGCATTTCAAACTGCGGCTTCCTGCTCCTGAAGCATTCGCCACATCACCTTGCCGCTGCCGCTCTTGGGCAAAGCCGTCACGAACTGCACCAGACGTGGGGCCTTGTAGACTGCCATATTGTCGTGGCACCACTGGATGATCTGCTCTGCCGTCGTCGCCTCATGGCCGGCACGCAGCACCACCACGGCCTTGACGGTCTCGCCGCGATAGGCATCCTTGGCGGAGATCACGCAGGCCTCCTGAATCGCAGGATGGCGGAACATCAGCGACTCCACCTCGGCGGGCCATACCTTGAAGCCGCTGGCATTGATCATGCGCTTGAGCCGGTCGGTGATGAAAAAGTAGCCATCCTCATCCACGCGCCCCAGATCCCCGGTGCGGAAAAAGCGTTTGCCATCGAGCTCCATAAAGCTTTGCTCGGTCGCTTCAGGGCGTTGCCAGTAGCCTTCAAACACCTCGGGGCCGTTGACCACGATCTCGCCCTGTTCGCCCTGGGCCACCTCTTCCAGCGTGTCGGGGCTGATCACGCGCGCATCGGTGCTCATGAAGGGGATGCCCAGACATTGCTGCTTGGGATGGTCGGGAGGATTGCTGTGTGAAGGTGCGGCGGTTTCGGTCAGTCCATAGCCCTCGCAAAAACGCAGCCCGTACTGCTCGAGCAGCCGCTGGGCCACGGCCTGGGGCATGGCGGCACCGCCGCCGCCGATGTATTTGAGGCTGGACAGATCGAAGGACGCGAAGTTGGGACTGGCCAGCAGATCGATCACCATGGTCGGGATATTGGTCCAGCTGGTGACCTGATAGTGCGAGATCAAGCGCCCTGCCAGTTCGCGCTCCCAGCGCGGCATGATGATCAGCGTCGCCCCCATGTAGATGGCACTGTGCAGCACGGAAACCATGCCTGTGATGTGAAACATGGGCACGACGGAGAGCACCACGTTCTCGCTGCTGCCCGTGCCCCACATCGCGCCGGAAACGGCGTTGTGGTTGATGCTGCGGTGCAGGTGCATGCAGCCCTTGGGCTGGCCCGTGGTGCCGCTGGTATAGGGCAGCAATGCCAGGTCGTCACGACCCGCGGTATGCGGCGGCGGCAGCTCGCTGCAGGCCAATGCCTGCGTCCAGGCATGGACCTTGCCATGGCTCAGGCTTGCGGGTTCGCGCTCGCCCAGCAGCCAGTTGCGCCAGGCTTCGGGCGGTGCATCCGGCCCTTGCACATCGGCATCAAAACCGTCGGTGAATCGGGTGACCAGCAAGTGCTGCAATGCTTCGGACTGCGGCAAGGCATTGCTGGCCTTGGCCAGCTCTTGCGCCAGATCAGTCGTGGTAATGGCCACCTTGGCGCCCGAATCCGTGATGTAGTGCTTGAGCTCCTCAGCTGTATTCATGGGGTTGACCGGCACCACCACCGCATTGGCTCGAAAGATGGCGTAATGCGCCAGCACCAGTTGCGAGCTGTTTTGCATCAGCACGATGACGCGGTCGCCTTTTTGCACGCCCAGGCCATGCAGATAGGCGGCCATGCGCTCCGTTCCCTCGCACAGTTGCCGATAGGTCGTGGTGCGCCCCAGAAACACCAGCGCGGCCTTGTCCGGATAACGCCTGGCATTGATAGCAAGGTTTTCCCAGACACTGGTCACGGGAACGGTGATGGAATGTGGCAGCCGATTGGGCCAAAACTTGTGGTGAGCGGGCATGAGTCAGGCAGTCAGAAAAGCGTATACATAGTCCGGGTGGACTAATCAGTCCGCAAGACTAGGCCTGCAACCTCGGCCCGGCATCCGGGATGGCCCCAACAGTCGGTCACGCAGGTGACGCTCGACGCGGCCTGGCGCGGCTCAAGCTGGTCCGGCCCCGCGCTCTGGCTTACCATGCGCAAATGCCTCATGAATCACGCCTGCAGCAGTCGCTGCGCCAGCTACTCGCCAGTCAGCGTACTGCCGCCCTGGCCGTTCAGCCACAGGCCGGTTCATCAGCGCCCGGATATCTCCCCGCCCCGGGCCTGTCGCTGGTGCCCTGGGCCTGGAGTGGCGAATTCAGCTGTCTGATACTGCATGTCAGTGCGCTGGCCAGCCACACACAGGCCATGGAGCTGCATCCTGCCGTCAGTCTGCTGATGAGCAGGCCAGAGTCCGCTGGCGAAGCCGTGCATGCGCTGGAGCGCATCAGCATTCAGGGCGTGGCCTCCACTCCCCCACGCGACAGCGGCCTGTGGCAAGGCGCCCGTGCCAGCTATCTGGCGCGCTTTCCCGAAGCCGAGCCCATGACGGCGCTGGGCGACTTTCGTTTTGTCTGCATCACGCCGCAAAGCGGCAGGCATGTCGCAGGCTTCGGCGCGGCGCGCGATGTGGACGAGCACGATCTCATCGCCGCACTCAACCCCGCTGCCTAGCCTTTGCTGGCTCGGCCCGACCTGGATTGGCCAGCTTGAGCCTTGAGCACATGCTCGGCAATCAGGCACATGCAGGCCAGCGGCTGGCCCTGCACCAGGGCCTGAACATGATCCTGCCAGATCTGACCCTGCTGCTCCACGTTTGCGTCCAGAAAGCACTGCAGCATCTGCTGCGGATCTGCACAGGCCTGATAGTGGTAGGGATTGCGCCGCAGGCATGCCGCGCGCAAATGCAGGCCCAACGCCTCCCAGGTCACCGCCCTGCCTTGCAGGCGCTGCCACTGATGCAGCAGCTCATGGGCGAAGACGCCAGCCACCACAGGGTGGGCAAGCCGCAGCGGCTTATGCGGGTTCCTGTGCTCAAAAAAGCTGCGCGGCAGATAGATGCGCCCGCCGCCCAGGGACAGCGCGCGCCTGGTATCACCCAGACGCCGCACATGCAGACGCATGCCGGGCAGCAGTTCATCCAGCGTAGTGCCGAAAAGCCGCTGCGCGAAACCGGCCTCGACCGGCATCAGGCTTCGCCGCCAGAACATCATGCAACAGGCCGTGCGCAAGACGGATTCAGCATCTCGGAGACTTCCGGCACGCTCTAGAACTCGAAGACCTGAGCCGGCTGCGGAACCTGCACTGTGAAATGCAGGCGCTCGTGCAGCAGCGTGGCCAGGGCCAGGGAGGCATGCGACTCCCCATGCACCACAAAGGTCTGCTGCGGCGCGCGGGTAAAAGCGGCCGCCCAGTCCAGCAAGGCTTGCTGGTCTGCATGGGCCGAAAAGCCGCCCAGGGTATGGATGCCGGCACGGACCTCGACGTCATCTCCAAACAGGCGCACCTGCCTGGCACCGTCGACCAGCCTGCGGCCCAGCGAACCTTCAGCCTGAAAGCCGCAGATCACCACCGCACACTCGGGCCTGGGCAGATTGTTCTTCAGATGATGCAGCACCCGTCCCGCATCGCACATGCCGCTGGCCGAGATGATGACCGCGCCGCTCTTGATGCGGTTGAGCTTGATGGAGTCCTCCACATCGCTGATGAAGTGAATGTGCGGCGACTCCTTGAGTCTCCTAACGCTGCCCAGCAACTGCCTGGCCTCCTCGTCGAACACGCCGAAGTGCCGCAGCGTGATATCGGTGGCCGCCACCGCCATCGGCGAATCCACAAATATCTCTACCGGCGGCAGGCGCTGCTGCTGAATCAGCTGCAGAAAGTGATAGAGCAGCTCCTGCGTGCGCCCCACGGCAAATGCCGGGATTACCACATTGCCATGGGGAGCCGTGCGCGTGACCACCTCGACCAGCTCTTCCAGGGTATCGCCGGTACTCTTGTGCTGCCGGTCGCCATAGGTGGACTCGATGAGCAGCAAATCGGCCTCCATGATCGGCGTGGGATCGCGCAGAATCACCCGCCCCGGCTGGCCCAGATCGCCGCTGACCACCAGCTTGCGCGTACCGCCATGGCCATCTGCCAGCCATAGCTCCACAATGGCCGAGCCCAGAATATGCCCGGCATCCTGAAAACGTACCGTCACCGCAGGATGGGGTTCGAAGCTATGGCCATAAGGCACGGCCTGAACCTGCTCCAGCGTGCTCGCCACATGGGCCAGCGAATACAGAGGAACCGTCGGCTCGCGCTCGTGCCCCCGGCCTTCACGCCGGCGCCGCGCCGCCCGTTCAGCATCCATCATCTGGATATGGGCGCTGTCCTTGAGCAAGACCTCGAGCAAGTCCTTGGTGGCCAGCGTGGCATAGATAGGGCCCTTAAAGCCCTGGGCCACGAGCTTGGGCAGCAGGCCGCTGTGATCGATGTGCGCGTGGGTCAGAACGACGAAATCCAGACCTGCGGCATCAAAGGCAAAGGCTTGCTGGTTGTGCTCGTCAGCCTCGCGGCCGCCCTGAGCCATGCCGCAGTCGATCAGAAATCGGCAGCCATGCGCCTCGACCAGAAAACAGGACCCCGTGACCGACTGCGCCGCACCGTGAAAAGTGATGTTCATGAAGCATCCATTGACGATCCATATGTTCCTCACCCCACCGTGAAAAACATAGTTAATAGGTTTTAAGCGGGTTACTACCCGAAGTCCCCTCTGAGTATCTACGACCTGCCGCAATTCTTGTGCGGCCAGACAATCCCAAGCGGATTCATAGATTAAAAGACCTACTGCGTCTCGGCATAAGGTCATGGCTGAACCGCCCCGGTTTTGAACTGACTCCCAGGAGTTGTACCCTCGCGGAGGATTGAGTAGCAATTTACTTAAGGCGCATGACAGGAGTGACTTGCTTCGGGTCGGTTACTAACTCAATGAGCGCAAAGCCCTTAGCGGCGCGAGCGCGCGCGAACGCTGCCGGGAATTCTTCCGCCGTGCGCACTTGCTCCGCATGAGCTGCTCCCAAGGAGTTCGCCAATGCGACGTAGTTCGGACCAGCAAGCTGAGTGCCACTAATACGTCCCGGGTAGCGGTTCTCCTGGTGCATACGGATGGTTCCGTACATGCCGTTGTTGACCACAATGGTGATGAGGCGCACGTTGTGTGCGGCAGCAGTCGCCAGCTCCTGCGGATACATCAGGAAGCAGCCGTCGCCCGCTACACAGAGGACTTCACGGTCACGGTATCGAAGAGCTGCAGCAACTGCAGCAGGAACACCATAGCCCATTGCTCCGCAGGTCGTCGCGAGTTGGGTTCGGGCACTACGGTACTTGTAAAACCGATGCAGCCACACAGCGTAGTTCCCTGCCCCATTCGTTACGAGGGCATCGTCAGGAAGCACTTCCGCTGCGTGCTGGATTACTACTCCCAGGTCGACGCCTATTGCCTCAGGCACCCTCGCTGGAGGCAAGCTGAAGGCTTCATGAGCGGCACGCGCACGCTTAGTCCAGCCTGCCCATGCAATCTCAGCAGGTGCAGCAACGTTAGCCAGGGCAGAAATTGTTGCCAAGATATCGGCATTTACTCCCACCGAGGGGCGATAAACACGGCCTATCTCTGTGGCGTCGACGTGCACGTGAACAAGGTCCTGCTGTGGGACGGGAACTTCGAGAAGCGTATAGCCACCTGTAGCCACGTCTCCCAAGCGGGTTCCCAGAGCAAGTATTACGTCTGCTTTGACAACTGCATCTTTGAGCGCAGGATTCATCCCAAGGCTCATGTGGCCAACATACTGCGGATTACGGTTGTCCAACACATCCTGGCGACGGAATGAGCATGCAACAGGGAGATTCCATGCCTTCGCAAATATCGCCAGTTGCGCCGAAGCCTCTTGGCACCAGCCGCTGCCGCCAACAACGACAAGGGGACGCTGTGCATTTGCTAGCTTCTCGCGAATCTTTGCGATGGCGCTACCGGAAGGAACTTTCGGCTCAATGGCAGAGGTCCGAAATGCAAGTTTATCGGTAACATCAACGAGCATGTCCTCAGGAAGCGAAACGACCACTGGACCAGGTCGTCCCGATACTGCGGTGTGAAATGCCCTGGCTACGATTTCAGCCATACGCGATGCATCGGTTACTTCAACAACCCACTTCGCCAGTTTGCCGAACATCGCATAGAAGTCGACCTCTTGGAAGGCGTCTCTGCCCACCTGCTCTCGTGCAATCTGACCGACAAACAAAATCATGGGCGTCGAGTCTTGCTGCGCGATATGCACGCCAATACTGGCGTGGGTCGCACCAGGACCGCGTGTAACCATGCATATGCCTGGGCGGCCTGTCATCTTGCCGTCGGCCTCCGCCATATTGGCGGCGCCACCCTCGTGCTTGGCCACAATGAGTTCAATGTCATCAGAAGCATCATGGAGGGCATCAAGCACTTCAAGATAGCTCTCGCCAGGGACACAGAAGACTCGGTCAACGCCATGTTGGCGCAGAGAGTCGACAAGCACACGGCCTGCAGTCTGTTTTGTAGGGGGTGTTGCTGGAGATGTGGACATAAGTTGCGAATCTGAGGATGCGAATCGGGCTCTCGGAGCATTTGCAGTTTATGAATAGCCATGCTTAAGGTACCCAAAATCTCACATGGCAGCTACGTAACTATTTCATTGCTCGTCTGTAGGGGCACTTCCAGTATTGGTCAAAGAGCAACGTCGGCCCCGTACATAGAAATCGACTGAACCTACGGCTCTCATTTCGTTAAGTCGACCATAGCGCTGACTCTTTCGCAACAAGCTGCGACGACGACAATTTCATCGCGCCAATCGGGCCTCTACCGTTTCTCTGGGAGCGCTTAGGGCTCTGCAACACAACGACTGTTTGAGATAGTCGCCTACTGGCAAACCTGGGGCCGAACAACACACCCATGCAACCAATTTACCCAGGAGTGCTTTTCTCAACATAATTGATAACGCGTTATCATTATCAATTAAACATTGAGGTCCACGATGGCTAACCTGCTTCCAGTGACCGTTCTCTCAGGCTTCCTGGGGGCGGGCAAAACAACCCTTCTGAACCACATACTCAACAACCGCGAAGGCCGCCGTGTTGCAGTCATAGTCAATGACATGTCCGAGGTGAACATCGATGCTGCTCTGGTGCGTGATGGCGGCAGCAAGCTCTCCCGGACCGAGGAGAAGCTGGTTGAAATGAGCAACGGCTGCATCTGCTGCACCTTGCGCGAAGACCTCTTGGTGGAGGTCCGCAGGCTCGCCAAAGAACGGCGCTTCGACCATCTCGTCATCGAATCCACCGGCATTTCGGAGCCACTGCCTGTGGCCGAAACGTTCACCTTCACCGACGAAGCAGGAGCAAGTCTTTCCGATATTGCGGCTCTGGACACCATGGTCACGGTTGTCGATGGCTTCAATTTCCTCAAGGACTATGAATCCAGGGATAGCCTCAAGAGCCGTGGCGAATCGCTTGGACAAGAGGACCAACGGTGTGTTGTCGACTTGCTCATCGAGCAAATTGAGTTTTGCGATGTGCTCGTTCTGAACAAGACCGACCTCATCTCCGACGCCGAGCAATTGCGTCTGCGGGCCATTCTGGCGAGCTTGAACCCTCGCGCCAAAATCGTTGACGCGACCTTCGGCAAGGTCCCTCTCTCGTCCGTGCTTTCAACCAGGCTCTTCAACTTTGAAGAGGCGGCAAAGGCCCCTGGCTGGCTCAAGGAGCTTCGTGGTGAACACAAGCCTGAGACCGATGAATATGGGATTGGCAGCCTTGTCTATCGCTCACGCCGCCCCTTCCATCCCGAGCGCTTTCACAGGCTGGTAGAGACCGAATGGCCCGGAGTCATTCGTTCCAAAGGCTTCTTCTGGCTGGCCAGTCGCCCCGCCAAGGTCGGCGACTGGTCTCAGGCAGGTGCCGTGTGCCGGAACGGCCTCGCTGGTCGATGGTGGGCCACCGTGCCTCAAGAGCACTGGCCAAAGGATTCAGAGGCCATTGCTGCCATCAAGAAGAACTGGGACGAAGAGGTTGGAGACGCACGCCAAGAGTTAGTCGTCATCGGAATTGATATGGACGAAGCAACACTCCGACGCATGTTCGACGCATGCCTATTAACAGACCGGGAAATGGCTCTAGGCCCCCGGGCGTGGAGAACTTTCAAGGACCCTTTCCCGACCTGGGCATAAGCAAAGGAGCAAAGGAGCAAAACAACATGACGAAACATTGCATGCATACCGGTGCCTACCAGGCAATCATTGGCGAGCCCTTCATCGTGACCTTTTGCACAGGCATGAAGCTGCACTTCAAGGAGCCAATCGCATTCGGTGAGTTATCGACAATGGTGATGCCCAGCGCCTCCGAGGCAGCTACGGGCACTTTCAACGGCCTGCACTTGGGCCCAGACGAGCTCATTGTTCACGGGGGTCATGTCCAGTTCGACATCACCCCAGAGACCTGCACTTCAACTCAAGACGGTATGGCTTAGCGCTAGCCCAAGAAAGCAAGGCGATGGATGCGGGAGCGCTATGCCTGAGGTCGGTTGCCTAAAAAGTCGACTCACCACAGGCCGGTCAGGCCTGTCCGCAACCGCTTAATGCAGCAGCACCGGCTCGGCCTCAACTGCTTACCGCCACAGGCTCTCCGCTGTCCCAGCCACCGCCCAGCGCACGGATCAGCGCCACCGTGGCCGTGTACTGCGCGGTACGCACCTGCAAGGCCTGACGCCGGTTGCGCAGCTCGTTGCGGCGCGCATCAAGCAGCTCCAGCTGGCTCACCAGACCGTTGCGATAGCGCACGTCCGAGAGGTGCGTGGCACGCTCCGAGGATTGCACGGCCTGCCCCAGCACATGGGCCTGGCCCGAGAGCAGGCGCAAGGCACTGAGCTGATCCTCGACCTCCCTAAAGGCCGCGAGCACCTGACCGCGCTGGGCTGCCACGGCGGCCTCCAGGCGCGCACGGGCGCCCTCTTCCTGCGCGGCGCGCTGGCCGCCGTCGAAGATGGGCAGGGACAGCAAGGCGCCTATGCCCCAGGAGCGCGCCGACCACTTGAACAGATCGCCCAGCTCCGGCGAGGCATAGCCGCCATTGCCCGTGAGCGTGATGGCTGGAAACCATGCGGCCTGGGCCACGCCCACGCGCGCCTGGGCCGCCAGCACCGAAGCCTGGGCCGCCGACACATCGGGGCGACGCGCCAGCACCGTGGCGGGCACGCCTGCCGGAATCACGGGCAGCGTTGCCAGCACAGGCTGCGCAGCCAGCGTGAAGCCAGTGGCGACATCGCCGACCAGCACGGCCAGCGCATGCGTGAGGGCTGCCTGCTGGCGCTCCAGCGCCAGCGTCTCGGCCTCGGTGGCCGAAACCTCGGTCTGCATGCGCGCCACGTCCAGCTCGGCCGCATCGCCGGCCCGGAAGCGCTTCTCGATCAGCGTCAGAGTCTCACGATAGGCCACCAGACTCTGCTCGACCAGTTGGCGCTCGGTCTGCAGCGAACGCAGTTGCAGATAGGTCTGGGCCACATCGGCCTGCACCATCAAGCGCGTGCTCTGCAGCAGGGCCTCACGTGCATTGGCATCCTCGCGCGCAGCATCGCTGGCCCGCGACAGGCGGCCGAACAGATCTGCTTCATAGGAGAAGTTCAGGCCGGCCGTGACCAGGGTTGCGGGCTGCATACCGCTCGCAGTGTTCAGCCCGGCCTGTCGCACGGCGCCGCCCGAGACCCCGATCTGCGGCTGCCGCTGGGCATCGGCCGAGCGCAGCAGCGCGCGAGCTTCGGCCAAACGTGCCGCAGCAGTCTGCACATCGGTATTGGCTTCACCCGCACGCTCCACGAGAGCGCTGAGTTCGGCGTCGGCAAATACCAGCCACCAGGCCCCGCGCGGCTGGGCCTCGGCCGGGGCGGCCTGCGTCCAGCCCGCGGCTGCGGCCTGGGCACTGAAGCTTGCAGGCACGGCCAGGCCCGCATGCGGAGCCACCGTGGGCGGTGCGCTGGCGCAACCCGCCAGCACCAGGGCTGCCGTCAGCGCGCTCAAGGACGGCATCAGGGATCGAATGCCTTGTATCGTGTTCATATCGGAATCCATGGTTGATTGGGGCTCATTCGTCATGGCCGCGTGGCGCAGCAGGCATGGGCAGGGCCGAGGCGCCGTGACCGGGCTCGCTGATCGGCGCCACATGGCTGCCATGCTGCTGCAACGGACGGTTGCCGGTCAGACGGCGCAGCACCACATAGAACACCGGCGTGAGGAACAGGCCAAAGGCCGTCACACCGATCATGCCGGCGAACACCGCCACGCCCATGGCGCTGCGCATCTCGGCTCCCGCTCCTGTGGACAGCACCAGGGGCAGCACGCCCATGACAAAGGCCAGCGAGGTCATGAGGATGGGACGCAGACGCAGGCGGCTGGCCTCGATGGCGGCTTGCACGGGCGTGCGGCCGGCAAATTCCAGCTCGCGGGCGAACTCCACGATCAGGATGGCGTTCTTGGCCGACAACCCCACAAGCACGATGAGCCCGATCTGCGTGAACACATTGTTGTCGCCACCGCTCAGCCACACGCCCGTCATGGCAGCCAGCAGGCCCATGGGCACGATGAGGATGATGGCAATCGGCAGGGTCAGGCTTTCGTACTGCGCCGCCAGCACCAGAAAGACCAGCAGGATGGCGATGGGGAACACCAGCACGGCGGAATTGCCGGCCAGGATTTCCTGGTAGGTCAGCTCGGTCCACTCGAAGCCTATGCCGGGCGGCAGGGTTTCGGCGGCAATGCGCTCGACGGCGGCCTGGGCCTGGCCCGAGGAGAAGCCGGGCGCGGGGCCGCCATTCACGTCGGCGGCCAGAAAGCCGTTGTAGCGCATGGCGCGTTCGGGCCCGAAGCTGGGTTCGAGCTTCATCAGCGCCGACAGCGGCACCATCTCGCCTGTGGTGGAACGCACCTTGAGCAGGCCCACGTCTTCGGCGCGCGCCCGGTAGGCGGCGTCGGCCTGCACGCGCACGCTGTAGGTGCGGCCGAACTGGTTGAAGTCGTTCGCATACAGGCTGCCCAGGTAGATCTGCAGCGTCTCGAAGATATCCGTCACCGGCACGCCGAGCTGGCGCGCCTTGGTGCGGTCGATGGCGGCATAGAGCTGGGGCACGTTGACCTGCCAGCTTGTGAACAGGCCGGCCAGCTCTGGCGTCTGATAGGCCTTGGCCATGAAGGCCTTCACGGCCGCGTCCATGGCGTCGTAGCCCAGCGAGGCTCGGTCCTCGATCTGCAGCTTGAAGCCGCCGGTCGTTCCGAGGCCGGCCACGGGCGGTGGCGGGAACATGGCGATAAAGGCTTCCTGGATGCTGCCAAAGGCCTGGTTGAGCTGGCCCGCCACGGCGCCGCCGCTCTGGTCGGCATGCGTGCGCTCGGCAAAAGGCTTGAGCGTGACAAAGACGATGCCCGAGTTGGAGCTGTTGGTGAAGCCGTTGATGGACAGGCCAGGGAAGGCGATGGCGTCTTCCACATTGGGATTTTTCTTGACGATCTCGCCCATGCGGCGGATCACGTCTTCCGTGCGGTCCAGCGTGGCACCATCGGGAAGCTGGGCAAAGCCGACCAGATACTGCTTGTCCTGGGCCGGCACAAAACCGCCGGGCACCAGCTTGAACAGCCCCCAGGTCGCGCCCACCAGCACGGCGTAGATCACCAGCATCAGCGCCTTGCGGCCGATGACGCGCTGCACGCCGCCGCTATAGGCCTCAGAGCCGCGGCGGAACAAGGCGTTGAAACGGCGGAAGAAGCCGCCCAGCACGCGTTCCATGCCGCGCGTCAGCGCGTCCTTCGGAGCATCGTGGCCGCGCAACAGCAGCGCGGAAAGCGCAGGCGACAGAGTCAGCGAGTTGATGGCCGAGATCACCGTCGAGATGGCGATGGTCACCGCGAACTGGCGATAGAACTGGCCCGTGAGGCCGCTGATGAAGGCCAGCGGCACAAACACGGCCACCAGCACCAGGGCGATGGCGATGATGGGCCCGCTGACCTCCTGCATGGCGCGGTAGGTGGCCTGGCGCGGCGACAGGCCGGCCTCGATGTTGCGCTCCACGTTCTCCACCACCACGATGGCGTCATCCACCACGATGCCGATGGCCAGCACCAGGCCGAACAGGCTCAGCGCATTGATCGAAAAGCCCAGCAGGTGCAGCACGGCGAAGGTACCCACCACCGACACCGGTACGGCCAGCAGCGGAATGATGGAGGCGCGCCAGGTCTGCAGGAACAGGATCACCACCACCACGACCAGGGCCACGGCTTCCAGCAGGGTCTGGATCACGGACTTGATGGAAGCCCGCACGAACTGGGTGGGGTCGTAGGCAATGCGGAACTCCACGCCCTCGGGCATGTGCTTTTGCAGCTCGGCCATGGTGGAGCGCACATTGGCCGAGATCTCCAGGGCATTCGATCCCGGAGCCTGGAACACGCCCATGCCTACGGCGGGATCGTTGTTGAGCAGGGAGCGCAGCGAATAATCGGCCGCGCCCAGCTCCAGCCTCGCCACGTCGCGCAAGCGCGTCACGGCGCCGTCGGAGCCGGTCTTGACGATGATGTCGCCGAACTCTTCCTCGGTCTGCAAGCGGCCTTGCGCGTTGATGGACAGCTGCATGTCCACGCCGGGCAGGCCGGGCGAAGCGCCGACCACACCGGCCGCGGCCTGCACGTTCTGGCCGCGGATGGCTGCCACCACATCGGCGGCAGAGAGACCGCGCTGCGCCACCTTCTGCGGATCCAGCCAGGCACGCATGGAATAGTCGCCGCCGCCGAAGATCTGCACCTGGCCCACACCCTGGATGCGTGCCAGGCGGTCCTTGACATTGAGCACGGCATAGTTGCGCAGATAGTCGATGTCATAGCGGCCGTTGGGCGAGACCATGTGCACGACCATGGTCAGGTCTGGCGCGCTCTTGACCGTGGTGATGCCCAGGCGGCGCACTTCCTCGGGCAGGCGCGGCTCGGCCTGGGAGACGCGGTTCTGCACCAGTTGCTGGGCCTTGTCGGGGTCGGTGCCCAGGGCGAAGGTCACGGTCAGCGTCATCACGCCGTCGGTCGTGGCCTGGCTGCCCATGTAGAGCATGCCTTCCACGCCATTGATGGATTCCTCCAGCGGCGTGGCCACGGTTTCGGCAATCACCTTGGGGTTGGCGCCCGGGTACTGAGCGCGCACCACCACCGAGGGGGGAGCGACCTCGGGGTATTCCGAGATCGGCAGCGTTCGCATGGCGATCAGGCCTGCGAGAAAAATAAGCACCGACAGCACACCCGCAAAGATCGGGCGGTCGATGAAAAATCGGGAAAGGTTCATGGTGTCGGAGGATTAAGGGTTCTCAGACCGTGGGTTGCTTGGCAGCGCCGCGGCCATCGGCCAGCTCGGCCTTGGCATCCATGGGAACGTCCTGGGGCGCGACCACCACGCCGGGGCGCACACGCTGCAGTCCGTTGACGACGATGCGCTCGCCGGCCTTGAGGCCCGAAGTGACCACGCGCAGGCCGTCCACCGGTGCGCCCAGTTGCACCTCCCGGTACTCGGCCTTGTTGTCCGCGCCAATCACCAGCACGAATTTCTTGCTCTGGTCCGTGCCCACGGCGCGCTCGTTGATAAGCACGGCCTGGGTGGTCTGGGGCTGGCCCATGCGGATGCGCGCGAACTGGCCGGCCATGAGCATTCCGTCCACATTGCCGAACACGGCCCGCACGCGCACCGTGCCGCTCTTGGCATCGACCTGGTTGTCTATGAGCTGCAGATGACCGACATAAGGCGTGCCGCCGCTGGTACCCACCCCCATCTGAACGGGAATGGTTTCAATCAGCGCACGCGTGCTGCGTCCCTGGCTTGCGCTCTGCAGACCCTGCAGCGCCTGGGCCACGATCTGCTCGTCCGCGTCAAAGCTGGCGTACATGGGGTCCACCGACACCAAGGTGGTCAGCACCGGAGCACCGGCTCCCGAGCTCACGAGATTGCCCACCGTGACCTCGATGCGGCCCACGCGTCCGCTCACCGGCGCCTTGACCTGGGTGTAGCCCAGGTTCAGCTTGGCGGTCTGCAGCGCAGCCTGGGCGGCGCGCAGATTCGCATCGGCCTCGCGCCGGGCATTCACGCGCTCGTCGTATTCCTTTTGCGCGATCGCCCGCTCATCCCACAGACGCGTGGCGCGCTCGGACTCGCTCTGGGTATAGGCCATGCGCGCCTTGGCGGCAACGACCTGGGCTTCGGCGCGATCGACTTCTGCCACATAGGGCGCCGGGTCCACGGTGAACAGCAGATCACCGGCCCTGACCAGTGCGCCTTCCTTGAAATGCACGGCCTGCACCGCTCCCGAGACGCGCGGCTGCACATCCACGCGCTGCACGGCTTCGAGGCGGCCGGAGAATTCATTCCACAGCGTCACGTCCTGCTGCAGGACCTGGGCTGCCGAAACCGGCACGGCCGGCGCGGCGGCTTGCGCAGCGGGCGCTTCGGCATGCGATGACAGGCCCAGCATGGCGGCAGTCGTGGCGATCACGGCAGCGGCGACGCCGGCGGCGGCCCACCGGCGGCGATTGGAGAGTTTGGAGTGCTCGTTCATGGCAATGTCTTTGTTCAAGGGTTGAAAGCGGTAGCGGCTCTTTCGGCGGCAGGCAAGACTCATCCCTTCCAGCGCTCAGGCCAGGAATCGAATGAGAAAGAGAAGAAAAAGGCGCAGCCGTGCTGCTTCCGGCCCAGGGGGCCGGATCAGGTCAGCTGTCTCAGCAGGGCAAAATCAGCTCAGAGCCGACATCGGGTGGTTTCGAAAAACTGGCGCAGTTGCTCCTGCAACTGCGCGGTGCAAGGGCAGGACTCGGGCGGCTGCTCCAGCAGCGCCTGCGGCCATTGCCCGGCTTCGGCAAACACATGGCGATGCACGCTCAGGCCGGCAGCTTCCAGGCGCGCGCCATAGTTCAGTGCCTCGTCACGCATGGGGTCGGCCTCGCCGACCAGAATCAGCGTCGGCGGCAGTCCCGCGAGACGGCGGGCTCGCGCCGGCACCGCATAGGGGTGCTCCGCATCATGCGGCTCGCCCAGGTACTGGCACCAGCCCGAAGCCCATTTGCATTCGACGGACTCGCCCTGAGCGGCACGCTGCGAAGGCGTGGCCGAGCAAGGGTCCAGCATGGGAGAGATCAGAATCTGCCCGGCCAGCGGCGGCTGCTGCTGATCGCGCGCCATCATGCAGACGCCGGCCGCCAGATTGGCTCCGGCCTCTTCACCGGCCAGGTAGAGCGGAGCGCCCTTTCCGGCCAGCTTGGTGCGTTGCTTGTAGGCCCACAGCAGCACCTCGTAGCCCAACTCCAGCGGACGCGGAAACGGATGCTCGGGTGCCAGCGGATAGGCCAGCGACACCACGCAGGCCCCGGCCGCCGCCAGCGAGCTGCCGACGGTGCAGCCGTTGTCCAGATCGCCGGCCACAAAGGCGCCACCATGGAAATGCAGCACCAGCGGGACGACTTCGCCGCGCCGCTTGCCGCCGTATATGCGCACATCGGCCTGCACACCGTCGGCCACGGAGATCGTGGTGTCGGTATGAGGAATCGGCTGCGATGCGGTGGCTTTGGTGTTTGACATGGATTTTCCGGACAGGACCGGGTGATGGAACAGAAATGTAGCAACAGCAAGTGACGGTATAAACCCCGCAAACGCGGCCACACTGTTTCCAATTCTCGAACAATGACGGTGTGAGCTGTGTGTGAGAATCCCGCATCCTCGGCGAATCCGGGTTTTCGCGAGGACAAGGAGATCCCATGGATCAGATACAGGCCATGCGTATTTTCGCGCGGGTCGTGGAAGCCGGCACTTTCACGCGTGCAGCCGATTCGCTGCAAATGCCAAAAGCCAGTGTGACCAAGAACGTTCAGGCGCTGGAAGAGCGCCTGCGCGTGAAGCTGCTCAACCGTACCACGCGCCGTGTCACCGTGACCGCCGATGGTGCGGCCTATTACGACCGCGCCGTGCGCCTGCTCGCCGACTTCGACGATCTCGAGGCCAGCGTCAGCCAGGCGCGCACCACGCCGCGCGGGCGCCTGCGCGTGGATGTGGGAACCACCGTGGCGCGGCTACTCATCATTCCCCATCTGAGCGAGTTCCAGTCTCGCTATCCCGAAATACAGATCGATCTGGGCGTGAGCGACCGCACCGTGGACCTGATCAGCGACAACGTGGACTGCGTAATCCGCGGCGGCGAGCTGGCCGACCAGTCCCTGGTGGCGCGCCGAATCGGCAATCTGGAATTCATCACCGTTGCCGCACCCGAATATCTGCAGCGCCACGGCGTGCCACAGCATCCGCGCGACCTGGAGTCCGGCCATCGCAACGTGATCTATTTCTCCCCGGTCTCGGCGCGGCGCTATCCGCTGGAGTTCCACAAGGGCGGCGAAGTGATAGAGATCGCCAGTCCCGCCCACCTGGGCATCAACGAAGGCAATGCCTATATCAGCGCCATCCTCGCTGGCCAGGGCATAGGGCAGCTCAGCCGCTTCCAGATTCACAAGTACCTGGAAAACGGCCAGCTGCAACGCGTGCTGGAGGACTGGAAGCACCCTCTGCTGCCGATCTACGTGGTCTATCCGCCCAACTCCCACCTCAGCGCCAAGGTGCGCGCTTTTGTGGACTGGGTGGTGGAGCTGTTTTCGCGCAATCCGCTGCTGCAGGGCGAAAGCCGGCCCGCCTAGTCAGGCAGGGCCCCATTCGTCAGGCCATCAGCCCGGCATCACTGCTGCAGCTGCGCCCAGACCTTGTCCAGCCGCTTGGCGCTGACCGGATACGGCGTGCGCAGCTCCTGGGCAAAAAAGCTCACGCGAAGCTCCTCCAGCATCCAGCGGTACTCCTGCATGCGGGCATCGATCTGCCCCTTGCGCTCGGCCACCAGCCGCCAGTAGCGCTGCTCCAGCGGCAGCAGCTCCTTGAGCTTGGCGGCATCGCGCGCCGGGTCGGCCCGGTACTTGTCCAGACGCGAGGTAATGGCCTTGAGGTAGCGCGCGTAATGGCCGAGCTGCGCCCAGGGGGCCACGGCGATGAAGTTCTTGGGCATCAGCTTTTGCAGCTGTTCGCTCGCGTCCTTGGTGGCCTCGGGCGCGTTCTTGGTGTCCTTGATCTTGCGCGCGGCGGCTGCGTACTCGGCGAGGATGACGGCCGACATGCGAGCCACCTCGTTGGCAATCAGCGTAAGGCGCCCACGGCCGTCCTGCACGCGCTGCTTGAAGTCGGCCTCGTTGCTCGGCAGCGGCTCCTGCAAAAAGGCGCGGTCTATGGCCACGTCGATGATCTGGCCGCGCAGCTCTTCCTGCGTGCCCAGCGGCATATAGGCCACGGCCATCTTCTGCAGATCGGGAATGTTCTTTTCCAGATACTTGAGCGCATCGCGAATCTGCAGCGCGAACAGCCGGCGCAAACCCACACGGTGCTTTGCGGCAGCGGCTTCGGGTTCGTCGAAGACTTCGATGCCGACGGCGTCGCCATGGTCGATCAGGGCCGGAAAGCCGATCAGCGTGGTGCCGCCCTTCTTGATCTCCATGAGCTCGGGCAGCTCGCCAAAGCTCCAGTCCTTGTAGCGCGCATCGTGGGACTGCGCCGGCTCGCCCGCCGCAGACTTATCATTTTTAGGAGCTTCTTGCGCTTTTCTATTATCACCTTCAGATACTTTCGACTCTGAAATGCTTGTATCACTTGTGCCAGCAGCTACCTTTAATGAAGCAAGCGCCTGGAATGCACCGCGTGCCTTGGCGCCCCACTCGGCCTTGAGCGCACCCAGATTGCGGCCCTGACCCAGCTGGCGGCCATGCTCGTCGGTGATGCGGAAGTTCATGAACAGATGCGGGCTCAGCATGTCCAGCTTGAAGTCTGCGCGCTTCACATCCAGCGAAGTCTCGTCGCGAACCTGCTTGAGCAAGGCGTCGATCAGCCCCCCTTGGGCCCAGCGCTCGCTCTCGGTGAACAGCTCGGCCAGCCGCGCAGCGCTCTCGGGCAGCGGCACGAAACGGCTGCGCGGGCGCTGGGGCAGGCTCTTCAAGAGCGCCTGGATCTTGTCCTTGAGCATGCCCGGCACCAGCCACTCGGCGCGCTCCTCCGACACCTGGTTGAGCACGAACAGCGGCACGGTGACCGTGATGCCGTCGCGCGCGTCGCCGGGGCTGTGCAGATAGCTGGCGCTGCAATCGGCACCGCCCAGCTTCACGGTCTTGGGAAATTTGTCCGTGGTGATGCCTGCGGCCTCGTGCCGCATCAACTCGTCCTTGGACAGGCGCAGCAGCTCGGGCTGGTTCCTGCTCTCGGCGCGGAACCACTTGTCGAAGCTCGCGCCGCTGTACACATCCTTGGGCAGATGCTGGTCGTAGAAGGCAAAGATCAGCTCGTCGTCGACCAGCACGTCCTGGCGGCGGCTCTTGTGCTCCAGCTCCTCGACCTTGCGCATGAGCTTGAGGTTGGCGGGCAGGAAATGCCACTTGGTTTCCCACTCGCCCTCCACCAGCGCCTGGCGGATGAAGAGATTGCGCGCCTCATGCGGATCGACGCGGCCGTAGCTGACGCGGCGACCGTTGTATACCACCAGGCCATAGAGCGTGGCGCGCTCCAGCGCCACCACATCGGCCTGTTTCTTGCTCCAGTGCGGGTCCAGCAGCTGCTTCTTGAGCAGATGGCCGCCCACCTCCTCCAGCCACTGCGGCTCTATGGCCGCAATGCCGCGGCCGTAGAGCCGCGAGGTCTCGACCTGCTCGGCCGCCACGATCCAGCGACCGGGCTTCTTGCTCAGGTGGGCACCGGGGTGCGGGTGGAACTTGATGCCGTGCGCACCCAGATAGCTCTCGCTTTCCTCTGCACGATAGCCAATATTGCCGAGCAGGCCCGACAGCATGGACAGGTGCACGGCCTCATAGCCCGCCGCCTCGTTGTTGAGCAGCCATTTCTGCTCCTTGACCACGGTCAGCAGCTGAGAGTGGATGTCGCGCCACTCACGCACGCGGCGGATATTGATGAAGTTCTGGCGCAGCAGCTGCTCCCACTGGCGGTTGCTGATCTTGTGCGCGGCCTCGTCGGCATGTTGGGCCTGATCGGCAGGGTTGAACAGCGCCAGCCGCTCCTCCACCGTGCCTTCGAGCTGCGCGCCGCTGGCACGCTGACTGACGGGCAGGAAGGCCTGGTTGCGCGCATTCGGCTTGGCCGCAGGCGCGTGCTGGGCCGCCATCTCCTTGCGGCTCTTGGCCACGACCTTGCCGCCGCGCGCATCCGACAGCCACTTCCACAAACGCAGATAGCCGCTGAATTCGCTTTTCTCGTCGTCGAACTTGGCATGGGCCTGGTCGGCCTGCTGCTGCGCTTCCATGGGGCGGTCGCGCACATCCTGCACGCTGAGGGCCGAGGCAATGATCAGCACCTCGGCCAGGGCGCGGCGCTCGCGCGCTTCCAGAATCATGCGGCCCACGCGCGGGTCCAGCGGCAGGCGCGACAACTCCTTGCCCATGGGCAGCAGATGGCCGTGATCGTCCACCGCGCCCAGCTCGGCCAGCAACTGATAGCCGTCGGCAATGGCGCGGCCCGAAGGCGCTTCGAGGAAGGGGAAATGCACCACATCGCCCAAACCCAGCGACTTCATGCGCAGGATCACGCCGGCCAGAGAGGAGCGCAGGATTTCGGGGTCGGTGAAGCGGTCGCGGCTGACAAAGCTCTCTTCGTCGTACAGGCGAATGCAGATGCCGTTGGCCACGCGACCGCAACGGCCCGCGCGCTGGTTGGCTGCGGCCTGCGAGATCGGCTCGACCAGCAACTGCTCCACCTTGCTGCGGAAGGAATAGCGCTTCACACGCGCCGTACCGGCGTCGATCACATAGCGAATGCCCGGCACCGTGAGCGAGGTTTCGGCCACATTGGTGGCCAGCACGATGCGCCGGCCCGTATGGCCGTCAAAAATTCGGTCCTGCTCGGCCTGCGACAGGCGCGAGAACAGCGGCAGCACTTCGGCACTGCGCAGCGTGGGCGAGTGCTGCAAATGCTTGCGCAGATGGTCGGCGGCTTCGCGGATCTCGCGCTCGCCCGGCAGGAAGATCAGGATATCGCCGCCCTTGCCGCCGGCCCAGAGTTCATCGACGCCATCGGCAATGGCGTCGTTCAGGTCCTTGTCCTTTTCACCCTCGAACGGGCGATAGCGCATCTCCACCGGATAGGTGCGGCCCGAAACCATGATCACGGGCGCAGGACCGCTCTTCGATTCGAAGTGCTTGGCAAAGCGGTCCGCATCAATGGTTGCCGAGGTCACCACCACCTTGAGATCGGGGCGCTTGGGCAGGATCTGCTTGAGATAGCCGAGCAGAAAGTCGATGTTCAGGCTGCGCTCGTGCGCCTCGTCGATGATCAGCGTGTCGTAGGCCTTGAGCAGCGGATCGGTCTGGGTCTCGGCCAGCAAGATGCCGTCGGTCATCAGCTTGACGGAGGCATTCTTCTGCAGCGTGTCCTGAAAACGCACCTTATAGCCCACCACTTCGCCCAGCGGCGTGTTCAGCTCCTCGGCAATGCGCTTGGCCACCGAGCTGGCGGCAATGCGGCGCGGCTGGGTGTGGCCGATCAGATGGCCACGCACCTGGCCGTTGGCATCGGGCGCGGCATTGAGCCTGCCCCGGCCCAGCGCCAGAGCGATCTTGGGCAGCTGCGTGGTCTTGCCCGAACCGGTCTCGCCGCAGACGATGATGACCTGATGGCGATCCATGGCCTCCATGATTTCCTGGCGACGGCTGGATACGGGGAGCGACTCGGGAAAGTTGATCTTCAAAGACATAAGGGCTGGGATTATCCCCGTCCTTGGCCGGTCTTGCGCAGTGATGACAAAAGCAGCCGCGCCGCGCAATTTTCAACGCCCTGCGTTGTACCAGCGATAGCGGCTGCAACAGCGTTCATCGCGGGGACGCCAACGCTTGCTATGCTCGCGGCAATTTTCGGTTTCTCTGCGCCCCATGGTTTCGACTGCTGCTTTCGTCATTCCTCTTCTGGCTCTCTGGCTCTGGTGGCCTGTCTCCAGCCTCAACGGTACTTCTCGTCTTGCCCGCCTGCTGGCCGCGCTGATCACGGCCTTGCTGGGCATTGCGCCGGCCTTGCTGCTCAAGGCCGTGCAGACGAATGCCCTGCCCTACGCCGTGGTGGCGCGCCTGCAGGTTCCTGGCGGCTGGATTCTGGCCATGCTGCTGATGCTGGCGCTGTTTGTACTGCTGCGCGATCTGCTGTGGCTGATCGCCCGACTCATGGGGCGAGCCAGCCTGGCGCAGCTGCTGCACCTTCCCGCACTCACCGCAGCCGCCGTGGTGGCGACCGGCTGCCTGAGCGCCATCGGCGTCTTCAACGCCCTGCAACCGCCCAGGGTGCATGAGCAGCAGATCGCGGTCAGAAACCTTCCCACCGCCCTGCAGGGCCTGCGCATTGCCGTGCTGGCCGATATCCACGCCAGCCCGGTCAATGATGCAAGCTATGTGCAGACCATCGTGCAGCGCACCCTGGCCACCACGCCCGACCTGATCGTGCTGCCCGGCGACATGGTGGACGGCGATGTCGCTACCAGCCGCGCCCATGTGGCGCCGCTGGCCGCCTTGAGCGCGCGCTACGGCGTCTGGGCGGCGCCGGGCAACCACGAGTACTACAGCGGCTACAACGCCTGGATGGCCGAGTTCCGCCGCCTGGGCCTGAATCTGCTGGAAAACCGCATGCAGCTGCTGAACATCAAGGGCAGCAAGCTGGCCCTGTCCGGCATCGGCGACCCGGTGTTCGGCCGGACCTCGCCCAACAACGCCGACCCCGAGGTCGCCGAAGGCGTTCCCCCCGATGTGGACGCAGTTGCCGCCCAGGCCCGCAAGGCCGGCGCACAGTTTCATATCCTGCTCGCACACCAGCCCAAGTTCGCGCGCGACAACGCGGACAAGGGCGTGAACCTGCAGATATCGGGCCATACCCACGGCGGGCTGATCCTGGGCATGGACCGCTGGCTGGTGGCTCCCGTCAACAACGGTTTTGTGCGCGGCGAATATGACGTCCGCAATATGAAGCTGCTGGTCAGCAGCGGAGCAGGCCTGTGGGCCGGTTTTGCCGTACGCCTTGGTGTGGCGCCGCGAATCGAGCTGCTGACGCTGGTTGCGCAGCAGTGATTACCGGCCTTGCTGACTCCCGGGGTTCAGCAAGGCTTGTATTTCGTTGAAATCTTTACAGCGCAAAACACTCTCAACCATTTGAAGCATTTGCAAAAATCAAACAGATTTCGAGATCCGAGCTTTTCCCGGAAATCCCGGCTTCCATAAAGCACCTGATTTACTGCCTTCTTTTCAAATCAGTCACTTACGCCATAAGTCCCTTGAAACTCCGCGCAGCTTCATTAATCCAAACCCCATTCATGGATCGCCATGTCTGACAAAAAGCTGTCAAAACCGAACGTGCTTACATTCCCGTAAAGCGATCCGACAGGCTGCGGCAAATGCGCCGCTAAGATACAAATCATTTTTCAGGGTCCGTACCGGTTCATGCCAATGCGCAAAAACCGGCCCATATTCCACGCATTGCCAAGGCAGCAATGCCGCCGAACGGCCATTCCCGCGGACTCTTTTCTCGATTGCAGACCATGAATTGTTCCCAATGCGGCAATCCGCTCTCTCCGAATGCCAAGTTCTGCAAGAACTGCGGCGCCAGACAAGCACCGGAAGCGGCAATCACTGCTGTTGAAAAAATCTGCAGCCAATGCCAAGCTGTCTGCAAGCCCGAGGCCCGCTTCTGCACACGATGCGGCCTGGTGTTCGAGCGCCCCGGCGATAGCCATGCCGCAGTGGCAACTGCGCCGCCCATGCCTTCAGGTGCCTCGCAGACCATTGACAACGCAAGCCTGGCCCCTCCCCTGATCGAGCCCATGGATACACCCGCGCCAAGGCCGCCACAGCCGGAGCCTGCCGCAAGCTTTGCGCAGCGCAATGACCGCACGCCGGCCTTTCCCCAGGAACCGGTGCGCGGCAGCAATGCCTGGATCAAATGGGTGGCGCTGGCACTGCTGGTCGCAGCCATTGCGGGTGGTGTGATGATGGCAAGCAATATGAAGGGCCTGACCAGCTCGGGCAATAGCGCATCCAGTTCTTCCCAAGCCGGCAAGGATGGTATTTCGCCCGAAGACAAGGCCAAGGCCGACGCCCTGGTCGGCCCGCTGGGCGGCAGTACCGCAGCGCAAACGACACCTGCCGAAAATGCCCCGATTGCCGGCGCCGTTGACAACGCGCCCGCCACTGCAGTCACCCCCGCAGCGACGACAGCAAACACTGCCAGCGACGCACCCGCGCCTGCGGCCAGCCCGGAGCCGTCCTCAGCCCCGGCATCTGGCAAACCGCCCGTGCCGGCCCCTGCAAGAACACCTCCAGTCAAGAAGAATGCCGCGCCATCCCTGGATGACCTGCTGGATTGAAAGCCATGAAAAAACTCAAACTCACTGTGCTCGCCTGCGCCGCAACCCTGCTCGGCGGCTGCGCCAG
>Ga0209370_1000635_pt1 | contig 42212 bp, 39 predicted proteins | sample AgamicAtPrz_FD_187164 | JGI IMG/M metagenome (GOLD analysis project Ga0209370, IMG submission 187164) | Agave microbial communities from Guanajuato, Mexico - At.P.rz (SPAdes) (version 2) | ecosystem: Host-associated > Plants > Phyllosphere > Phylloplane/Leaf | place: Guanajuato, Mexico...
CCGGCCCGACGATGCCGACCTGCTCAATGCGATCTTTCGCGGTTTCCACACTGTAAAAGGGGGCGCCGGCTTCCTTCAGCTGAACGAGCTGGTGGAGTGCTGCCATATCGCCGAGAACGTGTTCGACGTCCTGCGCAAAGGTGAGCGCCGGGTCGACGCGGAACTGATGGATGTGGTGCTCGAGGCACTGGACACGGTCAACAGCATGTTTGGCCAGGTGCGCGAGCGCACCGAAGTGACCGCGGCCACCCCCGAGCTGCTGGCGGCGCTGTCGCGCCTGGCCGAGCCGGGTGGCGCAGAAGCCGTTGAAGTGCCTGCCGCTGCGGCACCGGTTGCCGAAGCGCCTGCCGAGGAGCAGGACATCACCGACAGCGAGTTCGAGCAGCTGCTCGATTCGCTCGATGCGGTCAAGGCACAAGCTGCGGCCGACGAGCAGATGCAGGGCGAGACCGTCAGCGGTGAGGGTGACGAAATCAGCGACGCCGAGTTCGAGTCGCTGCTCGACCAGTTGCACGGCAAAGGCCAGTTCAGCGCCGAGGTTGCCGCGCAGCCGGTTGCCAGCGCGCCGGAAGCGGCCAGCGACGAAATTACCGACGCCGAGTTCGAATCGCTGCTGGACCAGTTGCATGGCAAGGGCACCTTCCAGGCCGATGCCTTGCCCGCTGCCAAGGCGCAGACGCCTGCCGCAACCGATACCAGCGCAGCCAGCGACGAAATCAGCGAGCACGAGTTCGAGGCGCTGCTGGACCAGTTGCACGGCAAGGGCAAGTTCGGTGGCGACGTTGCCGCCGTCGAAGCCCCAGCTGCGGCCAAGGTGCAAGCGCCGGTCGCGGCCAAGGCCGACAGCCAGCCCGTGGCCAAGCCAGCCGCAGTTGCTGCGCCGGCACCGGCACCTGCCAGCAAACCTGCCGCAGCACCCCGCGCCCCGGCGCCGGCTGCCGAGAAGCATGGCGCCAGCGAAGCGGAAACCACCGTGCGGGTCGATACCGCGCGCCTGGACGAGATCATGAACATGGTCGGCGAACTGGTGCTGGTGCGTAACCGCCTGGTGCGCCTGGGCCTGAACAGCGGCGACGAGGCCATGTCCAAGGCTGTGTCCAACCTCGACGTGGTCACCGCCGACCTGCAGACCGCGGTGATGAAAACCCGCATGCAGCCGATCAAGAAAGTCTTCGGCCGCTTCCCGCGCCTGGTGCGCGACCTGGCCCGCCAGCTCAAGAAAGAGATCAACCTGGAACTGGTCGGCGAAGAGACCGACCTCGACAAGAACCTGGTCGAGGCCCTGGCCGACCCGTTGGTGCACCTGGTGCGCAACGCTGTCGACCATGGTGTGGAAATGCCCGAAGAGCGTGAAGCCTCCGGCAAGGCGCGCACCGGCCGCGTGGTGCTGTCGGCCGAGCAGGAAGGCGACCACATCCTGCTGTCGATCTCTGACGACGGCAAGGGCATGGACCCCAACATCCTGCGCGCCAAGGCCGTGGAAAAGGGCCTGATGGACAAGGATGCCGCCGATCGCCTGAGCGAGTCGGACTGCTACAACCTGATCTTCGCCCCGGGCTTCTCGACCAAGACCGAGATTTCCGACGTGTCCGGCCGCGGTGTGGGCATGGACGTGGTGAAGACCAAGATCTCCCAGCTCAACGGCTCGATCAACATCTTCTCGGCCAAGGGCCAGGGCTCGAAGATCGTCATCAAGGTGCCGCTGACCCTGGCGATCATGCCAACCCTGATGGTGATGCTGGGCAACCAGGCGTTCGCCTTCCCGCTGGTCAACGTCAACGAGATCTTCCACCTCGACCTGTCGCGCACCAATGTGGTCGACGGCCAGGAAGTGGTGATCGTGCGCGACAAGGCGCTGCCGCTGTTCTACCTCAAGCGCTGGCTGGTCCAGGGCCAGGTGCACGAAGAGCAGCACGAGGGCCACGTGGTGATCCTGTCGGTTGGCACCCAGCGCATCGGCTTTGTCGTCGATCAACTGGTTGGCCAGGAAGAAGTGGTAATCAAGCCACTGGGCAAGATGCTGCAGGGCACCCCGGGCATGTCCGGGGCCACCATCACTGGCGACGGTCGCATTGCGTTGATTCTCGACGTCCCGAGCATGCTCAAGCGTTACGCCGCGCGGCGTATTTGATTTCGGTGGCGCACCCTGGCGGGTTGCGCCGCCTAATGGAGTGTTTATGGCAGTCAAGGTCCTGGTGGTGGATGATTCCGGTTTCTTCCGCCGCCGCGTCTCGGAAATCCTCTCGGCGGATCCGACGATCCAGGTAGTGGGTACCGCGACCAATGGCAAGGAAGCAATCGACCAGGCGCTGGCGCTGAAGCCCGATGTCATCACCATGGACTACGAAATGCCCATGATGGACGGCATCACCGCGGTGCGGCACATCATGCAGCGCTGCCCGACGCCGGTGTTGATGTTCTCGTCGCTGACCCATGAAGGCGCCCGTGTCACCCTCGATGCGCTGGATGCCGGTGCGGTGGATTACCTGCCGAAGAACTTCGAGGACATCTCGCGCAACCCCGACAAGGTCAAGCAACTGCTGTGCGAGAAGGTGCATACCATTTCCCGCAGCAACCGCCGTTTTGGCAGCTACGCCAGCCATGCGCCGGTTGCCGCACCTGCGCCGGCAGGCAGCAGCCACGCACCCACCAGCAGTTTCGCCAGCCCGGCAGCGGCGCGCACGCCTGCGCCTGCCCGTGCGGCGGCCCCGGCTGCGGCGCCAGCACACTCGCCGGCACCCAAGCGCAAGCCTTACAAGCTGGTGGCCATCGGCACCTCCACGGGCGGCCCGGTCGCCCTGCAGCGGGTGCTGACCCAGTTGCCGGCCAACTTCCCGGCGCCGATCGTGCTGATCCAGCACATGCCGGCGGCGTTCACCAAGGCCTTTGCCGAGCGCCTGGACAAGCTGTGCCGCATCAGCGTCAAGGAAGCCGAGGACGGCGACATGCTGCGCCCGGGCCTGGCCCTGCTGGCCCCGGGTGGCAAGCAGATGATGATCGACGGCCGTGGCACGGTGAAGATCCTGCCCGGTGACGAGCGCCTGAACTACAAGCCGTGCGTGGACATCACCTTCGGCTCGGCGGCCAAGTCGTATGGCGACAAGGTGCTGTCGGTGGTGCTTACCGGCATGGGCGCCGATGGCCGTGAAGGTGCGCGCCTGCTCAAGCAGGGCGGCAGTACGGTGTGGGCCCAGGATGAAGCCAGCTGCGTGATCTATGGCATGCCCATGGCCATCGTCAAGGCCAACCTGGCCGACGCGGTGTACAGCCTGGACGAAATCGGCAAGCACCTGGTGGAGGCGTGCGTCTGATGGACGTGCTCAGCCTGATCGGCCTGATCCTCGCCTTTGTCGCCATCGTCGGTGGCAACTTCCTCGAAGGCGGCCATGTCGGCGCCCTGATCAATGGCCCGGCGGCACTGATCGTGCTGGGCGGCACCCTGGCGGCGGCCTTGCTGCAGTCGCCACTGTCGTCGTTCAAGCGTGCCTTGCAGATTCTGCGCTGGATCCTGTTTCCGCCACGGGTCGACCTGGCGGGCGGGATCGACCGCGTCGTCAACTGGAGCCTGACCGCGCGCAAGGAAGGCCTGCTGGGCCTGGAAGGGGTGGCCGACGGCGAGCCTGACCCGTATGCGCGCAAGGGCCTGCAGCTGCTGGTGGATGGCGCCGAGCCAGAGGCCATCCGCAGCATCCTCGAAGTGGATTTCCTGACCCAGGAAAGCCGTGATATCCAGGCCGCCAAGGTGTTCGAAAGCATGGGTGGCTACGCGCCGACCATCGGCATCATCGGTGCGGTGATGGGCCTGATCCACGTGATGGGCAACCTGGCCGACCCGTCGCAGCTGGGCAACGGCATTGCCGTGGCCTTCGTCGCGACCATCTACGGCGTGGCCAGCGCCAACCTGGTGCTGCTGCCGATCGCCAACAAGCTCAAGGCCATCGTCATGCGCCAGTCGCGCTACCGCGAGATGCTGCTCGAGGGCCTGCTGTCGATTGCCGAGGGTGAGAACCCGCGCTCGATCGAGCTGAAGCTGCAAGGCTTCATGGAGTAACCCATGCGTCGCCGTCGTCATACCGAGGAACACGAAAACCACGAACGCTGGCTGGTGTCGTACGCCGACTTCATCACCTTGCTGTTCGCCTTTTTCGTGGTGATGTACTCGATTTCCTCGATCAACGAGGGCAAGTACAAGGTCATTTCCCAGGCCTTGCTCGGGGTGTTCAACGACCCCGAGCGCAGCATGAAGCCGATCCCCATCGGTGAAGAGCGGCCGCTGAGCGTGCGCCCGGCCGAGCCGTTGGTGAAGGACAGCGAGCAGACCGATGCAGGCCTTGGGGCGACCAGTGTCGACCCGCTGAAAACCATCAGCGATGATGTGCGCGATGCCTTTGGCGACCTGATCAATAGCGACCAGATGACGGTGCGCGGCAATGAGCTGTGGATCGAGATCGAGCTCAATTCCTCGTTGCTGTTCGGCAGTGGCGATGCCATGCCCAGCGACAAGGCATTTGCCATCATCGAGAAGGTGGCCGGCATTCTCAAGCCGTTCGCCAACCCGGTGCATGTCGAAGGCTTTACCGACAACCTGCCGATCCGCACCGCGCAGTATCCGACCAACTGGGAGCTGTCATCGGCGCGGGCGGCAAGCATTGTGCGCCTGCTGGCCATGGAAGGGGTAAACCCGGCACGCATGGCCTCGGTCGGCTATGGCGAGTACCAGCCGGTGGCCAGCAACGACACTGCCGAAGGCCGTGCGCGCAACCGCCGCGTGGTGCTGGTGATTTCGCGCAACCTCGAAGTGCGCCGCAGCCTGACGGGCTCGGGCAGTGCCAATGCCACGCCGGATGCCGCATTGCGCCGGGCTGGCACACAAAGTGCACCGGCTACGCCAGCAACGGTGGCGGGGCAGTGATCCGTCAATTCCCCGACGCTGCCAAATAGTTGAATGTAGCGCGGTCTTGTGTGGGAGCGGGTTCACCCGCGAAGAAGGTGACACGGTGCATGGCACCGGCTGCGCCGGTGTTCGCGGGTAAACCCGCTCCCACACTGATCGCGCCAGCTTCCGATGTTGAGCAAGACAGTTGCCCCAGCAGTGTCCCTGCCAAATCAATAGATAGAGTTTGCTTGATGAGAGTCTGGGCAGTAGCCAATCAAAAAGGTGGCGTCGGCAAGACCACCACTACCATCGCCCTGGCCGGCCTGCTGGCCGAGGCCGGCAAGCGCGTGGTCGTTGTCGACCTCGACCCGCACGGCTCGATGACCAGCTATTTCGGGCACAACCCCGATGCCCTGGAGCACAGCTGCTACGACCTGTTCCTGCACAAGGGCGCGGTGCCCGAGGGCCTGCCCGGGCAACTGCTGCTGCCCACCAGTGACGAACGCATCTCGCTGTTGCCGTCGAGTACCGCGCTGGCGGTGCTGGAGCGCCAGTCACCGGGGCAGAACGGCCTGGGCCTGGTGATCGCCAAGAGTCTGGCGCAGCTGTGGCAGGATTTCGACTTTGCCCTGATCGACAGCCCACCCTTGCTCGGTGTGCTGATGGTCAATGCCCTGGCAGCCAGCCAGCAGCTGGTGATCCCGGTGCAAACCGAGTTCCTCGCGGTCAAGGGCCTGGAGCGCATGGTCGGTACCCTGGCCATGGTCAACCGCTCGCGCAAGCAAGCGCTGCCGTACCAGATCGTGCCGACCTTGTTCGACCGCCGCACCCAGGCCTCGCTGGCCACGCTCAAGCTGCTGCGTGACACCTACGACCAGCATGTATGGCAGGGCTACATCCCGGTGGATACGCGCCTGCGCGATGCCAGCCGCAAGGGCGTCACGCCCTCGCAATTCGACAGCAAGAGCCGCGGGCTGATTGCCTATCGGGCGCTGCTCAAGCACCTGCTGACCTACAAGACTGCAGCGCAGGTGGCCTGATGACCCAGACCCGGCAAACCAATACCCGGCCACAGATGGCCCTGCAGTCATACCTCGACGGCCTGTTGCAGGAGGCCACCGAAGCCGAAGACCTGTTCGAGGCGCCAGCGGCGGCGGACGAGTTCGCCGAAGCGGTGCGCGAAGAACAGGCGCGTGATGCCTTGCAGCAAGCCAGGCCGGCGTCAGCCGAAGCGACCGTCAGCCCCGCACCACGGCCGTTCGCCGAGCCCAGGCTGGCGGTGCTGCCCCGCGTGATGCCGGTGGAAGCACCGGTGGTGACGGTGGTCGAGCGCGAAGTGGTGGCCGAAGCCAGCATCCCGGTGCTGGTCGAAGAGCAAACCGTGGAACCGGCAGTGCCGCTGGTGGATGTGCACCTGCCGGCGCCGCAGGTGCCCGTGCCCCCGGCCACGGTCGATGGCCGCCCGGCCTGGGCCGCCGAGCCGTTCGAATGCCTGCTGTTCGACGTCGCGGGCCTGACCCTGGCGGTGCCGCTGGTGTGCCTGGGTTCGATCTACACCCTGGCCGGCCAGGAACTGACACCGCTGTTCGGCCAGCCCGACTGGTTCCTCGGCATCCTGACCTGCCAGGCCGGCAACCTGAAGGTGCTGGATACCGCGCGTTGGGTGATGCCCGACCGCTACCGCGATGATTTTCGCCAGGGCCTGCAATACGTGATTTCCGTGCAGGGCTACGAATGGGGGCTGGCCGTGCACCAGGTCAGCCGCTCGCTGCGCCTGGACCCGTCCGAGATCAAGTGGCGCAGCCAGCGTGGCCAGCGCCCGTGGCTGGCCGGCACGGTGATTGAACACATGTGTGCACTGCTCGACGTCGCCGCACTGGCCGAGCTGATCGCCAGTGGTGCGGTCAAGCAGATGCATGCCAAACAGAAATGACACCGAATACACCGCCGATGGCGGATTTTGAGGGTAGGGGAATGAAAAAGTCGTCTGCACAAGGTTCCGAAGATCCGATCCTGCAGTGGGTTACCTTCCGTCTGGACAATGAGTCCTACGGCATCAACGTGATGCAGGTGCAGGAAGTGTTGCGCTACACCGAGATCGCCCCGGTGCCGGGTGCGCCAAGCTACGTGCTGGGCATCATCAACCTGCGCGGCAACGTGGTGACCGTGATCGACACCCGCCAGCGCTTTGGCCTGATGCCGACCGAAGTCACCGACAACACCCGTATCGTCATCATCGAGGCCGACAAGCAAGTGGTCGGTATCCTGGTCGACAGCGTGGCCGAGGTGGTGTACCTGCGCCAGTCCGAGATCGAGACCGCGCCGAACGTGGGTAACGAAGAATCGGCCAAGTTCATCCAGGGCGTGTGCAACAAGAATGGCGAACTGCTGATCCTGGTCGAGCTGGACAAGATGATGACCGAGGAAGAGTGGTCCGAGCTGGAGAACATCTGAGTTGATCCTACAGGTTGCTGTCATCTTCCTGGCGCTGGTCTGGGCGCTGAGCCTGTGGTTCTTCCTCAACTACAGCAAGCGCCAGCGCGAGCTGGCCGCGCAACAGGCCGAGGGTGATGCCCTGCGTGACCAGCGCATCAAGGACCTCGCCAAGCGCCTGGACGACTACCAGAACGGTACCGTGCGCATGGGCGAGGCGCTGCACGACCTGCGCGTGGCGGTTGCCCCGCTGCCAGACAAGATCCAGCAGCTGGAGCAGCGCGACCCGCACAACGTCACCTTCACCCAGGCGGCCAAGCTGGTGGGCATGGGCGCCAGCGTGGCCGAGCTGACCGAAAGCTGCGGCCTGACCCAGGCCGAGGCAGAGTTGATGAGCAAGCTGCATCGCAGCAACTGATTGCCATGAGCATTGCGCGGCCCCTGATACAGTGGCCGCGCAAGCTCGCCCGGCAGTCAGTAGCCCTGTGCGTTCCCCGCCATTGCGACCTCTTCCAGTGGTAGCAGCCGCAGCTCTGCACGCCGTTGTGCTGCTTCATCCAGCAGCGCGTCGTAGTTCAGGGTGAGCATGTTTGCCAGGTCCGCCACCTGCCTGAAGGTGTACAGCTCAGGTAGACGTTGGTCGATCACATGGTTGAGCACCGCAGGCCCGGTCAGTGTGTTGAGCCTTTCGGTATAGGCCTGGAATGCCGCCGCATGCTGTCGCGGCGGTTTGGGGGCCTCGTAGAACGCCTGCCCCTCCGGGGTGCGGTAGCGGGCCAGGATCTCGTCGGAAATGGCGTTCAGCACCGGATTGCCAGCGCGGCTACCAATCATGCTGGTGTTGTAGCTGGTATACATTCCCAATTGCGCATTGCACACCGGGCTCCTCAACAGCAGCCCGTCGAGGGGCGTGGTGAGCGGTACGCTGTCTATCTTTGCCCGCAGCTGCCCGGTTGCGTCCGGCTCGACCAGCAGATGGTCGTCGATATCCAGGTAGATGCCCCCTTCGCTGTGCAGGACGCGGTAGCGCAAGATGTCCGAGGCCGATGAAAAGTTGCTCGCCACACCGCCATTTCCTTCCAGCGCAGCCTGGTACTGGCCGAAGTATTCACTTGCCGCGAATTGATGATAGAAGGTCTGCTGCTCCAGCACTGCAACCTTCAACCCCTCGTCGATGCGGGGCTGCAGCAGGGTCATGTTGCGTTCGAATGCCTGAGGGTTTGCGTTGGAGAGGTAGAGCTTGAGCGTGAAATCGCTGTTTCGCAGTGCCTGTACGTTGTTGTCGAGCGCAGCCAGGTAATCACCGGCGATCGTCCTGTCACCCAGCCAGATGTGAAATACCTGCCTGGGGACGGGTATGCCTGGTGCAGTCCCCAGGGCGTCGAGGTCGACGGGCAGCTGCAGATCGATACCCAGTGCCCGCAGCGTACGCGAGCGCGATGCCGGGCTGATTTCCCGCAACGGGTCCGTATCGGGCAGCAGCCGGCTGATCGAGGGCTGCAGCGGATCGGCGCTGGCCACATAGTGCTGGGCGCCGCGTGTGCCGTTGGGGTACTTGAGCACGAAGCTGTCCTGTCGGGCGTCGTAGTAGAGCGGGTGCGGGCCATTGCCCACATCGCCGATCAGTTCGTCACCCGTGCCGAATGCCCTGCGCCGCGTTACGCAGCGGGCAATGTGTGAATCGGCGCCGGACCAGCTGGCGGCTACCTGGTCGCCCGCTACTGCCAGGTCCTGGAAATAGGGTGTCATCGCAGGCCCGGGCCAGCGTGGCGGCGAGACCGGGCTCAGCGGGTAGCCTATGCGGCCATTGAGCCTCACCGGTTTGATGAAGCCAATGGGGCGTTGGCCGAACAGCGCCTTGCTCGCCTTGACTCCACGCGCCAGCCCCGGGGCTGCGTTCAGCAGGCCGAACACGGCCTGCTCCGCGCCTTCGAGCTGTTGGTTCAAGTCCTTGCCGTGCAGCGCCTGGTCCAGGCCCACTGTAAATTGGGCCACCCCGGCCACGGCAGCCAGGGGTAGCAGTCCGGGAACCACCAGCAGAAACGGTGTGGCCAGGTTCATGGTCAGGTAGAAATAGCTGCGCCATGCGGCCTTGGTCACTTCACTGTCGCGCGTGATCAGGAAGTCGGCGTCGGATTGGCTGCGTTGACGTTGTGCCACCGTCAATGCCTCGAACAGGTTGTATTCGATGCGTGGGCTGGAGGTGTCTGCCTTGTAGTTGATCAGGGTATGCGGGTTCCATACCCTGGCCAGGCGATACACGCTGGTTGCAGGCAGGATGATCTGGCGGGGCGGGAAATCGGCCATGCCCTGAAGTACCCGACGCAACCCCGACCGGCCGATCCTGTCCGGAATATCGCAGGCCCTGAAGTGGGCAAGCAGGGCCGCCCGTTTGTCGGCGTCGCGGCACTGCCTGGCAAGCCACGTACGCACGGCGCCCGGGTTGGCAAACTCATGCAACGGCGCCGCATTGCCCGGTATGTACAGCAAGGTCAGGTGGCTGCGAATATCGCTCAGGCAGAGGATGTCGCTTGATGGGTAGCCATTGATATTCAGCAGCCTGGCGTCTACCCCGTTGGCACTGAGGCTGGCGCCGTGGTGCCAGCGTTCCACGCCTGCCGCCCGCCACGCCAGGCTGCGGCCCTGTTCACTGAGGTTGCCCCGCAATGCCTGCCGGTTGCAGGCAGCGAGGAATGCGATGCACGCGCTGACGCTGTACTGGCTGGCGGCATGAGCCCAGAAGTCATCGAGCTGGCGTTTGAATACGCCCTGGAAGTCGAGTTGCCAGATGAAGGACTGGAAAGTCGTGGCGTCGAACTGGACATAAGTGCTGGCGTCGTAGCGCATGGGTGTGGTTCGGCGAAAAAGGCCGTGGAATTCGGTGTGCACATCGATGTCGTGGTCCAGGCCGCTTCCTGGCAATTCATCGACGATCGTCACCTGACCATGGCTGAAGGCCTGGGCCCAGGGTGCTCGACCATGTGGCAGTGACAGCTCCGGCAGTACACCTAGCAGGTCGACGGTGGCCGTCCCGCCTCTTAGCAGCAACTGCGCGGTTTGCTCGGCAACCTTGGAGTAGCCACTTTGCTGCCAGTTGCCAAGCAGCGCTTCGGTCAGGTTCATTTGTTGGACGACCTTGGCCAGCCAGCCCCGCTTGGGAACGAATTTGCAATGCAAGGTCACCGCAAGCGTGTTGTCGGGTTCCACATCCAGCCGCTGCTGGCTGGCCCATTCGCGGATGGCTGCACTGGCACTGCGGTCAGGACGAGGCACCGAACCCAGCATTGCCTTGACGTAGTCTTGGCCGGCTGCGCCGACCACAGGTTGGCGCTGGGTCATGTTCGGCTCCAGGAATGGTTGCCACCGACGGTGGCGAACCGGTTCAGGGGCAGGAGCGTACGCACCGAATCGCGCATGCGTGGCAGATCGACGAACCGGTAGGCATTGATGCGCGGCATCCCATAAAGATTGGTGAGCTGGCGCAGGATACGCAGGCTCGGCAGTTGCCGATCGACCACGTCGCTGAGCAGGGCAGGGCCGGTGATGTAGCTCAGGCGGCTGGCATATTCATAGAAATTCCCCGGGTCCTCAGCCAGGCTGGGCTTGCTGTCGTAGAAGTCGCGATTGAGCTGGTAGCGTGCGTACATCTCTTCGGAAATGGCCTCCAGGGTGGGGTTGCCGGGATGGCTGCCGATAAGGCTGGAGTTGTAGAGGCTGTTCATGCTCATCTTTTCATTGGACAGGGGCGGTGCCAGCAGAAGCCCATTGGCGTCGGTGCTCAAGTCGACCTGATCGATGGGTTCACCGGCGGGGCCTACCGGTTGCCCGTCGATGATCAATGAGTATTCGCCTGGCGCTAGCAAGGTGTCGTCGACATCCATGTACAAGCCACCTTCGTGGTGCAACATCGGGTAGCGCAGCACATCGCATGCCGATGCATAGTTGCGGGCAACACCGCCGTTGCCATCCAGGGCCGCGTCGTACTGCGTGTAGTACCTGCTTTGGCGGAAAGCCCTGAAGAAGGCCTGCTCTTCCAGCGGTAGCACCTGCAAGCCCGGGGCGTGAGTGGCCAGGAGGTCCAGGTTTTCGGCGTAGGCCTGCCGGGCAGTGCTGGAAAGGAACAACCGTATGTTGTATTCGCTGCCTTGCAACCGCGCTGCGTTCTGGCCCAGGTTGGCCAGCAGCTCCGGGCCGATGATCTGGTCGCCGACCCACAGGCAGGAGATATGTTTGGGTATTGGCCAACTGCCCGGCGCTCTGGCCGGCACCTGTAGCGGCAATGGCAGGTCCACGCCCAGCGCCCGCAAGGTACGACTGCGCATCGCATGGGTAACCACGCGCCCTTGTGGTGCGGGGCGCAGGTTCCGGCTGCCGGGTACCGCCACGAAGCCGACAGGGTCGACCTGGTTCAGGTCTTCGGCCCGAATGAATACGTCCCGCTCCATGTCGTAGATGATCCTGGTGTTGTAGCCATCGATGCTGGCTGCCAGGGTGTCTGGTTCCCCATCGTACTGGGGCGTACGAATGACGGCGTGGGCAACCGCCTCGTCAGCGTCTGCCAGTGGCTCTATCGGGTCGGTGATATGGAAGTAACTTGCGCCCTCGGGCTCGGGGAAGCGCGGTGGCGAGAGCGGGCTCAGGGGGTAGCCGAACTGTTCATTCAGCCGCGTCGGCGGCGCGAAACCCTCGACCTTGAATTCGAACAGTGCCTTGCCCCTTGCGGCAGCGCCCAACGCCAGGGGCAAGGCATTGAACAGGCCCCAGGTGATGTTGCCGATGCCTTCTTGCTGCTGCTGCAGGGACTTGCCGTTGATTGCCTGGTCGAGCCCCAGGCCAAGCTGGGCGATGCCACCGATGGCCAGCAGCGGCCCCAGGCCGGGTACCACCAGGCACAGTGGCGCCAGCAGGTTGAGCGTAGTGGCTAGGTAGCCACGCCACCTGGCCTTGATGACTTCGCTGTCAGCCGTGATCAGAAACGCGGCATCGTCGTAGCTGCGCTGACGCTGGCGCTCGGCCAACGCCTGGAACAGGTCGCCCTTGATTTTGGGGTTGTACTTGGCTGGTCGATAATTGACATAGGTCTGCGGCGGCCAGGTGCCGTCGTCGTTGAAATAGCCGTGTTCGGGCGGCAGCAGGTGACGTTCAGGGTAGGCGCCCAGCCCCTCCATGGCAGTGTCCAGGCCGCTGAAGTCGAGGCCTTGCGGGCAATCGGCCAAGCGAAAGTGCTGTTTCAGGGCCTGGCGTTTGGTCGGGTCTTTGCATTGTTCGCCGACCCAGGCCTTCAATTCTCGTTCGCTGCTGAACGTCAACAACGGTGAGCTGTTGCCAGGAACATACAGCACTGTCAGGTCGGTAGCGGGGTCGTTCAGGTACAGCAGGTCGGTTGCGGCATAGCCGTAGATGCTCAACGTGCTGCGTCGCAGCCTGTTACGCCGTGGCATCAGCCCGGCCGCTTGCCAGACCAGTTGCCGTGCAGGCTCGCTGAGGCTGCCCTCGCTGACCTGTCTGTTGCAGGCTGCGATGAAGTTGAGCTTCAGCGACAGCCTGTGACTGTGCAGATGGTCACGCCAGTACACATCCAGCGCCGCCTTGAAAGGCTGCTGGAAGTCCAGGTTGCTGATGAACTGCTGGAAGGCTTCGGCGCTTACCGGCAGATGGGTGGAAGCGTCGTAGCGTTGCGGGGCAGTGCGCCGGAACAGGCCGTTGAATACCTCGAAGGGGGCCCCGTAGTGATTGAAGCCGGGTGCCGGGAGGGTTTCCACCAATCGTAGCGGGCCTGCGGGTAATGCACCGGCCCAGGGTGCTTGCAGCAGCTTGCCGAACATGTCACTGGCCGACTCGCCCTGCCAGTTGCCCAGCAGTGCCTGGGGCAGGCTGGTGCGCTGGCTGATCGCGGCCAGCTGGCCACCTGCACCGTCCGGGCAGTAGTGGAGGGTAACGACGTCGAGCTGGTCCGGGTCCAGGTCATGGCCTTGCTGCGCGAGCCATTGGCGGATGGCGCGGTTGGCTTCACGATCGGGGCGAGGCACATGGCCGAGGTGGTCTATAACGTAATGCGTGCCCATCACGTTGATGCGAGTCGAATGCATGGGGGGTACCTTGCGCTGAGATGAAGCCGGCAAGGTTGGAGCAGGGGCACGGAAAAGCGGTGGTAGATATGTCGGTGCGGGGCCTGGCCGTTCTCATCACCCCGTGACCCTCGCAAGGGCAAGGGCTGGTGTCAGGTGCCTTCGCCTCCGGGCAGCAGCCTTCCGAGCAGCGGTGGGGTAGGCCCTGGAGCGGCAGGTTCGTCATCGAAGCCCGCAGGCACTTTGCCTCGCAGGTGCCAGGCAAAGGCGATGATTTCGGCAATGGTCAGGTACAGCGCCTCCGGTATCTGGTCCCCCAGCTCCAGGCGCGCCAGCAGACGCACCAGCTCGGCATTTTCGTAGATCGGCACTTCGTGCTCGCGGGCCAATGCCAGGATGGCCTCGGCCAGCGCATCGTCGCCCTTGGCGGTGAGGGTAGGGGCTTGCTGCCCGTCGTAGAACAGGGCAATCGCCTGCCGTGCAGGTTGGTGCGTCATGCGTTCTCATCCACCCAACGTTGTTCTACCCGCGTACGCGGGCCTTGTGGCGGGATACCAGGATGGCATTCCAGATCACCCACATCCAGGCCCCGCGCCAACAGGCGTTCGCGCAAGCTGCCGAGCTGGCTGTCGATCAGCCGGGCTGTCGCCTCGCGTTCCGCCCATAGCTGGCCACCCAGGCGGCCTTGGCTCAGTTGTGCCTGGACCTGCACCGGGCCAAGGGGCGAGAGGTCGAAAGCCAGCTCGATACGCCACAGGGCTTGCAGCGGGTCGGCTGATTCCTGCTGGCGGTCGGCCTGCTGCTGTGGCGTTTCTTCCCGCTGCAGCTTGACCTGCAACGGGATGAACTCCTGGCCGTGACGGATCGGCACTTCGGTTTGCCAGGTGGTCTGCAGGTTGCCGTTTTCCAGGGTACCGGTTTGTTGCAGGCTGCTCATGGCGTGGCTTTGCAGGCGCGATACGGCAGCGGCGGCCAGGCGCAGCAGTTGTTGCAGGTCGCCTTCGTCTTCCATGGCCTTGAGCAGGCGCGACGGCAGCGGGAATGCGCCCGGCTGCGGTTTGGGGCTGACCCGTTCGAGCATGCCCAGCGCACTGCGGGCCAGGGCCGGCATGGTAACGGCCAGGCTGGCGGGCGCCAGGTTGGGCGCCCCGGGTATGCTGGCCGGCGCGACGGTGATCAGCCGCAGCAAGTGCGCCTTGAGGTCGGTGGCGACGCTGGCCGGGAGGCCGCCCAGCAGTTTGGCTTCGAGAAAGGTACCGCTGTTGTTCAGGGCCTGGGCCACTGCCTTGGCATCACCCAGTTGCCGGGCTTCCGGCAAGCCCGCCAGCAGGCGTTCGGCGCTGGCTCGCAGTTCGCCATCGGCGCCCAGGTCGCGGGCCACCTGTTGCAAGGCATTGAGCAGGCCGGGCAGCGAAGCCTGGCGGTTTTGCTGGGTCAGCAGCTGCTGGGCAATGCTGAGCTGGTCCTGGCGGCCGCTGAGCGGTACGAAACGCAGCGACTGGTCGCCCTGCACCAGCGCGCTGAGCAGGCTGCCGACGGCCAGCGGTCGCGGGCTGTTCACGCTCAGGGTTGCGCCGGCCTGGGCACTGTTCAGCAGGCTGACCAGCGCCCGGTAGACGGCGGGCTGGCCGGGCGCCTGGGTCAGCGCCTGGTTGGTCAGGACCTTGCCCTGCAGCAGGGTGCCGACCGGCACCTTGCTGGTGTCCAGCTGGGTGAGGGTGGCGACCTGGCTGGCGCTGGCCCGCTGCAGCATGATCGCCAGGCGGTTGCTTTCGGTCTGGCTGACCGTGACCTGGCTACCCTGGGGCAGGGGCTGGCTGGCGCTGGCTTGCAGCTGAGTCTGGGTGCCGTTGGCCAGCATCAGCCGCAGCACCAGCTGGAAGTCCTGGCCCACCTGGCGCAAAGACATGACCTCGGCCTGCGCGGTCTCGCCGGGGGCCATCAAGCCGGGCTGCGGTTGCGTCAGGCGCAGCAGTTCGCCGGTCATGCCGGCCTTGATGGCCTGGGGGCTGATCGCGGTTTGTGCGCCGAGACTATTGATTTCAGTCATGATTGTATACAACCTGTCGAGCCCGCCCTCTTGGCAGCGCGGCGGCGCGTGTAATAATGCCGACCGTCCGTCGTTGCCAGTATAACGGCAGCGAGGGGGGCGACTTGAGATACAGGGCTGGAGGTCGGCGTCGCCTGCTTCGCGGGTGAACCCGCTCCTACAAAGGTTTGCGCAGCTTTCAAACCCTGCGCTGAACCTGTGGGAGCGGGTTTACCCGCGAAGCAGACGACGCCGACCTCTAGCCCTACAAAGATAAGGCGAAACCGTGACCCTTCACCTCCAAGCCGCGGGCCTGGCCTGCGAGCGCGACTGGCGCCTGCTGTTCGAGCACCTCGCTTTCGAGCTGCGGCCCGGCGACATGCTGCAGATCAGCGGCCCCAACGGCAGCGGCAAGACCAGCCTGCTGCGCCTGCTGGCCGGCCTGATGCAGCCGACGGCCGGGCAGATCCTGCTGGGCGGCAAGCCACTGGCCGAGCAGCGCCACGCCCTGGCCAGCATCCTGTTGTGGATCGGCCATGCCGCCGGCATCAAGGACCTGCTCACCGCCGAGGAGAACCTCACCTGGTTGTGCGCCCTGCACCAGCCTGCCAGCCGCGAAGCGATCTGGACAGCACTGGCGGCCGTCGGCCTGCGTGGTTTCGAAGACGTGCCCTGCCACACCCTGTCTGCCGGCCAGCAGCGCCGCGTGGCCCTGGCCCGGCTGTACCTGGCCAGCCCGCCGCTGTGGATCCTCGACGAACCCTTCACCGCCCTCGACAAGCAGGGCGTGGCGCAGCTCGAGGCGCACCTGGCGGCCCACTGCGAACAGGGCGGCACGGTAGTGCTGACCACCCACCACACGCTGGAACGCAAGCCCTCCGGTTACCGTGAACTGAACCTGGGGCAATGGGCGGCATGAGCGTATTCATCCTGTTGTTGCGCCGCGAAGCGCGCCTGCTGTTCCGCCGCCCGGCCGAGCTGGCCAACCCGTTGGTATTCTTCGCCATCGTGGTTGCGCTGTTCCCGCTGGCAGTCGGCCCGGAAAGCCAATTGTTGCAAACCTTGTCGCCAGGCTTGGTCTGGGTGGCGGCACTGCTGGCGGTGCTGTTGTCGCTGGACGGCTTGTTCCGCAGCGATTTCGAGGACGGCTCGTTGGAGCAGTGGGTGCTGTCGCCGCACCCGTTGGCGCTGCTGGTGCTGGCCAAGGTGCTGGCGCACTGGATCTTTTCCGGGCTGGCGCTGGTATTGTTGGCGCCGCTGCTGGCACTGATGCTGGGGCTGCCGAGCCATTGCCTGCCGGTGCTGCTCGGTTCCCTGCTGCTGGGCACGCCGGTGCTGAGCCTGCTGGGCGCGGTGGGCGCGGCGCTGACAGTCGGTCTGAAACGCGGCGGTTTGCTGCTGGCATTGCTGATTCTGCCGTTGTATATCCCTGTATTGATCCTGGGCAGTGGTGCGTTGCAAGCGGCGTTGCAGAATATGCCGGCAACCGGCCACCTGCTCTGGCTCGCCAGCCTGACGGCCCTGGCCGTGACCCTGGCACCCTTTGCGATAGCGGCCGGCCTGAAGATCAGCGTCGGCGAATAACGAGTCCCGGGCTTTCAAGCCCGGCCAATACCCTGGATGTACCCTGATGAAAATAAGCTGGACGTGGTTCCACAAGCTGGGCTCCCCCAAATGGTTCTATGCCATCAGCGGCCGCATGCTGCCGTGGCTTGCCGGCGCTGCCGTGCTCCTGCTGCTGGTCGGCATCACCTGGGGCCTGGCCTTCGCCCCCCAGGACTACCAGCAAGGCAACAGCTTCCGCATCATCTACATCCACGTGCCGGCGGCGATGCTGGCGCAGTCCTGCTACGTGCTGCTGGCAGTGGCCGGGGTGGTGGGGCTGGTATGGAAGATGAAACTGGCCGACGTCGCCTTGCAATGCGCCGCCCCCATCGGTGCCTGGATGACCGCCGTGGCACTGGTCACCGGGGCCATCTGGGGCAAGCCCACCTGGGGAAGCTGGTGGGTCTGGGATGCCCGACTGACGTCCATGCTCATCCTGTTGTTCCTGTACTTCGGCATTATTGCGCTGGGCCAGGCAATCAGTAATCGTGACAGTGCAGCCAAGGCCTGTGCGGTACTGGCGATCGTCGGCGTGGTGAACATCCCGATCATCAAGTACTCGGTGGAGTGGTGGAACACCCTGCACCAGGGCGCCACCTTCACCCTCACCGAAAAGCCGGCGATGCCCGCAGAAATGTGGTTGCCGCTGCTGTGCACCGCGCTGGGCTTCTACTGCTTCTTTGGCGCGGTGCTGTTGCTGCGCATGCGCCTTGAAGTGCTCAAGCGCGAAGCGCGCGCCAGTTGGGTCAAGGACGAAGTATTGAACAGCCTGGGGCGGAGGGCCGCACAATGAGTTTCGCCACCTTCGGTGACTTTCTCGCCATGGGCCACCATGGCCTGTACGTGTGGACGGCCTATGGCATCTGCCTGGCGGTGCTGGCGTTGAATGTCGCCGCGCCCGTGCTGGCCCGCCGTCGCTACCTGCAAGATGAGGCGCGCCGTTTGCGCCGGGAGAACAACCAGTGAATCCGCAGCGCAAGAAACGCCTGTTGCTCATCGTCGGCCTGCTGGTCGGCGTCGGGGTTGCCGTCGGCTTTGCCTTGAGCGCATTGCAGCAGAACATCAACCTGTTCTACACCCCGACCCAGATCGCCAACGGCGAAGCGCCGCTGGACACCCGCATCCGCGCCGGCGGCATGGTCGAAAAAGGTTCGGTGCAGCGTTCGTCCGATTCGCTGGACGTGCGCTTCGTGGTCACCGACTTCAACAAGTCGGTGCCGATCACCTACCGTGGCATCCTCCCCGACCTGTTCCGCGAAGGGCAGGGCATCGTCGCCCTCGGCAAGCTCAACGCCGATGGCGTGGTGGTGGCCGATGAAGTACTGGCCAAGCACGACGAGAAGTACATGCCGCCCGAGGTCACCAAGGCCCTGAAGGAAAGCGGCCAGGCCGCCACCGGCGGGGAGGCCAAGCCATGAACGCGGCGCTGGTGATCCCCGAACTCGGCCAGCTGGCGATGATCCTGGCCATCTGCTTTGCCGCCGTGCAGGCCAGCGTACCGCTGCTCGGCGCCTGGCGTGGCGACAGCCTGTGGATGAGCCTGGCGCGGCCGGCGGCCTGGGGGCAGTTCGCCTTCCTGGCCTTTGCCTTCGCCTGCCTGACCCATGCCTTCATGACCGACAACTTCTCGGTCGCCTATGTGGCCAGCAACTCCAACAGCGCCTTGCCCTGGTACTACAAGTTCAGTGCCGTGTGGGGCGCCCACGAAGGTTCGCTGCTGCTGTGGGCGCTGATCCTCGGCGGCTGGACCTTCGCCGTGTCGGTGTTCTCGCGGCAGTTGCCGCAGGTGATGCTGGCCCGCGTGCTGGCGGTAATGGGCATGATCAGCGTGGGCTTCCTGAGCTTCCTGATCATCACCTCCAACCCGTTCCAGCGCCTGCTGCCGCAGGTGCCGACCGATGGCCGCGACCTCAACCCGCTGTTGCAGGACTTTGGCCTGATCGTCCACCCGCCGATGCTGTACATGGGCTACGTCGGGTTCTCGGTGGCCTTCGCCTTCGCCATCGCCGCCTTGCTCGGTGGCCGCCTGGACGCTGCCTGGGCGCGCTGGTCGCGGCCCTGGACCATCGTTGCCTGGGCCTTCCTCGGGGTCGGCATTACCCTGGGCTCGTGGTGGGCCTACTATGAGCTGGGCTGGGGTGGCTGGTGGTTCTGGGACCCGGTGGAAAACGCCTCGTTCATGCCCTGGCTGGTAGGTACGGCGCTGATCCACTCGCTGGCGGTGACAGAGAAGCGCGGGGTATTCAAGAGCTGGACCGTGCTGCTGGCGATTGCCGCGTTCTCGCTGAGCCTGCTGGGTACCTTCCTGGTGCGCTCCGGTGTGCTGACCTCGGTGCACGCGTTTGCCGCCGACCCGTCGCGGGGCATTTTCATCCTGATCTTCCTGCTGTTCGTGGTCGGTGGATCGCTCACCCTGTTCGCCCTGCGCGCACCGGTGGTCAAGAGCCAGGTCGGCTTTGCCCTGTGGTCGCGCGAGACGCTGCTGCTGGCCAACAACCTGGTGCTGGTAGTGGCGGCCTCGATGATTCTGCTCGGTACTCTGTACCCGCTGGTGCTCGATGCGCTGACCGGGGCCAAGCTGTCGGTGGGCCCACCGTATTTCGACGCCTTGTTCCTGCCGCTGATGGCACTGCTGATGGTGGTGCTGGGTGTGGGCGTGGTGGTGCGCTGGAAAGACACCCCCGGCAAATGGCTGGCCAGCATGATGACCCCGGTGCTGCTCGGCAGCGCCATCCTCGCGCCGGTGGCGGGCTTTATCGTCGACGACTTCGACTGGCCGACCCTGACCGCCTTCGCCCTGGCCGCCTGGGTGGTGCTTGGCGGGCTGCGCGACATTCTCGACAAGACCCGCCACAAAGGCCTGCTCAAGGGCCTGCCCGGGCTGGGTCGCAGCTACTGGGGCATGCAGCTGGCGCACCTGGGCCTGGCGGTGTGCGCGCTGGGTGTGGTGCTGTCGAGCAACAACAGCGCCGAACGCGACCTGCGCATGGCGCCGGGCGAGAGCGTGGAACTGGGCGGTTACCACTTCCTGTTCCAGGGTGCCCGGCATTTCGAAGGGCCGAATTTCATTTCCGACAAGGGCACCGTGGTGGTCAGCCGCGATGGCCGTGAAGTGACCACCCTGCACCCGGAGAAACGCCTGTATACCGTGCAGCAGTCGATGATGACCGAAGCCGGCATCGACGCCGGCTTTACCCGCGACTTGTACGTCGCCCTCGGCGAGCCGCTGGAGAACGGTGCCTGGGCGGTACGCGTGCATATCAAGCCTTACGTCCGCTGGATCTGGCTGGGCGGTCTGCTGACCGGCCTGGGTGGGTTGCTGGCGGCCCTCGACCGGCGCTATCGCGTCAAGGTCAAGACCCGGGTGCGTGATGCCCTGGGCGTGTCTGGAGCAGCTGCATGAAGCGTTGGATCATGGTAGTCCCCCTGGCGGTATTTCTGCTGGTGGCGGTGTTCCTCTACAAAGGGCTGTTCCTCAAGCCCGACGAGCTGCCCTCGGCAATGATCGGCAAGCCGTTCCCGGCGTTTTCCCTGGCCTCGACCCAGGGCGACCGTACCCTGACCGAGGCCGACTTGCGTGGCCGCCCGGCACTGGTCAACGTGTGGGCCACCTGGTGCCCGTCGTGCAAGGTCGAGCACCCGTACCTGAACCAGCTGGCCCAGCAGGGCGTGGTGATCCACGGCGTCAACTACAAGGACGACAATGCGGCGGCCCTGAAGTGGCTGGCCGAGTTCCACAACCCTTACCAGCTGGACATCCGTGACGAGCAAGGCAGCCTGGGCCTGGACCTGGGCGTGTATGGCGCACCGGAAACCTTCCTGGTCGATGCCAAGGGCATCATCCGCTACAAGCACGTGGGCGTGGTCGATGCCACGGTCTGGCGCGAGCAGCTGGCGCCGCTGTACCAGGGCCTGGTCGACGAGGCCAAGCCATGAAGCGGGGGCTGGCAGCTGCCGTGCTGGGGCTCTTCATGGGGTTGAGCCTGGCAGGTGTGGCCAGGGCGGCCATCGACACCTACCAGTTCCGCGACGATGCCGAGCGTGAGCGCTACCAGCAGCTGACCAAGGAGCTGCGCTGCCCCAAGTGCCAGAACCAGGACATCGCCGACTCCAACGCGCCGATTGCCGCCGACCTGCGTCGGGAAATCTTCCGCATGCTCGGCGAGGGCAAGAGCAACCAGCAGATCGTCGACTTCATGGTCGACCGCTATGGCGACTTCGTGCGTTACAAGCCGGCGCTCAGCGGGCGTACCTGGCTGCTGTGGTTCGGCCCGGGGATTTTGCTGGCCGGTGGTTTCGTGGTGCTGGCGCTGATCGTGCGCCGGCGTCGCGGTGCGGCCGTGCAGGGCGCCAACGAGTTGTCTGCCGAAGAACGCGAGCGTCTCGCCAAATTGCTGGAAAAAGAACAGACCCATGATTGAATTCTGGCTTAGCGCGGGCCTGCTGCTGCTCGCTGCCCTCAGCTTCCTGCTGATCCCGATCCTGCGTGGCCGTGGCCGCCAGCAGGAAGAAGACCGCACCGCCCTGAACGTGGCCCTGTACCAGGAGCGCGTCGCCGAACTGGCTGCCCAGCAAGCCGCTGGCGTGCTCGACGAGGCGCAGATGGCCAAGGGCCGTGACGAGGCCGCCCGTGAGCTGCTGGCGGATACCGAAGGTGCCGAGGCCCCGCGCCAGGGGCACCTGGGCAAGGCCCTGCCGTTGCTGGCGGCGCTGCTGGTGCCGCTGCTGGCATTGGGGCTGTACCTGCATTTCGGCGCGGCCGACAAGGTGGAGTTGACCCAGGAGTTTGCCGAAGCGCCCAAGTCGATGGAAGAAATGACTGCCCGCCTGGAGCGGGTGGTGCAGGCCCAGCCGGATTCGGCCGAGGCCGTGTACTTCCTGGGCCGAGCCTACATGGCCGAGCAGCGCCCCGCCGATGCCGCGCGTACTTTCGAGCGCGCCGTGGCCCTGGCCGGTCGCCAGCCCGAATTGCTCGGGCAGTGGGCGCAGGCGCTGTACTTCGCTGCCGACAAGAAATGGAGCCCGCAGCTGCAGGCGCTGACTGACCAGGCGCTGAAAGCCGACCCCAACGAAGTGACCAGCCTGGGCCTGCGTGGTATCGCTGCCTTCGAGGGCGAGCGTTACCAGGAAGCCATCGATTACTGGAAGCGCCTGCTGGCGCAGCTGCCGGAAGGTGATGCCTCGCGTGCGGCGCTGCAGGGCGGTATCGACCGCGCCGCCGAGCGCCTGGATGGTTCGCCGGGGCAGGCTGCGGCGCCCGTGGCGGCTCGCTTGAAGGTGCGCGTGGAACTGGCGGCGGCGTTGAAGGACAAGGTCAAGCCGGACGACACGGTGTTCATCTTCGCCCGCGCCAGCAATGGCCCACCCATGCCGCTGGCGGCCAAGCGGGTGACCGTGGCGCAGTTGCCGATCGAGGTGGAGTTGTCCGATGCTGACGCCATGATGCCGCAGATGAAACTGTCGGACTTTGCCGAAGTCCAACTCGTTGCACGTGTATCACGCGCTGGCCAGCCAACCCATGGCGAGTGGATTGGCCAGGGCACGCCACTGCCCAGCGCCACCCAGGCCATCCAGCACCTGACCATCGACAGCCCCGACCCGTAAGAGAGCAATGCCATGCACAGCATCGTCCGCCTGACCCTGATCACCCTGGCCCTGGGTTTGTCTGCGTGTACGGTGCGTGAGCCGTACGAGCAGCCCGAACCACCGATCGAGCGCCTGCCGCCACAGCCGGGGCCGGCGGTGAAGCCCTTGCCGGACAGGCAGCCGGCCCCCGCGCCGAGCAAGCCTGCGGCCACGCCAAAGCCGATGCCACGCACCTCGGCCAGCTTCGCGCCGCCACCTGGCGGGGCGAGCCATTGGGACCCGAAGCTGGGTGTGTATGTGCTGGAGAAGAAGCCCAATACCTTCTACCGCCAGCGGACCTACTACCGCTTCGACAACGGCTGGAGCTGGTCGCTGAGCCCGGATGGGCCGTGGCAGGAGACTGACAGCAGCGGTGTGCCGGGTGGTCTGGGGCGTGCGTTCGCCCAGTAGTGGGTTGGTTGCCTGTCCCGGCCCCTTCGCGGGTAAACCCGCTCCCACAGGTACGTCACAAATCTCAAGTGCTGTGATATCCCTGTGGGAGCGGGTTTACCCGCGAAGGGGCCGGGACAGGCAACCAATACAGTACAGTTTTTCCGCAATTACCGATTGACTGTACTGTGCTGTGATTCCGCATAATGCCCCTTCAAGAATAAGGAGGTGGCATGCACAAGACAGTCCTGGTGCTGGTGGAAACCGTCGATGATTACCTGCCCATGCTGGAGCAGGCCGGCTACCGTTTGATCCGTGCCCCTTCGCCGCAACTGCGGGCCGAGGCCATCCAGCGCCATGCCCATGAAATCGATGCCGTGCTCACCCGCGGCCCGCTGGGCCTGACTGCCAGCGAAATCGACACGCTGTCCAAACTGCAGATCATCTGCGTGATCGGTGCCGGCTACGAGCAGGTCGACCTGGCCGCCGCCGCTGCGCGCGGCATCACGGTTACCAACGGCGCCGGGGCCAATGCCGAGGCAGTCGCCGACCACACCCTTGCCCTGCTGCTGGCGCTGTTGCGCGACATTCCCCGCGCCGATGCCAGTACCCGCCGGGGCGAATGGAACCGGGTGATCAGCCCCTCGGTGAGTGGCAAGCGCCTTGGCATTCTCGGCCTTGGTGCGGTGGGCATGGCCATCGCCAGGCGCGCCCATCTGGGCTTTGCCATGCCCGTCAGCTACCACAGCCGCACGCCGCGCCAAGATGTGCCCTACACCTGGTACGACAGCCCGCTGCACCTGGCCGATGCCGTCGACATCCTGGTGGTGGCAACCCCCGGCGGTGCCGACACTCGCCATCTGGTCGATGCACAGGTGCTCGAGGCCCTGGGGCCCGAGGGCTACCTGGTGAACATCGCCCGTGCCAGCGTGGTCGACACCCAGGCCCTGGTCGCCGCGCTGCAGCATGGCCAACTGGCTGGTGCGGCACTGGATGTGTTCGACGACGAGCCGGCTGTACCCGATGCCCTCAAGGCCCTTGGCAACACCGTGCTCACCCCCCACGTGGCCGGCCAGTCGCCGGAGGCGGCGCGCGACACGGTGACCCTGGTGCTGCGCAACCTGCAGGCGTTCTTTGCCGGCGAAGCCGTGTTGACCCCGGTACGCCAGTAACCCTTTTCATACATCTGCCTGGCAGCGATCGGGCAACAAGGAGTGTGTGCATGCAACTTGAAATCTTCCAGGTCGATGCGTTTTCCGCCGAACCGTTCGGGGGCAACCCGGCGGCAGTGATCCCGCTGCAAAGCTGGCTGCCGGACGATGTGCTGCAGCGCATCGCCGAAGAGAACAACCTGTCGGAAACCGCCTACTTCGTGCGCAACGGCGAAACCTTCGACCTGCGCTGGTTCACCCCGACCGTGGAAGTCGACCTGTGCGGCCATGCCACCCTGGCCTCGGCCTATGTGCTGTTCGAACAGCTGGGCGAGCAGGTGCAGGTGCTGCGTTTCAACACCCGCAGTGGCGAGCTGCGGGTCAGCCGTAACGCCGACGGGCTGCTGGCCATGGACTTCCCGGCCAAGCAGCCGGTCGCCGTGGACATGCTGCCGGGCCTGTTGCAGGCGCTGGGCCTTGGCCAGGCACAGGCGCTGTACCGCAGTGACGACTATGTGGTGGTGATTGATGACGCCCTGTTGCTCGACACCCTGAAGCCGGATTTCGTTGCCCTGTCGGCTTTCGATGTGCGCGGTATCGCCGTTACCGCAGCAGGCCGTGGCTTTGATTTCGTCACCCGCTGGTTCGGCCCACGGGTCGGCGTGAACGAAGACCCGGTGACTGGCTCGGCGCACACCTCGCTGGCGCCGATATGGGCAGAGCGTCTGGGTAGGAACGTGCTGAGCTGCGAGCAGGGTGGGGTGCGCAAAGGGCAGCTGCAGTGCGAAGTGCCGGGTAATGGCCGGGTGATCATCAGCGGGCGGGCTGCGTTGTACCTGCGCGGTACCATTTTCATCTAGAAGCTTACGCGATGCCCTGTAGGAGCGGCCTTGTGTCGCGATGGGCCGCAACGCGGCCCCTCGATGTCGGTAACACTGCATAGACCCGGGGCTGCTTTGCAGCCCATCGCGACACAAGGCCGCTCCTACAGGAATCGAGCACCTATACTGGTCTGCCCATCCCTTGCTCAAGGAGCCAGCCATGACCCTGGAAAAACACGGCACCTGCCTGTGCGGCGCTACCCAGCTCAAGGTCACCGTCGACAACAACCATATCAGCGCCTGCCACTGCAGCATGTGCCGCAAATGGACCGGCGGCCCATTGCTGGTGGTGCATTGCAGCAAGCCACCGGTGATCGAAGGGCGCGCCCCCAGCGTCTATGAGTCTTCCGACTGGGCCCAGCGCGGTTTCTGCGGCCAGTGCGGCACGCACCTGTACTACCGGCTGAAGGCCAATGACTTCTACGCCGTGCCGGTCGGCCTGCTCGACGGCGACCAGGAATGGGACTTCGACCTGCAGATCTTCGTCGAACAGAAACCCGCCTGGTATTGCTTCGCCAACCAGACCAAGGAACTGACTGGCCAGGAAGCCTTCGAGCAGCTCGGCTGATTCAGGCGGCGTGCTGTGATCGATGCGCCAGCACGAAACGCCACGCGAACTTGCCAAACCGGTGCATTCCTGAGAAAAAAGGCGGCTTTGTTTCCAGCGTTGGAGTATGCCCCGTGAGCCAAGAACTGCAGATCATCGACCTTGTGGAGGGGGATGGCAAAGCCGCCGTCAAAGGCGCCCTGATCACCACCCAGTACACCGGCTGGCTGGCCGACGGCAGCGAGTTCGATTCGTCCTGGTCGCGCGGCAAGCCGTTCCAGTGCGTGATCGGCACGGGTCGGGTAATCAAGGGGTGGGATCAAGGCCTGATGGGCATGCGCGTTGGCGGCAAGCGCAAGCTGCTGGTACCGGCGCACCTGGGCTATGGCGAACGCAGCGTGGGGGCGATTCCGCCGAATTCGGATTTGACCTTCGAGATCGAATTGCTGGAAGTGCTGACGCGGGATGATTGAGGAAAAGGACTACACGCGCTGTCGGCCAGTGTCTGATTGAGGAGCCTCCCGGGTACGGCTAACCTTGCAGACTCATTGAGTGAAGAGGGTAGCCTATCCATGAAATCGCATTTTTCCTCACGGGTGGTACGCGAAGCGAACGCGCTGTTGGTGGCATCTGGCGCGCGAATGGAAATCTCGTTACCACGCGAACTCGCGAGTGTGGTTACCAACTCCCGAAAAACCCGTTCGGAACTGAAGGCAGCATTCGCGGCTGCGTATTCCCGCCTGCGCAAAGGGTAAGAGCCATATGGCCGATGGCTGTTACAACCACATATACTCGGTGCTTGTGGAGAATGAGCAAGATACACTCGGTATCATTGCCTATTCGTTGTACAAGAGGCAGAAAATCGAGTTTATCCAGGCTTTCAAGATCAAGCATGACCGGGAGCCGAAGGATGAAGACTTGGCCCCTTTCCATGATGTCAGCAACAGCCCCTCGCAGATCGAGAGCTACCGCAATCAGGCCAGCCAGCTTGCTCAAGGCTTTCTTGATGCCTCGATCGCAGCCCAAGCTGTGGAGCTTGAACAGTACTATTCCGATAAAGCGAGCAGCGAAGTCAGGCAAGCCAAACCAGGATTTTGGTCGGGTGTGGCACAAAGTCTCGTGGGCTCGATTCTATTCGTGTTCTTGCTGGGCTTTCTGGTGTTCTTCACCTGGAGTCTGAATCAGGGCCCGAAGCAGGTTATCGAGCAGGTATTTGATGTAACCATTCTCGACTCAGTCTCTATGGAAGAAGCAGCCGGGCCACCGTAACGGTAATCAGCGAGAGCAACGAGTAACGAACGGACACATTTCAGCAACACCCATCCTCTAATCTAAGCCTTGCCTAGGGAACGGCATCCACCTCCAGGGAGGAACCAAACGGGTTCAGGGCACTCTCACCCTCACTCGTTGCCATGGACGGCATTCACTACAAGGATGCCCCGCGGTGCTGTTGGCGGGGTGATGTGGCGGGTCTACCCGATTCTTTCTGCCACATGGGCCTGTCTTGATGAAGTTGCCAACATTCTTCCGCCGTCGTCGTCACTGGTTGCTGAGCCTGACGCTTACAGCCATAGCCGTACCGCTGGCGCTGGAAGCTGTCGAAAGCCGGGCGCAACCGGTGGATGGCACCCAGACCCTTGTGTTCCTGCGCCACGCCGAGAAGCCGGGCGAGGGGCTGGGCCAATTGAACTGCCAGGGCCTCAACCGTGCGCTGGACCTGGCTACCGTGCTGCCCGAGCGCTTTGGCAAGGCCGACTACGTGTTCGCTGCCAACCCCTCGCGGCATGTCGAGGAAGGCAGCAAGGACGAAAGCTACAGCTACATTCGCCCGCTGATGACCATCAGCCCCAGCGCCATTCGCCTGGGCCTGCCGGTAAACATCGACTATGGCGCCAACGACACCGACGCGCTGGCCGAAGAGCTGCTGCGCGACAAGTACCGTAACGCGACCGTGTACACCGCCTGGTCGCATGGCTACCTCCCTGACCTGATCAATACCGTGGCTGGCAAGGCCCTCGGTGAGGAGCGGGTAATCACCGAGGACTGGAGCGGCGACGACTTCGACACCCTCTACGTCCTGACCCTGACCTGGCACGACGGCAAGGCCAGCCTGCTCAGCCGCAACGTGCGTCAGGGCCTGAATGATGGTGCGCATAGCTGCCCGACCTGATCCGCTGGTACTGTTCTGCCAGGAAGCCCTGAACAGAGTAACGATGAAGTTGAGTACACAGCAGTTGGCCAGAATGATGCTTCGGCAGGACCGGCCTCTTCGCGGGTAAACCCGCTCCCACAAGTACTGCACAGGCCCTGAGAGCAATGCGGTCCCTGTGGGAGCGGGTTTACCCGCGAAGAGGCCAGGTCAGGCGAAAGATGCCTAACGCCCGAACCGCACCGGCCAGCCCACCACTTTCTTCGCCCGTGGCGTGGCATAGGTACGTACCTTGGAGGTACTCAAGCCCATGCGCACCAGCGATTCGGCTATGGTCACCGCCGCACTCACACCATCCACCACCGGCACGCCGGTGCGCTGGCGGATCTGCTCGTCCAGCCCGGCCATGCCGCCGCAACCCAGGCAGATCACCTCGGCCTTGTCGTCGCGCACGGCGCGTTCTGCCTGCTCGACAATCGCCTCCACGGCGCGCTGTGGGTCGGCTTCCAGCTCCAGCACCGCCAGCCCGCTGGCGCGTACCGATGCGCAGCGGTCATACAGGCCGGAGAGTTTCAGGCGGTCCTCGATCAGCGGCACGGTGCGGTCCAGGGTGGTCACCACCGAGTAGGCATGGCCCAGGTACATCGCCGTGCTGGCGGCGGCATCGGTGATGTCCACCACCGGCACGTTCAGCAGTTCCTGCAGGCCTTCGCGGCCATGCTCGCCGTAACCCGCCTGGATCACGGCGTCGTAAGGGCCTTCGTAAGCCAGCACCCGGTCCATCACCGCGATGGCGGCCAGGTAACTTTCAAAGTTGCCTTCCACCGACTCGGCACCGAACCATGGGGTGAGGCCGATGATTTCGGTGCCGGGCGCGGCCACCGCACGGGCCTGTTCGGCAATGGCTTCGGTGATGGCTTCGGTGGTGTTGACGTTGGCGATCAGAATGCGCATGGGTAGTCCTCCCTGGTCAATGGCTGCTGTGGTCAACGGCGATGCATTCGCCGCTGACGTCGTGGTATTGGCGTTTGCGTGGGGCGATAAGCAGGTACAGGGCGGCGGCGATGCCAGCACCGATGAGCCAGGAGAACGGCGCCACGCCATGGAAGTTGGGCACCAGGGCCAGGACGATGGCCAGCAGTGCGGCCGGCACGAAGGCGGCCACCGCGCGCAGGTTGATGCCCTTGGTGTAGTGGTAGGCGCCGGTCGGGTCTTCGCTGTAAAGCTGCGGCACGTTGATGCAGCCTTTGCGCAGCAACCAGTAGTCGGACATGATCACCCCGTACAGCGGGCCGAGCAGGGCACCCAGGCCGGACAGGAAATACACGATCACCAGCGGGCTGTTGTACAGGTTCCACGGCAGGATCAGCACTGCCAGGGTGGCGCTGATCAGCCCGGCGCGGCGGAAGTTCAGGTGACGCGGTGCCAGGTTGCTGAGGACGAAGGCCGGGGCGACGAAGTTGGCCATGATGTTCACCGCCACGGTGACGATCAGGAAGGCCAGGCAGCCCAGTACCAGGAACGCTGTGCTGGGGATGGCGGCGACGATCTGGGTAGGGCTGTCGATGATCTGGCCGTTGATCTGGAACTGCGCGCCGCACAGCACCACGGTGATCACGGCGAACACCAGGATGTTCACCGGCAGGCCCCAGAAATTGCCGACGCGGATGGTCTTGCGGCATGGCGAGGAGCGGGCGAAGTCACAGAAGTTCAGCACCAAGGTGCCGTAGATCGCCAGCCACAGTGCGCCGCCGGCAAAGATGTTGCGCCACATCTCGTAGCCGGTCAGCGGTTCGGCCACCGACCAGGCGATGCGGGCGTCGGCCTTGAAGTACATGAACACTGCCAGGGCGGCGACGGTCAGCAGGATCACTGGGCCGGCAAAGGCCTCGTAGCGGCGCACCATCTCCATGCCGTAGGCCAGGATCACCAGCTGCACCAGCCAGATCGACACGAAGCATGCCCAGCCCAGGCTCGACAGGCCGAGGATGCTGTCATGGTCATAGGCCGCCATTTGCGGCCATACGGCGGTGAGCAGCACGCGCAGCACCACCGAAGCCAGATAGGTCTGGATGCCGAACCAGGCGATGGCGATGACCGCGCGGATCAGCGCCGGGATCTGCGCGCCGTGGATGCCGAAGGCGATGCGGCTGATGACCGGGAACGGCACGCCGGTCTTCTGCCCCATGTAGCCGGACAGGTTCATGAAGAAGTACACCAGCGCCGCGCCGATGGCCAGCGACAGCAGGATCTGCCAGCCACCCAGGCCGAGGGCGAACAAGCCCATGGCGAACGAGTAGTTGGCGATGTTGTGCACATCGTTGGTCCACAGCGCGAAGATGCTGTAGCCGCCCCAGCGGCGCCCTTCGATGCGCGTCGGGGCGAGGTCGCGGTTATGCAGGCGCGGGCTAAGGGCAAGTTCCGGCTGGCTGCCGGCGAGAGGGGAAGCGGGGTGGGTGCTGGCGACGGATAGTTCAGGGGCAAGGTCGAGGCTGGTACTCATTCCGGCGGGCTCCTGATGCACGTGGACTGCGATGAGCGGGCATGCGCACGGGCTCGCCATCTCGTCGGTGCAGCGTTGGCATCTCAGGGTTTGGGGCGCGGCGGCCGATGTTGGGTCGGCGTCGCGGGTTCTTGTGTATTTATGTTTTGCTTGGTTTGTATACAAAACACGAACACACAAAAGCGAGTTCCATGCCAAGGAAAAAGCAAACTTCAGCTGGCTATCATTTCGAATCTATCTTATTGAAATATAAGTTGATGAAATGAAGGGGATATAAGTTGACCAAATGAACAGGTTTAAATTTTTCGAGGATGATTTAGTTGATCATTTAGTCAGAATAAGTTGTGGGAAGTGTGTAACGTATTGGGGCGTGATCTTGGAAAGTGCACACAAAAACGGCACTTATGGTGACATTCTTGTGTACAAAAATTAATCAGCATTTTCCTGTTCTGGCCTCTTCGCGGGCGCGCCCGCTCCCACAGGGACCGCACAGTCCTGGACTGTGGAGATCCTGTGGGAGCGGGCGTGCCCGCGAAGAGGCCAGAACAGGAAGAAATCAATCCATCGGCGGCAACCGCCGCTTCACCGGGCTTTTCTTGATGATGGCGGTGTTGGTCTCGGCCAGCACATTGATGCGGTCGAGCAGGGTATCCAGCTGCTCCATCGAGCGCACATGCAGCCGGGCGATGAAGCAGTCCTCGCCAGTAACCTTGTCGCACTCGGTGAACTCGGGAATGGCGACGATCTGCCGTTCCACCTCCTGCAGCTGCCCGGGTAGCGGGCGGATGCGCACGATAGCCTGCAGCTGGTAGCCAAAGGCGCGCGGGTCGACCTCTACGGTGTAACCGCGCAACACGCCGCGTTCCTCCAGGCGGCGCAGGCGTTCGCTGACGCTGGGTGCCGACAGCCCGCTGATTTGCGCCAGGGCCTTGAGCGAGCGGCGCGAGTCTTCCATGAGCGCGTTGATCAGCAGTTGGTCGATGGCATCGGTCATGGTCACCTCAAGCAGGTAGTTCGCGTGATTTGCCTTGATAGTAAAGGCAAACATGCCAATCTTCCTTCGTTATCCGCTGGAAGGTCGGCCCGCAACCTTTGCATACTATTGCCGTCTTCAACAGGAGGTGTGAGATGGACAGTTCATTGCGTCGTGGCTCGCTGGAAATGGTCGCTGCCATGCTGATTTCCGGGACCATCGGTTGGTTCGTGCTGGTGTCCGGCCGGCCGGTGCTCGAGGTGGTGTTCTGGCGCTGCGTGTTCGGTGCCGTGACCTTGCTGGCGATCTGCGCGGGGTTCGGCTTCCTGCGGCCGGGCGTGATCAGCCGCACGGCGTTCCTGCTGGCGATTGCCAGCGGTGTGGCCATCGTTGGCAACTGGGTGCTGCTGTTCGCCTCCTACTCGCGGGCGTCGATTGCCATCGGCACGGCGGTGTACAACGTGCAGCCGTTCATGCTGGTGGGGCTGGCGGCGGTATTCCTGGGCGAGAAGATCACCCTGGCCAAGGTCACCTGGCTGAGCCTGGCGTTCCTCGGCATGCTGGCCATCGTCAGTGCCCATGGCGCGGGGCAGGGTGGCGGTGAAGACTATTTGCTGGGCATTGCGCTGGCGCTGGGGGCGGCCTTCCTGTACGCCATTGCGGCGCTGATCATCAAGCGCCTGAGTGGCACGCCACCGCACCTGATCGCGCTGATCCAGGTGGCCACGGGTGTGCTGTTGCTGGCGCCGTGGGTCAAGCTTGGCGGGTTGCCGGGTGAAGTGCCGGCGCTGGCCAGCCTGGTGACCTTGGGCATGGTGCACACCGGCTTGATGTATGTGTTGCTGTACAGCGCCATCCAGCGCTTGCCCACGGCGCTGACCGGGGCACTGTCGTTCATCTACCCGATTGCGGCGATTCTGGTGGACTGGGTGGCGTTCGGGCACCGGCTGGCACCGTTGCAGTGGCTGGGGGTGGCGTTGATCCTGCTGGCGGCGGCGGGGATGCAGCAGGGGTGGTGGTTCCGGCCAGCGCGGGTTGTGGCAGAGGAATGAGGTGGTCTTGCGGGCCCTTTCGCGGGTAAACCCGCTCCCACAGGTGCTGCACACGGTTCGGGCCTGTGGTGATCCTGTGGGAGCGGGTTTACCCGCGAAAGGGCCCGCAAGGTAGAATGCCGCTTTTACCAGCTTGCGACCCATGATGACTTCGCCGATCCAGACTCTGGAGCAACACCTGCTCGCCGCCCTCGACCCTGCCCCGCAGGAAACCCGCCGCCTGTTCCACGGCCGCGGCCGCTGCTGGGCGGGCCTGGAGCAGGTCACCGTCGACTGGCTGCAAGGCGTGCTGTCGGTCGCCCTGTTCCGCGAGCCGGCGCAAGGCCAGCTGGCCGAACTGGAGGCCATGCTGCGTACTCTCGCCGAGCGCCCGCAGTGGGCTGGCCAGGCCATCCTTCTCCAGCATCGCTACCTGCCCGACAGCCCGGGCCAGTGGTTGCTGGGCGAACCGTGCCAGCAGCGCGAGGTGGTCGAGGACGGGCTGACCTACCTGCTGGACCTGGGCGTGCGGCAGAACAATGGCCTGTTCCTCGACATGCGCTATGGTCGGCGTTGGGTTCGCGAGCAGGCGGCGGGCAAGCGCGTGCTGAACCTGTTCGCCTACACCTGCGGTTTCTCGGTGGCGGCGATTGCCGGTGGCGCCGAGCAGGTGGTGAACCTGGACATGGCCAAGTCGGCGTTGTCCCGGGGCCGCGACAACCACCGCCTCAATGGCCACGATGCGTCGCGCGTGGCGTACCTGGGGCACGAGCTGTTCAAGTCCTGGGGCAAGGTGCGCAAGTACGGGCCTTATGACCTGATCATCATCGACCCGCCGACCTTCCAGCGCGGCAGCTTTGTGCTGACCCAGGATTACGCGAAGATCCTGCGGCGCTTGCCGGAGTTGTTGAGCGAGGGCGGGACGGTGCTGGCGTGCGTGAACGACCCGGGCATCGGGCCGGAGTTCCTGATCGAGGGGATGGCGGAGCAGGCGCCGTCGCTGGCATTCGTCGAGCGGCTGGAGAACCCGCCGGAGTTTCCTGACGTGGACCCGGCGGGGGGCTTGAAGGCCTTGGTATTTCGTCAGGTCTGATGTTGCCCGTACCGGCCCTATCGCCGGCAAGCCAGCTCCCACAGGTACTGCACAGGTCTTGAATACTGTGGAGTCCCTGTGGGAGCTGGCTTGCCGGCGATAGGGCCGGACCTGCCTGCATCAATTACTGATTGTTGGTGTAGATCTGGTCAAACACCCCACCATCATTGAAGTGGGTCTTCTGCACGGTGCGCCAGTCACCGAAGGTTTTCTCCACCGACAGGAAGTCCACTTTCGGGAAGCGGTCGGTGTACTTGGCCAGTACCGTCGCATCACGCGGGCGCAGGTAGTTCTGTGCGGCGATTTCCTGAGCGGCTGGCGACCACAGGTACTTCAAGTATTCCTCGGCCGCTGCCTGGGTGCCTTTCTTCGCCACCACCTTGTCGACCACGCTGACCGGCGGCTCGGCTTCGGCCGACACGCTCGGGTAGACCACTTCGAACTGGTCGCGGCCGAACTCGCGGGCGATCATTTCGGCTTCGTTCTCGAAGGTCACCAGCACGTCACCGATCTGGTTGGTCATGAAGGTGGTGGTGGCGGCACGGCCACCGGTGTCCAATACCGGCGCCTGCTTGAACAGCTTGCCGACAAAGTCCTTGGCCTTGTTTTCATCACCGCCTTGCTTTAGCACATAGCCCCAGGCCGACAGGTAGGTGTAGCGGCCGTTACCCGAGGTCTTGGGGTTGGGCACGATCACCTGTACGCCATCCTTGAGCAGGTCGGGCCAGTCTTTCAGCGCCTTGGGGTTACCCTTGCGCACGATGAACACAGTGGCCGAGGTGAACGGCGCGCTGTTGTTCGGCAGGCGGGTTACCCAGTTGTCCGGCACCAGCTTGCCGTTGTCGGCCAGGGCGTTGATGTCGGTGGCCATGTTCATGGTGATGACATCGGCCGGCAGGCCATCGATCACCGCTCGCGCCTGCTTGCTCGAGCCGCCGAAGGACATCTGCACGTTGACCTTCTCGTTGTGCTCGGCTTCCCAGTGCTTCTGGAAGGCCGGGTTGTAGTCCTTGTAGAAGTCGCGCATCACGTCGTAGGAAACGTTGAGCAAGGTTGGGGCGGCCTGGGCGAAATTGCCCAGGGCAAGGCCTGCGGCGAGCAGCGAGGCGGTGAAGAGTTTTTTCACGTTGCTTCCTTGTTATCGAGAAGGTGTTGGCAGTTTGCCTGCGACTATAGCGGGTGGGTTTGTGGGGGTTAAAGAACAAAAAACACTTTGGTTATGCTTCTGCCTGTTCTGGCCCTTTCGCGGGTAAACCCGCTCCCACAGGGACCGCGCACGGTTCGGGTATGTGGTGATCCTGTGGGAGCGGGTTTACCCGCGAAAGGGCCGGAACAGGCGGAATCATTGCTTGGGAAACAGCACATTCCCGCACCGCGAACAGAACGCCGCGCCATGCTCATGGCTCTTCTTGCTGCAGGTCGGGCAATCATGCTGCAGTTGCTCCCCACGCATGGCATTGGCCAGCTCGGCGGTAAAGATCCCGGTCGGTACGGCGATGATCGAATAACCGGTAATCATCACCAGCGACGACAGCACCTGCCCCAGCGGGGTCTTCGGCACGATGTCGCCGAAGCCCACCGTCGTCAGGGTAACGATGGCCCAGTAGATGCCCTTGGGAATGCTGGTAAAGCCGTGCTCAGGCCCTTCGATCACATACATCAAGGTGCCGAACACCGTCACCAGGGTCGATACCGTCACCAGGAACACGATGATCTTCTGCTTGCTGCCGCGCAGCGCCTCCATCAGGTAATGGGCCTGCTTGAGGTACGGGCTGAGCTTGAGCACACGGAAGATCCGCAGCATCCGTATCACGCGGATGATCAGCAGGTACTGGGCGTCGCTGTAGTACAGCGCGATGATCCCCGGCACGATCGCCAGCAGATCGACCAGGCCATAAAAGCTGAAGGCATAGCGCAAAGGCTTTGGCGAGCAGTACAGGCGGGTGAGGTACTCGGCCAGGAAGATCGCGGTAAAGCCCCACTCGACACCCGCCAGCAGGCCGGCGTAACCCTGGTGCACTTCGTCGATGCTGTCGAGGATGACGGTAACCAGGCTGGCCAGGATGATCAGCAGGAGGATCTTGTCGAAGCGTCTTCCAGCCACGGTATCGGTCTGGAAGACCATGATGTAGAGGCGTTCGCGTACGGATTGCGAGGTTTGCATGGCTTGTGTTCCGAGTGCGTAAGCAGCAAGCCTAGAAGGTCAATGCTTGGCCCTGCAACAGGGGGAACTGGTAAAAGTGCCAGTTTTCTAGACGTATGCGCAGGTCGCAAAATGGCGGCGTACGAACATTGGTGCGGGCGCGATCATGAGGAAAGCAGCTAAGCAGCGGGGATTGATGCAACAGGTGCTGTCGTACACAGCCTATGGGCATTTGCCGGCAATGGTGACTGCCGGGGTGGGGTTCAACGGTGAGTTGCGCGATGGTGTCACGCAGGGCTATGCGTTGGGCAATGGACATCGCTTTTATCTCCCTGCGTTGATGCGGTTTCTATGTCCGGATGCGTTGAGTCCGTTTGGCAGAGGCGGCGTGAATGCCTACATGTATTGCGGTGGTGATCCTGTGAACCATATTGACCCTTCAGGGAAAACGATCGTGAAAACCGGATTCGGTAAGTTCATGAAAAAGAACAATATAGACTTGGCGCATCGGAAGAGAGCCAAAAGATATTTACGCGAGCCGATGCAGGCAATTGCAGAGCAGGAGGGGTCGTATAGGTTTACGGCAAAGGTAGGTTCATCTTACATTGAGGTGAATGTAAAGAATGGAAGCTTTACATATGAGTCTAAAATAGGTTTCGATTTATTGTCGGAAGCTGCTCGATACCAGAAACATGGCATTGTAGTGAGTCTCCAGGAAGTTCCCCTGATACGGCCTGACAGAGGTTTTTCATCGAAAATGGACCATGTGAGTTCAGCGAGAGTTATCGAAACACCTGCGATCCTTCCGGTAATTTCTCAGCCAGGCCCTGCAGTGCTCAATTTAAGATCTGGCTCGAGTCTCCACCCGGGTGATTCTTCTGAGGCTTAGCAGAGTATAAAAAGTGTCACCCCAGTGCATTTTCCGAGGGTGAAGCAGTAAGCCTAGAGAGCCTTTGTTGAAGGGTGCAACGAGTGAACTGGTAAAAGTGCTAGTTACCTGCAGCGTTCAGGTCATAGCAAAATTGAGTACGCGGATACAAAACTGAGCGAACGGCTATGGCAGAAATGTTGATGCAGACAGCTTCGTACACCGCTTATGGGTATTTGCGGGCAATGTCAGGTGCCGCACTGGGGTTCAATGGCGAATTGATAGACAGGTTATTGCTCGCCTATGCACTGGGTAATGGGCATCGTTTTTATAGCCCGAGGCTTATGCGCTTTTGCAGCGAGGATGCGTTAAGCCCCTTTGGAAAGGGCGGGGTCAATGCCTATTGCTACTGCGAGGGCGATCCGATTAACCGTTCTGATCCATCAGGTCGGGCTGGCACTGGGCTCACGGCTCAGTTTGAGCTCAGGAAAATACCGCTGAAGTTCAAACGTTCGGTTAAGAGGTATTTTAAGAGCAACCCATCTGAAACCTCTTATCACTTTGGTATGGGTACAAAAGGTTACTTGATAGACAAGGCATCAGACGGGCGATTAACAGTGACCCCAATTCTTGGTTTGGGTGACACCCATAGGGAATTGAAAAAGGCTCAAATTGAGAGTGCGCTCCTAAAATCGAGGAACTCGGAGTTAGAAAAAAAGGCGGCGGACCTTGAAGCGCAGGTCAGAGCGCTGAAAGAGCAAATGCATCTTCCCAAGCCTATGCAACCTTTGCGTTACTCAACGACCAGTCCACCTCTACCTCCACCTCCGCTTCCGCCAAAGCTTGATCGTCCGGTAAACCCAACTTCAATCCGGCAGTCGTAAGAATCAGTGTCCGGAGAGCCAAACAATCAGTTCGGTAATTGATGTGAGCTGTTTCTCTGTTTTCTGTGAGCCAGGTGATCAGCCACATGCATCAGCCAGCAGGCGGCGACGAAGGGCGCGGTCAGGCCGGGCACCGGTAGCGGCTTGAACAGCGGTTGCAGCAGCAGGGCCAGGGCAATGGCCAGCAGTGTCACCCACGGCTTTTCACCTTGCCTGCTGAACGCCAGTGCTGCCAGTGCAGCGTTGAAACCGTACAGGCCCAGCCAGGCGGCTTGCGCCTGGTCGGCGAACAGTGCCACGCCGCCGCCGAGGGCCGAGCCGATCACTGCCCACATTGCGGCATAAGGGTTGGCGATGAACATGCCGATGATGATCAGCAGGCCGGCCAGGGGCTGGTCGAGCAGGAAGATCTGGCCCACGCCGCGCGCCAACGCGTACAGCGGGTCGGCTTCGACGAAGCCGCTGGGCGAGGGGCTGGCGATCAGCAATACGGCCCAGCCCAGCAGCACGAAGGGTGCGGTGTAGGCGATAAGCAGCTTGCCGCCGCGCTTACGCCACTGGTGGGTGATGATGCTGGACAGGCCGCCAGCGGCGATGATCAATGGCGGCAGGATGACCGACCAAGGCAGCACGGCACTGATCAGGATGCCGATCAGCACGCCGTTGTAGCAGTACAGCCCGGCCTGGCGGTCGGCACGGTCGTAGCCGCGTGCCTGGGCGGTGAGCAGGCCGGCCAGGGCGCCGAGCAGGGCGCCACCGACCAGGCCGGGGGCGGTCAGCAGGATGGCCAGCAGGCAGCACAGGCCGCACATAGGGTTGCGCAGCAGCAGCACCTGGCTGAAGCCGTTGAGTAACGCCGTGGCCCAGTCGGGGCACGGGTTGACGAAATTTTTGGTGTACATCGGGGCAGTCAGTGAGGTTGATGGGGAGCGGTGGGCCTCTTTGGGCCTCGGGTTTTCCGCAGGTCTGGTGTTTCTGTGTACAAGGAGGGCTTTGCCCTCCAATCGCCGGCAAGCCAGCTCCCACAGGGATTGCACAGGCCTTTGAAGTGGTGCGATCCCTGTGGGAGCCGGCTTGCCGGCGATGCGGTCAGATCAAGGTCTCGATCCGCAGCGTGTTAGTCGACCCTGGCTTGCCAAAAGGCACACCGGCAGTGATCAGCAGCGTGTCGCCACGGCTGGCCATGCCTTGTGCCTGGGCAATCTCCAGTGCAGTGGAAACAACCTCGTCCACCTGGCGCAGGCGGTCGTTGACCACCGAGTGCACGCCCCACGCTACGCTCAGGCGGCGCGCGGTGGTCAGGTTCGGGGTCAGGTTGAGGATCGGGGCCCGTGGCCGCTCGCGGGCCGCGCGCAGGGTCGAGGCGCCCGACTCGCTGTAGTTGACCAGCACTGCCACCGGCAGGATGCCGCTGATACGGCGGATGGCGCAGCTGATGGCGTCCGACACGGTGGCCTCGGCCTTCGGCCGGCCAACGTCGAGCTGGGCCTGGTAGTCCGGGCCGTTCTCCACCTGGCGAATGATCTTGCTCATCATCTGCACGGCTTCCAGCGGGTACTCGCCCGAGGCAGTCTCGGCCGACAGCATCACCGCATCGGCACCTTCGGCCACGGCGTTGGCCACGTCGGTGACTTCGGCGCGGGTCGGCGCTGGCGAGAAGCGCATGGATTCGAGCATCTGCGTGGCCACCACCACCGGTTTGCCCAGTTGGCGGCAGGTGCCGATGATGCGTTTCTGGATCTGCGGCACGCTTTCGGCCGGCACTTCCACGCCCAGGTCGCCACGGGCCACCATGATCGCATCCGCAAGCTCCGCGATGGCTTGCAGCTGTTCGACTGCCGATGGCTTTTCGATCTTCGCCATCAAGTAGGCACGGTCACCGATCAGCTGGCGTGCTTCGGTGATGTCTTCGGGGCGCTGTACGAACGACAGGGCCACCCAGTCCACGCCCAGCTCCAGGCCGAAGGCCAGGTCGCGGCGGTCTTTCTCGGTGAGCGGGGAGAGGTCGAGCACCGCTTGCGGCACGTTGACACCCTTGCGATCGGACAGCTCGCCACCGGCCAGCACTTCGGTGTCGATGGCGTCGCTGTGCTTGGCGGTGACGCGCAGGCGCAGCTTGCCGTCGTCCAGCAGCAGGTCCATGCCCGGCTCGAGGGCGGCGATGATCTCGGGGTGCGGCAGGTTGACCCGGCGGCTGTCGCCTGGGGTGTTGTCCAGGTCCAGGCGCAGGGCCTGGCCGCGTTGCAGCTGCACCTTGCCGTCGGCAAAGCGGCCGACGCGCAGCTTCGGCCCTTGCAGGTCCATGAGGATACCCAGCGGGTAGTTCAGTTGCTGCTCGACTTCGCGGATCCACTGGTAGCGCAGGGCGTGGTCGGCGTGCTCGCCGTGGCTGAAGTTGAGGCGGAAGATGTTCACCCCGGCTTCTACCAGTTGGCGGATGTCGTCGATGCCTTTGATCGCAGGGCCAAGGGTGGCGAGGATTTTGACTTTTTTATCAGGCGTCATGATTGGGCAGTCTCGAGGATCAGGATGGCGCGGAAGTCGTTGACGTTGGTGCGGGTCGGCTCGGTGACGATCAGCGCATCCAGGGCGGCGAAATAACCGTAGCCGTTGTTGTTGTCCAGCTCGTCGCTGGCCGACAGGCCCAGGGCTTCGGCACGGGCGTAGCTGGCCGGGGTCATGAAGGCGCCGGCGTTTTCTTCCGAGCCATCGATACCGTCGGTGTCACCGGCCAGGGCGTACACGCCCGGCAGGCCTTTCAGGCTTTCGGTGAGGCTGAGCAGGAATTCGGCATTGCGCCCGCCACGGCCATTGCCGCGTACGGTCACGGTGGTTTCGCCGCCGGACAGGATCACGCAGGGTGCCTTCAGCGGCTGGCCGTGCTGGACGATCTGCCGGGCGATACCGGCGTGCACCTTGGCCACTTCGCGTGATTCGCCTTCCAGGTCGCCGAGGATCAGCGGGCTGAACCCGGCCTGGCGGGCTTTGACCGCGGCGGCTTCGAGCGACTGCTGGGGCTTGGCGATCAGCTGGAAGTGGCTGCGGGCCAGGGCCGGGTCATCGGCCTTGACGGTTTCCGAGGCTGGGTTGTTGAGCCAGTCGATAACGGCCTTGGGCGCTTCGATGTTGTAGCGCTTGAGGATGGCCAGGGCATCGGCCGAGGTGCTCGGGTCGGCCACGGTCGGGCCGGAGGCGATCACCGTGGCGAGGTCGCCCGGGACATCGGAAATGGCATAGGTGTACACCGTGGCCGGCCAGCAGGCCTTGGCCAGGCGGCCGCCCTTGATCGCCGAGAGGTGCTTGCGCACGCAGTTCATCTCGCCGATGGTGGCGCCGGATTTCAGCAGCGCCTTGTTGATCTGCTGCTTGTCGGCCAGGGTCAGGCCTTCGGCGGGCAGGGCCAGCAGCGCCGAGCCACCGCCGGACAGCAGGAAGATGACGCGGTCGTCTTCATTGAGGTTGCTGACCAGTTCCAGCACGCGCTTGGCCACGGCCAGGCCAGCGGCATCGGGGACCGGGTGGGCGGCTTCGACCACCTCGATCTTCTGGCAGTTGGCGCCGTGGCCGTAGCGGGTTACGACCAGGCCGGAGACTTCACCCTGCCAGCTTTTCTCGACCACTTCGGCCATGGCGGCTGCGGCCTTGCCGGCACCGATGACGATGACCCGGCCGCTGCGGTCGGCGGGCAGGTAGGGTTCGAGGACTTGGCGGGGGTGGGCGGCGGCGATGGCTGTGTCGAACAGCTCGCGGAGAAGTTTTTGCGGATCGACCGACATGGCAGGCTCCCAATTATTGTTGTTCTGCAGAATCAAAAACGCCCCTGGAACTGCCTCCGTGCAGGCCGAACCAGGGGCGGGTGTTGCTCGGTGCCACCTTTGAACCTGTGGTCGCAGGTTCAAAGGTGTTGGATCTGAGATTTTGGGGGCGCTTTGCGCCCCTTTCGCGACACAAGGCCGCTCCTACAGGGGACCGCGATCCGTTGTAGGAGCGGCCTTGCGTCGCGAAAGGGCTGCGCAGCAGCCCCCGGATCTAAATCATTTTTCGTCGCGGATCGAGAAGTTGGCCATGTGCTCCAGGCCTTTGATCAGCGCCGAGTGGTCCCAGTTGCCGCCGCCCAGGGCCTGGCAGGTGTTGAACACTTGCTGGGCATTGGAGGTGTTGGGCAGGTTGATGCCCAGTTCCTTGGCACCCTGCAGGGCCAGGTTCAGGTCCTTCTGGTGCAGGTTGATGCGGAAGCCTGGGTCGAAGGTGCCCTTGATCATGCGCTCGGCGTGCACTTCGAGGATCTTCGACGAGGCGAAGCCGCCCATCAGTGCTTCACGTACCTTGGCCGGGTCGGCGCCGTTCTTGGCGGCGAACAGCAGGGCTTCGGCAACGGCCTGGATGTTCAGGGCAACGATGATCTGGTTGGCCACCTTGGCGGTCTGGCCGTCGCCATTGCCACCGACGCGGGTGATGTTCTTGCCCATGGCTTCGAACAGCGGCAGGGTGCGCTCGAAGGCTTTCGGGCAGCCACCGACCATGATGCTCAGGGTCGCGGCCTTGGCACCGACTTCGCCACCGGACACCGGGGCGTCCAGGTAGGCAGCGCCGGTGGCCTTGATTTTCTCGGCGAAGGCTTTGGTAGCGGTAGGGGAGATCGAGCTCATGTCGATCACGACCTTGTTCGGGCCCACGCCTTCGGCCACGCCGTTTTCACCGAACAGGACGCTCTCGACCTGCGGGGTGTCGGGGACCATGACGATGATGAACTCGGCTTCCTGGGCAACTTCCTTCGGGTTGGCCAGGGCCACGGCACCGGCGGCGATCAGGTCGGCCGGGGCAGCGTCGTGGTGGGTGGAGACGAAGATGCTGTGACCTGCTTTCTGCAGGTTCTGAGCCATGGGCTTGCCCATGATGCCGGTGCCGATGAAACCGATTTTAGCCATGAGAGATTACCTCGTTGTATTTGTTGAATCTCGAT
>Ga0209370_1000636_pt1 | contig 42112 bp, 34 predicted proteins | sample AgamicAtPrz_FD_187164 | JGI IMG/M metagenome (GOLD analysis project Ga0209370, IMG submission 187164) | Agave microbial communities from Guanajuato, Mexico - At.P.rz (SPAdes) (version 2) | ecosystem: Host-associated > Plants > Phyllosphere > Phylloplane/Leaf | place: Guanajuato, Mexico...
GCTGCGGCGCCGGGATGCGCTCGAAGCCATAGCGGGCGTAGAACGGGGCATTCCAGGGGACATCGTCGAAGGTGGTCAGGGTCAGCCAGGGCAAGCCATTCAGGCGCGCGGCTGTACGCGCCTGGTCTAGCAGGCCGCGACCCAGGCCCTGGCCCTGGGCTTCCTGGCGGACCGACAGTTCATGAATATGCAGGGCGTCACCGGTAGTGCTGGCGCAGAGAAAGCCCAGCGGCAGGTCCCGGTCATCCACGGCAACCCAGCTGCCGCCCTCGGTGACGAACGCCAGGTGCTCGGCTTCGCCCATCACCTCGCTGTCGGCCAGCCAGGCCAGGTGCGGCAACTGCCGGAAAGCCTGGGCAGCGGAGCGTTCCAAGGCGGGGAGCAGGGGGATGTCGCTGACGAGGGTGGGGCGGATACGCATGCTGGATCAGGGCCTGTAGGTGCGATGGTGCGCCCACGCGTTGTCGCGCAGGAAGGAGGAGTTTGCCAGATCGGCGCGTGGAGGTGTTGCATTGTAATTGTTATAACGTAACATTTGTATTTCTCCTTCCTTGCAGGGCCCTTACCGTGATCCGCAGAAACCCCTCCGGCCATCTCCCGCAAATTGCCGAATCGGCCTATATCGACCACACCGCCATCATCTGCGGCAAGGTGATCATCCACGACAACGTGTTCGTTGGCCCCTATGCGGTGATCCGCGCCGACGAGGTGGATGGCAGCGGCGACATGCAGCCGATCGTCATCGGCGCCAACTCCAATATCCAGGACGGCGTGGTGATCCACTCCAAGTCCGGCGCGGCGGTGCGCATCGGCCAGTACAGCTCGATCGCCCACCGCTCCATCGTCCATGGGCCGTGCGAGGTCGGTGACCGGGTGTTCATCGGCTTCAACAGCGTGCTGTTCAACTGCAAGGTCGGCGACGGCAGCGTGGTGCGGCACAACTCGGTGGTCGACGGCCGCGACCTGCCGCCACGCTTCTATGTGCCGCCCACCGAGCACATCGGCCCGCACACCGACCTGGAGCGCTACCCGCCAGTCAGCGTGTCGGCCTCGGAGTTCTCCGAGGACGTGGCACGCACCAACATCGACCTGGTCCAGGGCTACAAGGCCCTGCAGAACGAGTTCTGAACATGGATACATTGCTGGTGCGCAACGCACGGCTGGTCAATGAAGGGCGCGAGTTCGAAGGCGACCTGCTGGTGCGCCGCGGGCGCATCGAGCGGATCGCCGGCAGCCTCGACAATGCCCGGGCGGCGCTGGAGATCGATGCCCGGGGCGCCTGGCTGTTGCCGGGGATGATCGACGACCAGGTGCATTTCCGCGAGCCGGGGGCGCCGCACAAGGGCAGCATCGCCAGCGAATCGCGGGCGGCGGTGGCCGGGGGCATCACCAGCTACATGGACATGCCCAACACCAACCCGCCGACCCTGACCCTGGAGGCGCTGGCCGACAAGAAGCGGCGGGCGGCGGCGAGTTCGCGGGCCAACTATGGCTTTCACTTCGGCGTGAGCCGCGACAACCTCGACACCATCGCCGCCCTCGACCCCCGCGAAGTGGCCGGGATCAAGGTGTTCATGGGCGCCTCCACGGGCGACATGCTGGTGGACGACCCGCAGGTGCTGGAAAAGCTCTTCGTCTATGCGCCGACCATCGTCCTGGCCCACTGCGAGCATACCCCGAGCATCCTCGAGAACGAGGGCTGGTGGCGGGCCCGCCACGGCGAGTTCATTCCCCCGGCGGCGCACCCGCTGATCCGCGACGCCGATGCCTGCTACCGCTCCTCGAGCCTGGCGGTGGAACTGGCCCGGCGTTTCGGCACGCGCCTGCACGTGCTGCACCTGACCACGGTGCGGGAACTGGCGCTGTTCACGCCGGGCCCGGTGAGCGGCAAGCACATCACCGCCGAGGTGTGCCTGCACCATCTGCTGTTCGACGACAGCGACTACGCCAGCCTCGGCCACCTGATCAAGTGCAACCCGGCGATCAAGACCGGCACCGACCGTGACGCTTTGCGCAAGGCCCTGGCCCGCGACCGCATCGATGTGATCGGCACCGACCACGCGCCGCACACCCTGGAGGAGAAGCGTCGGGTGTATACCCGCGCGCCGTCCGGCCTGCCGCTGGTGCAGCATGCCTTGCCGGCGGCGCTGGAGCTGGTCAGCGAAGGGGTGTTGAGCATGGCCCAGGTGGTGAACAAGACCAGCCACGCGGTGGCCGAACTGTTCGCCATTCGCGAACGCGGTTTCCTGCGCGAGGGGTATTGGGCGGACTTCGCCATCGTCGAGCGCCTGGCCAGTCCACGGGCGGTGGCGGACGACCCGGTCCTGGCGCATTGCGGCTGGACGCCGTTCCAGCAGCGCGCCTTCCACCACGTGGTGCGCAGCACGGTGGTGTCCGGGCAGCTGGCCTGGCACCAGGGGCGGGTACGCGACCAATGCCAGGGCTTGCCCTTGATGTTCGACCGCTGAATCCCCCAGGTCGCCCAACCCTTCGGGATGCTCTGTCGCGCACGGGATGGAAGAGGCACACATCACCAACGTGGGAGCGGGCTAGCCCCGCGATCACCGGCAAAGCCGGTGCCATACATCGCATCGCGAGGGCAAGCCCGCTCCCACACTGTTCAAGTCAGCAAGTTACGTTTTGTTCCATGAGGGTGGTCTCGCGCCCCCAGCATTGCGGAGTTACATCCATGACTGAAGAGCAACTGCTGCAACAACCCACCAGCGCCTACATGAACGAACCCCAGCGCCAGTTCTTCCGCAACCTGCTGCTGACCCAGCGCGGCGAGTTGCAGACGCGCATCGAACAGGAGTTGCGCGCCCTGCGCGAACAGGAAGTGCACAGCGACCCCGCCGACATCGGCAGCGCCGAGGAGGAGCGCCACTGGCAACTGCGCTCGCTGGAGCGGGAGAAGAAGTTGCTGGACAAGATCGACCAGGCGCTGGAGCGCCTGGCCCGGGGCGATTACGGCTGGTGCGAGGAAACCGGCGAACCGATCGGCCTGCGCCGCCTGCTGCTGCGGCCCACCGCCACCCTGTGCGTCGAGGCCAAGGAGCGCCAGGAGTTGCGCGAGCGGCACGTACGTGACGATGTCTAGTCAGTGGCCAGGCCTTGGGCCTGCAACTGCCAGCGCACGGCGCTCACGCCTTTCTCCAGGCTCACCCGGCCGACCAGGCGCTCCAGCTGGGTCGGTGCCTGCGGCGTGCCGAGCAACTCGGCGCGCACTTCCAGGCGTGCAGGGTCGGCCAGGTCCTCGCTGTGCAGCGACTGCAGGCGCAGGCCCGGATCGCTGAGGCTGTGCAGCATCAAACTGCGCACCTGGATCTCGTCCTCGGCGCGGCAGACGATGCGCACCTCGTAGCGCTGCTCGACCTCACTGGCCGGCACCATGTCCTGGCGGTCCAGGCGCTGGGCGAGGTCGCGCAGCAGGATGTTGGCGCACAGCACCACCAGGCTGCCCAGGGAGGCCTCCAGCAGCAAGCCGAGGCTGCACAGCACGCCGACCGCGGCGGTGCACCAGAGGGTGGCGGCGGTGTTCAGGCCGCGCACATTGAAGCCGTCGCGCATGATCACGCCACCGCCGAGAAAGCCGATGCCCGACACCACATAGGCGGCGATGCGCGAGGCATCGGTGGGTGCCATGCCCGGCACGGCCTGGGTCATCAGCACGAACAGGCAGGCGCCGGTGCTGACCAGGGCGTTGGTGCGCAGGCCCGTCAGGCGCTGGCGCAGTTGACGCTCGGCACCGATCAGGGCGCCGAGCAGCAGGGCCACGCTGACACGCAGCAGAAAGATTTTCCAATCCATAGCGAACTCCGTTCCGCGGGCGATGGCCCGCACGAGCACCGACCGCAGGCGGCGCGAATGAAAGCGAGGAATGCGCAGGACCACGCGCCATGCCAGGTGGCAGGGCAGGAAGGAAAGGAGGAATGTTCAACCCCGCAGGGCCGAAGGGAACCACCGTCTACCGTGTGCGGCGAGACAGTGGCAGGAACGCTGCCGGACTAGCTCGCCGTGTGGGCCTGTCGCAATCGACTGGGGCTACTGTCCAATGCAGGGGACTCCTGTGTGTGGGATGCTTGAATGCGCGGCGGACCATACGCCTCGACCCGCGCAGGGTCAAGGCGTGAATCATGACAATTGCGTTACGCCAGACGCTGGCAGACGTAGGCCTGGGTCCGGTAGGGGAAGGCGATGCGCTCGCGGCCCTTGAGATCCGGGTGGTTGTCGATCAGGTCCTGCAACCGGGCCATGACCCTGTCCTGTTCGGCCTGGGGCAGGGCGGCGATGAAGCTGACCGAGCGCAGGCGCTCGAGGATCACCGTCTGCGGGCTGCCTTCATGGACGTGGGGGAGGGTGGTCAGTTGCGGCGCGCTGAAGCGGCTGCCCGCGAAGGCGTCGCGCCAGCGACCGGTGTGGAAGCGCGGAGTGTCGCCTTCGTAGGGGGTGATGATCTCGGTGATCCGCGCCACCCAGTCCACCGTTTCGTCGCGCACGTTCCAGATCAGCCCAAGGCGGCCGCCCGGCGCCAGCACCCGGTGCATTTCGCGCAGGGCGGCGGCGTCGGCGAACCAGTGGAAGGCCTGGGCGCAGACCAGCACCTGTTGGCTGGCGTCGGCCAGCGGGATGTGCTGGGCGGTGCCTTCGAGCACGGGAATCTCGGGGAGTCGCTCGCAGAATCGCTCGCGCATGGCGGCCACCGGCTCCACCGCCGTCAGGCGCGGCGCCAACGCGGCGAGCAGGCGGGTGAACTTGCCGGTGCCGGCGCCCAGGTCGAGCACCGGGGTACCGGCGCCGATGCCCAGGGTGTCGCGCAGCCAGCCCTGCAAGGCGCTGGGATAGTCGGGCCGGCCTTGCTCATAGTTGCTCGACTGGCGGGTGTAGCCGGTGCTGGCTGAGACGTGCACATCCTTCATGGAAAATCCCTCCGAATGACCTGGCGGCAATGGTACCCTTGCGCCTTTCGTTGCCAACCCCCCGGACCGATCCATGTTGTTCAATCTCGCCGTGCTGTTCGGCACCCTGGTGGCCATGGAGGGCGTCGGCACGCTGGCCCACAAGTACGTCATGCACGGCTGGGGCTGGTGGCTGCACCGCTCGCACCACGAGCCGCAGCTGGGCATGCTGGAGACCAACGACCTCTACCTGCTGGCCCTGGGCCTGATCGCCACGGCACTGGTGGCCCTGGGCAAGGCCGGGCATGCGCCGTTGCAGTGGGTTGGCGCCGGGGTGGCGGGGTATGGCGTGGCCTATGTGCTGGCCCACGATGGCTTCTTCCACCGGCACTGGCCGCGAGCACCAAAGCCGGTCAACCGCTACCTCAGGCGCCTGTATCGGGCGCACCGCCTGCACCATGCGGTGAAGGGGCGCCAGGGCAGCGTGTCGTTCGGCTTCTTCTATGCGCCACCCTTGCGGGTGTTGAAGCAACAGCTGAAACGGCGGCGGGGCTGAGCGTCACGCGTCTGCCCGACCTTCAGGCGCCGCCGGCCTACCAGGCCAGCGGCTGCTCGAATCCCTTCCAGCACACCCAGCGCCTCACCTCGCCATGCGCCCCGGTGCCGATCTGCCATTGCGGCCTGCCGCTGTCCAGGGCGATCAGTGAAATGAAACCGGCATGGCTGGCCACCGCCAGGGTGCGGCCATCGGCGCTGATGTCCATGGCGCTGATGGTCGAGCCGAGGTAGTGCTGCCAGTGCTCGCTGCCGTCCTCGCCGAAGGCGCGCAGGTAGCCATGGGCGTCGCCGACGATGTACTCGCTGTCACGGGCCACTCCGGCGTAGATCCGTGCGCCGTCCTGCAACAGCGGCGTGCGCGGGTCCTCACTGTAGAAACCGGTGTCCAGCCCCGGCAGGTCGGCCACTCGCACGCCGACGGTGCCGCCCCGGTAGAAGTGGCAGGCGTTGAGGATCAGTTGGTCGCCACGCCGGTTGAACAGGGCGAAGTGCGGGTATTCGCTGGCCGGGCCGACTTCGGCGATGGGCTTGAACTGCTCGTCGAGCACCAGGTGTCGTCCGCATTGCTCGCCCAGGGCGATCAACCGGCCATCCGGCGACAGCGCGGCATGCTCCATGGCCAGCCCCAGGACGATGTCGTCCGGGTCGGTGCCCTGGCGCAGTTCATCGAGAATTTCCGCCTGCCGCGGCAACAGGCGCGTGGCACCGCTGGCGGCGAGCACGAAGATGCCGTCGCTGCTGACCAGCAGGACCCGCTGGCCATCGGGGAAGGGCAGCAGCGCGGTGGGTACCGGCGGCAGGTCGAGGGGGTCGAACGGGTAGCCGGCGGGCAGCCCTTCCAGGCCATGGGGCCAGGCCAGCCTGGCCACCTGCGGGCCGCCCCAGCCATCGGTCACGCGCACCCCTTCGGCATTGGCCAGGGCGTAGTAGCGCCGTTGCGGGCAGCGGCCGAAATGCTCGACGCCGATCACCGGGGTGACGCCCTGGTCGTCGATGCGCAGCACCTGGCCCCGGTCGAACGGCATGCCGATGCGCGCCAGCAGGCTGCCGTCGTCGAGCAGCAGCAGGTTGCCGATGCCCTGGGCCTGTTCCTCGAACAAGGGCACCAGCGGCAGGTGCGCCGGCGGCCAGGCCTCGCGGAACAGCTGGCGCTGCGCCGGCTCGACGCCGGGCCGGTTGATGGCCCGCAACGCCGCCAGCCAGGCGTCGAGCAGGTGTTCGGTGGCCGCTGCCTGCGGCTCCTCCAGATCGTCCCAGCCTTGCGCACGGCCCTGCGCGACATAGCGGTTGATGGCCTCGGCGTAGGCGATGACCGCCTCGCGCCATTGCTGCTGGGGGTGCTGCTTGTCCATGGGCGGATCGAACTCCTTGTTCCGCAGGGTGGGTGGCGATGCAACAAAAGGGTGCATGGTACTCCGTCCGCGTCCATGGTTGTGAGGTCCGGGCTTGATGCGTACCATGCTGGGCATCCTTCCAATAATCAAACGTGCGTCACCGGCCTGGCACCTGGGCAGGCGATGTGCGTCCTGTTGCCTTGCCCGCGGAGAAAAACCTCTTCACATGAATGGACCCGTACCCACCTCATTGCCCCCTACAGCCGGCAACGGCAGTTGGCTGAGCGTCATCGCCCTGGCCCTGGCGGCGTTCATCTTCAACACCACCGAGTTCGTCCCGGTGGCGCTGCTCAGCGATATCGGCCGCAGCTTCGAGATGACCACCGCGCAGGTCGGCCTGATGCTGACCATCTATGCCTGGGTGGTGGCGCTGGCATCGCTGCCGATGATGCTGATGACCCGCAACATCGAGCGCCGACGCCTGCTGCTGCTGGTGTTCCTGGTGTTCATCGCCAGCCACCTGTTGTCGTGGTTGTCGCAGAGCTTCGCCATGCTGCTGGTCAGCCGCATCGGCATCGCCCTGGCCCACGCTGTGTTCTGGGCCATCACCGCGTCGCTGGCGGTGCGCGTGGCGCCGCCCGGCCAGCAGGCCAAGGCGCTGGGCCTTTTGGCCACCGGCACCACCCTGGCGATGGTCATGGGCATTCCGCTGGGGCGGGTGGTGGGCGAGGCCCTGGGCTGGCGCATCACCTTCCTGTGTATTGCCGGGGTGGCGCTGGCGACCATGCTGTGCCTGATGAAGTCGCTGCCGCTGCTGCCGAGCCAGAACTCCGGCTCGCTGCGCAGCCTGCCGATCCTGTTCCGCCGCCCGGCGCTGGTGATCACCTACGTGCTGGTGACGCTGGTGATCACCGCGCAGTTCACCGCCTACAGCTACATCGAGCCGTTCGCCCTGCACGTGGCGCAGATCGGCGGCGAGCGCACCACGCTGCTGCTGTTGCTGTTCGGTGGCGCTGGGGTGTTCGGTTCGGTGCTGTTCAGCCGCTACAGCGAGCGGTTCCCCCATGGCTTCCTGGTGGGGGCCATCGGTGCCCTGGCGGCGTGCCTGTTGCTGCTGCTGCCGCTGTCGGGCGACTTCCCGGTATTCGCCGGGCTGAGCATGGTCTGGGGCGTGGCCATCCTCAGTTTCAGCCTGGCCCTGCAGTCCAAGACCCTCAAGCTCGCCTCGGACGCCACCGACGTGGCCATGGCACTGTTCTCGGGGATCTACAACATCGGCATCGGCGGCGGCGCGCTGCTGGGCAGCATCGTCAGCAGCCAGCTGGGCGTGGCGCATATCGGCCTGGTCGGTGGCGGCGTGGCGGTCGTTGGCCTGGTGCTGGCGCTGGCCAGCACCCAGCGCTTTCGCGAAGCCCTGACGCGAGTTCCCGGCCAGGCCTGAACCGCGACCTCTGTAGGAGCGGCTTTAGCCGCGATCACCCGCGAAGCGGGTGCCAGGCTCCGCGTTGCCTGCATCGCGGCTAAAGCCGCTACACAGAAAAAGCCCCGGTTCTCGGCACCTCCATCCCTGGGAGTTCCTCCCGACTGATCCGCATCAATCCCCCTTACAACAAGCGCCCCTGTAATAGGGGCGCTTGTGCATCGGCAAGGCTGCCACTAATATCCAAGCGTTTTCTTGTGTAATTGCCTGTTCCCCCTGGCCAGGCCATCAATACGGACGTTGATATGGATTTGCACACCTCCCTGTGGCTGTTCCAGGCCATCCAGGCCGTGGGCCTGGCGTTATGGCTGAGCATCGCGGTGTTGAACAACCTACAGGCTTTCGCCAGTTCCGTCGGCGCCATCGGCGCCACCCTGGCCATGGCGCCGCTGCGCCAACCGCCAGCCATCGACTTCCCCTTGCTGCGCCGGGCCTGCCAGTCGGCCGGCCTGGCCCGCGCCGCGCTGCTGGTGATCCTGCTGCTGCAGGTCGTCGCCAGCGTGGCGGCCTGGATCGGCTGCTACGGGCTGATCGTCGCCCAGGACCCGCTCATGGCCCGCGCCTGGCTGAACCTGGCGCTTGCTGCATTCCTCGCCTTCACCTTCGCCATGCTGCTCGGTGGCCTGTGGTTCGGCTACTGGATTCGCCAGGAAGGCCTGCAGCTCACCCACCTGGTGCTGGTGCTGTGGGCGATCCTGGCGTTCTTCCTGTTCAATCTGAATTGGGCCTGAGGCGAGGACGCACGATGAAAAGCAAGGCGATACTTGGCAGCGCCCTGGTGCTGGCGTTGGTTACCGCCGGCGGTCTGGCCTGGCGTCACACCGGTCAGGCCCAGGCCACGGCGACACCGGCGCGGCACCTGGTCAAGGTGGCCCTGGCCACGGTGCAGAAGGCACCACAGAAACGCGCCTTTGCCGGCGTCGGCGAGCTGGAGGCGGTGCACCAGGTGCTGGTGTCGGCCGAGATCGGCGGGCGGGTGACGGCGATCAACTTCACATCCGGCCAGCAGGTGCGCAAGGGCGATGTGCTGGTTACCCTCAACGATGCCCCGGAGCAGGCCGAGCGCCTGCGCCTGAAGGCCCAGCTGGACAATGCGCGGACCAACCACCGGCGGGTCAAGGACCTGCTGCGCGAGAATGCCGCCACCCAGGAACAACTGGACAACGCCCTGGCGGCCCGGGACATGGCCCAGGGCGAACTGGCCCGTACCGAGGCGGTGATCGCCCAGAAGGCGGTGCGCGCACCGTTCGACGGGCGCCTGGGCATCCGCCGGGTGAACCAGGGGCAGTACCTCAATGTCGGCGACCCGGTGGTCAGCCTGATCGATACCCGCAGCCTGTACGTCAACTTCTCCCTCGAGGAGCAACTGAGCGCCCAACTGCGCCCCGGCCAGCCGGTCGAGGTGCGCCTGGACGCCTTCCCCGATACGCCGTTCACTGCCCATATCACCGCCATCGATCCGTTGATTGGCCGTTCGCGCACGGTGCAGGTCCAGGCCACCCTGGCCAAGCCCGATGCGCGCCTTTCCGCCGGCATGTACGCCAGCGTGCAGGTGGCCAGCCCCGATGACGGCCAGGTGCTGACCGTGCCGGAAACCGCGGTGGCCTACACCGCCTATGGCGACACGGTGTTCGTCGCCCGCCGCGATGACGCCGCCGATGCCCTGGTGGTGCAGCGGGTGGCGGTGCGCACCGGCGAGCGCCAGGCCGGTCGGGTAGTGATCGAGCAGGGCCTGAACGAAGACGACCAGGTGGTGGTGTCCGGGCAGTTGCGCCTGAGCGACGGTACCGCCGTGCAAGCCACCGAAGACACCTTGCAGGCCCCGGCCAGCGGCGCCTGACCCCAGCGAGAACACGCCATGACATTCACCGACCTGTTCGTGCGCCGGCCTGTGCTGGCGCTGGTGGTCAGCACCCTGATCCTGCTGCTGGGGCTGCTGTCGCTGCTGCAGTTGCCGATCCGCCAGTACCCGCTGCTGGAAAGCTCGACCATCACCGTGACCACCGAATACCCCGGCGCCCCGGCCGAGCTGATGCAGGGCTTCGTCACCCAGCCGATCGCCCAGGCGGTGTCGTCGGTGGAGGGCATCGACTACCTGTCGTCTTCATCGGTCCAGGGCCGCAGCCTGGTGACCGTGCGCATGGAACTCAACCGCGACTCGACCCAGGCGCTGACCGAGGTGATGGCCAAGGTCAACCAGGTGCGCTTCCGCCTGCCGGAGCGCGCCTACGACCCGGTGATCGAACGCTCGGCCGGCGAGTCGACGGCGGTGGCCTATATCGGCTTCGCCAGTCCGAGCCTGCCGATCCCGGCCATGACCGACTACCTCACGCGGGTGGTCGAGCCGCTGCTCAGTACCATCGAGGGCGTGGCCAAGGTCCAGGTGTTCGGTGGCCAGACCTTGTCGATGCGCCTGTGGATCGACCCGGCGCGCCTGGCCGCCCGGGGCCTGACCGCGGCCGACGTGGCCGAGGCGGTGCGGCGCAACAACTACCAGGCGGCACCCGGCAAGGTGAAGGGCCAGTACGTGATCGCCAATATCCGCGTCGATACCGACCTGACCTCGGTCGGCGACTTCCGCGAGCTGGTGATCCGCAATGACGGCAACGGCCTGGTGCGCATCCGTGACATCGGCACCGTCGAGCTCGGCGCCGCCTCGGCCGAGACCAGTGCCAGCATGGACGGCGTGCCGGCGGTGCACCTGGGCCTGTTCGCCACCCCGGGCGGCAACCCGCTGGTGATCGTCGAGGGTATCCGCCAGCTGCTGCCGCAGATTCGCCAGACCCTGCCGCCGGACGTCAAGGCCGAGCTTGCCTTCGAGACGGCGCGCTTTATCCAGGCCTCCATCGACGAGGTGACCAAGACCCTGCTCGAGGCCCTGGCGATCGTGGTGGTGGTGATCTACCTGTGCCTGGGTTCGCTGCGCACGGTATTGATCCCGGTGGTGACCATCCCGCTGTCGATGCTCGGCGCGGCGGCGCTGATGCTGGCGTTCGGCTTCAGCATCAACCTGCTCACCCTGCTGGCCATGGTGCTGGCGGTGGGGCTGGTGGTGGACGATGCCATCGTCGTGGTGGAGAACGTCCACCGCCATATCGAGGAGGGGCGCACGCCGGTGGCGGCGGCGTTGATCGGCGCCCGCGAGGTGGCCGGGCCGGTGATCGCGATGACCATCACCCTGGCCGCGGTGTACGCGCCGATCGGCATGATGGGCGGGCTGACCGGCGCGTTGTTCCGCGAGTTCGCCCTGACCCTGGCCGGCGCGGTGGTGGTCTCCGGCGTGGTGGCGCTGACCCTGTCGCCGGTGATGAGCTCGTTCCTGCTCGATGCGCGCCAGTCCGAAGGGCGCATGGCCCATGCCGCCAACCGCTTCTTCGACTGGCTGGCCGAGCGCTATGCCCATGTATTGGGGTTCTCGCTGAAGCACCGCTGGATCAGTGTCGGCTTCGCCTTGCTGGTGCTGGTCAGCCTGCCGCTGCTTTACAGCCTGCCGCAGCGTGAGCTGGCGCCGACCGAGGACCAGGCCGGGCTGCTCACTGCGATCAAGGCGCCGCAGCATGCCAACCTGGCCTATGTCGAACGTTTCGCCGACAAGCTCGACGCGGTCTACCGCACCCTGCCGGAAACCGTCAGCACCTGGATCATCAACGGCAGCGACGGCATCGCCTCGGGTATCGGCGGCATCAACCTGCAACCGTGGGACGAACGCGCGCGCAACGCCTCGCAGATCCAGCTCGACCTGCAGGCGGCGATCAACGATGTCGAGGGCACCAGCATCTTCGCCTTCCAGCTGCCGGCGCTGCCGGGCTCGACGGGCGGCCTGCCAGTGCAGATGGTGCTGCGCAGCTCCCAGGACTACCGGGTGCTGTTCGACACCATGGAGCAGGTCAAGGCCAAGGCTCGGCAGAGCGGCCTGTTCGCCGTGGTCGACAGCGACCTGGACTACAACAACCCAGTGGTGCAGGTGCGGGTCGACCGGGCCAAGGCCAACAGCATGGGCATCCGCATGCAGGACATCGGCGAGTCGCTGGCGGTGCTGGTGGGGGAGAACTACCTCAACCGCTTCGGTCTCGACGGACGCTCCTACGACGTTATCGCCCAGAGCCCGCGCGACCAGCGCCTTACCCCGCAGGCCCTGACCCGCCAGTATGTGCGCAGCGAAGAGGGCCGGCTGGTGCCGCTGTCCACCGTGGTGCAGGTCAGCGAGCAGGTCGAGCCCAACCGCCTGACCCAGTTCAACCAACAGAACGCAGCGACCTTCCAGGGCATCCCGGCGGCCGGTGTCACCCTGGGCGACACCGTGGCCTTCCTCGAGCAGGTCGCGGCTGAATTGCCCGTCGGCTTCAGCATCGACTGGCAGTCCGATGCCCGTCAGTACCAGCAGGAGGGCAACGCCCTGATGCTGGCGTTCCTCGCCGCCGTGGTGGTGATCTACCTGGTGCTGGCAGCGCAGTACGAAAGCCTGGTCGATCCGCTGATCATCCTGATCACCGTGCCGCTGTCGATCAGCGGCGCGCTGCTGCCCCTGGCACTGGGGGTGGCCACGGTGAACATCTACACGCAGATCGGCCTGGTGACGCTGATCGGGCTGATCAGCAAGCACGGCATCCTCATGGTCGAGTTCGCCAACACCCTGCAGGCCGAGCAGCACCTGGACCGGCGCACGGCGATCGGCAAGGCGGCGCAGATCCGCCTGCGGCCGATCCTGATGACCACGGCGGCCATGGTGGTGGGGCTGATCCCGCTGCTGTTCGCCTCCGGCGCCGGCGCTGCCAGCCGGTTCGGGCTGGGCGTGGTGATCGTCACCGGGATGCTGGTGGGGACCTTGTTCACCTTGTTCGTGCTGCCGACCATCTACAGCCTGCTGGCCCGTGACCATGCCAGCACCGCGCGTTCGGCGCGGGCGCGATCGTTGGCCGAAACCCTGGAGGGCCAGCCATGAAGCCTGTATTCGTCGTTTCCCTGATGGCCCTGGCCTTGACCGCGTGCAGCGTCGGCCCCGACTACCAGAAGGCCGAGGTGCCGGCCAGTGGCGTGCACAGCCCGCAGCGCGCCGCCTTCGCCGCCCGTGGCGAGTTGCCGGCGCAGTGGTGGCGGTTCTTCGACGACCCGCAGCTGGTGCGCCTGGTCGACCAGGCCCTGGCCAACAACCAGGATATCCGCCAGGCCCACGCCAACCTGCTGGCGGCGCGGGCGCTGTTCGACGACCGCAGCCTTGACCGCTATCCCTGGGTCACCGCCCGCGCCGGCTACAACCAGAGCCTGGAGCAGCAGCAACCGGCCGATGGCAGCGACCCGCGGCGCATGCGCACCGAGCAGTACCGCGCCGGCTTCGATGTGCAGTGGGAGATCGACCTGTTCGGACGCCTGCAACGCCTGACCGACGCCGCCGAGGCGCGCGCCGACGCGGCGGCGGCGGACCTGCGCCAGGCGCGGTTGAGCATCGCCGCGGAGGTGGCCCGCAACTACTACCTCCAGCTCGGCCTCAAGCGCAGCCTGGCCGTCGCCGAGGATCAGGTCGAGGCCTGGCGCGAAACCCTGCAACTGACCAGCGCCCAGGTGCGCGCCGGTAGCGGCCAGTACGAAGACCAGCAGAACGCCCACGCCAACCTGTTGCTCAGCGAGGCGGCGGTGCCGCCGTTGCAGGCGGCGATCCAGCAGGCCAGCTACCGACTCGACGTGCTGACCGGACAGGTGCCGGGCAGCCAGGAGCAGGGCGCCGCGCCGTTCCTGCCGCCGTTGGCGCGCCAGTTGCCGTTGGGCGATGTCGACGCATTGATCGGCCAGCGCCCTGATGTGGTCAGCGCCGAGCGTGAGCTGGCGGCCAGCACCGAGGACGTCGGCGCGGCCACCGCCGAGCTGTACCCGCGCATGGACCTGGGCGGCTTCATCGGCTTCTTCGCCTTGCGCAGCGGCGATCTGGGCAGCGCCGCCCGCGCCTACGAGCTGGCGCCGGTGGTGACTTGGCCAGCGCTGCGCCTGGGCAACGCCCGTGCCCGCCTGCGGGTGCGCGAGGCGCTGGCCGAGGGCAGCCAGGCGCGCTACCAGCAGGCCGTGCTGCTGGCTCGCGAAGAGGTGGAGAACGCGGTGACGCAACTGGTGCGCAACCAGGCCCGGCTGCAGAGCCTGGTGGCCTCCGCCGGCCATGGCAGCGAGGCCATCGACATTGCCAACAAGCGCTACCGGCGCGGCGCGGGGACCTACCTGGCGGTGCTGGAGAACCAGCGTGCGCTGTTCTCGATCAAGCGCGAGGTGGCCGAGGCGGAGACGGCTTCGTACCTGGATGCGATTGCGCTGTACAAGGCGTTGGGGTGGGGGAGTGCGGCGCAGTAGTGCGCGGCGGTCCTTCATGCGGTACAACCATTGCCTGTCAGGCATGGCCACGATGCAATGGATGCAGGAGCGGATTTATCCGCGATGCCCCGCGCCGGCGGCGCTCGATCTCGAGCGCTCCGCAATGCTATCGTCGAGCGCCCCTAATTTTCCCCAAGCGTCCTTCGTTTTCATGGAAGCCGCCCTGCGCCCGGCGCGTTCGGCACTCATCATTCAAGGAGACAGGCAATGACTTCCGTTTTCGACCGCGACGACATCCAGTTCCAGGTAGTGGTCAACCACGAAGAGCAGTATTCCATCTGGCCCGACTACAAGGCGATCCCCAACGGCTGGCGCGCGGTGGGCAAGAGCGGCCTGAAGAAGGACTGCCTGGCCTACATCGATGAGGTCTGGACCGACATGCGCCCACTGAGCCTGCGCCAGAAGATGGCCGAAGCAGCGGCGCAGTAAGCCGGTGTCGAGCCTGAACCTGCTGTGCCTGCCGTACTCCGGCGCCAGCGCCATGGTCTACAGTCGCTGGCGGCGCAAGCTGCCGGCCTGGCTGCAGGTGCGCCCGGTGGAGCTACCCGGCCGCGGCGCGCGCATGGGCGATGACCTGCACACCGACCTGCGCGGCCTGGCCCGGCAGCTGGCCCATGAGCAGCGCGCCGCCACCCAGGCGCCCTATGCCTTGCTCGGGCACAGCCTGGGGGCGCTGGTCGCCTTCGAGCTGGCCCACGAGCTGCGTGCACTGGGTTGTCCTCCGCCGCTGGCGTTGTTCGCCAGTGGCACCGCGGCGCCGACCCGCCGCGAGGACTACGCCGGCGGCAAGTGGACCGAGCCCCGTGGCGACGCCGAGCTGATCGCCGAACTGCGCAAGCTGGGCGGCACCCCCGAGGAAGTACTGGCCAACCAGGAGCTGATGAGCCTGACCCTGCCGATCGTGCAGGCCGACTTCCTGCTCTGTGGCCGCTACGCCTACCAGCAGCGCCAGCCGTTGCAATGCCCGCTGCACGTACTTGCCGGCGAGGATGATCGCGCCAGTGACGAACAGTTGCAGGCCTGGGGACGGGAGACCGTGGGTGCGCATTCGCTGGCGAAATTCCCCGGCGGGCATTTCTTCATCCATGAGCAGGAAGACCGGGTGCTCGACGTGCTCTGTCGGACCCTGGAGCCGCTGCGGCTCTGTGCCTGAGCGGCGGTTGCCGTCGCGTTGTAGCGCCGCTTCAAACGTGGCTTGGCTGTTGTCCCTGCGTTGGGTTGGTCGCTGGTTCTCCGGCGACCAGGCCTGACATTTTTGCCAGTTGCAGGCGTGTTGTGTTGCCCGCAGCGTCATACGGATAGACAACTCGTTCAGGCGTTTTCATGTCGGACCCGACCACCCCTCCGAATGCTGCATTGCTGGCTACGGGGTATGTAGCCCGGTGCTTGCGCCAAGTATCCAAGCCTCGATTATGGCGCGGCTCTATGTATGCGGAACAGCCTTGACGATCCCCGCATACTGCGCCTTCAAATGCCCCTGCTCATCCAGCAGATACGCATCCATCACCTCCCGCACCACCGGCCCAGCCACCCGACCACCGGCCTCGCCGTTCTCGATCATCACCGCCACCACCATCGCCGGGTGCTCGGCCGGGGCGAAGCCGACGAACAGGGCGTTGTCGCGGTGGCGCTCGAGGGTCTTGTCGCGGTTGTAGCGCTCGCCCTGCTTGATCGCCACCACCTGCGCCGTGCCGCTCTTGCCGGCGATGCGGTACTGCGCGCCGGCGGCGGCGGCGCGGGCGATGCCGCGCGGGTCGTGCATGACCATCTGCATGCCCTGGCTGACCTGGTCCCAGGCGCGGCGGTCGTGCAGCACGATGTCCGGCATCGGGTTGGGGTCCACCGGCGCCTGGCCGCCGATGGTCAGCGCCAGGTGCGGGCGGTGCCAGGCGCCCTTGCTGGCCAGGAGGCTGGTGGCCTGGGCCAGTTGCAGCGGGGTGACCTGCATGTAGCCCTGGCCGATGCCGAGGATCAGCGTCTCGCCGGGGAACCAGGCCTGGCGCCGGGTGGCGCGCTTCCAGGCCTGTGACGGCATCAACCCGGGCGCTTCCTCGAACATGTCCAGCGAGACCTTCTGGCCCAGGCCGAACTCGGCCATGTAGTCGTGCAGGCGGTCGATGCCCAGCTTGTGCGCCAGGTCGTAGAAGTAGGTGTCGTTGGAGCGCATGATCGCCGTGTACATGTCCACCCAGCCATCGCCCGTGCGGTTCCAGTTGCGGTACTTGTGGTCGTAGTTGGGCAGCTCGTAGTAGCCGGGGTCGAAGACCCGGCTGGCGGGGTTGATCACGCCGCTGTCGAGGCCGGCGATGGCCACCTCGGGCTTGACCGTCGAGCCGGGGGCGTACAGCCCGCGCAGCACGCGGTTGAACAGTGGCCGGTCGATGGAGTCGCGCAGGGCGGCGTACTGCCTGTAGCTGATGCCCTTGACGAACAGGTTGGGGTCGAAGGCCGGGTTGCTGACCATCGCCAGCACGTCGCCGTTGGCCGGGTCGAGCACCACCACCGCGCCGCGGCGGTCGCCCAAGGCCTTCTCGGCGGCCTGCTGCAGATGGGCGTCGAGGCTCAGCACGATGTCCTTGCCTGGCACCGGGTCGTGGTGGTTGAGCACGCGCATCACCCGGCCCTGGGCGTTGGTCTCGACTTCCTCGTAGCCCACCTGGCCGTGCAGTTCGTTCTCGTAGAAGCGTTCGATACCGGTCTTGCCGATCGACTGGGTGCCGCGGTAGGCGGTGCTGTCGAGGGCCTTGGCTTCCTTCTCGTTGATGCGCCCGACATAGCCCACCGAATGGGCGAAGTGCTCGGCCAGCGGGTATTCGCGGATGAACTGCGGCTCGACCTCCAGCCCTGGCAGGCGGAACTGGTTGACCGCGATCAGGGCGATCTGCTCTTCGCTCAGGCCCACCAGCAGGGTCACCGGCTCGAATGGCTTGCGTCCACGGCGCAGGTCCTTGTCGAACTGGTGGCGGTCATCCTCGGACAGACCGAGGATCTGCGCCAGGCTGTCGAGCACCCGCTCTGGATCGCCGGCCCGCTCGCGGGTCATGGTCAGGTTGAAGCTGGGCTTGTTGTCGGCCAGCACCACGCCGTTGCGATCATAGATCAGGCCGCGTTCCGGCGGGATCGGCAGCACGTGCACGCGGTTGTTCTCCGATACCGCGCTCTGCTGGTCGTGCTGCAGCACTTGCAGGACGTAGAGCCGGCCCACCAGTACCGCCACCAGGCTCATCACCAGCAGGGCGCAGACCAGCAACCGGCGGTTGACCAGGTGCTTTTCCTTTTCGTGGTCCTTGAGGGGAATGGGCTGGGGCATGGGCTTCGTGGTGTCACGCAATGGGGGCGCGATGCTACGCGGACGGGCTGGGGGGGCTCAAGGCGAGCCCCGCCGCGCAATGCCTGCGCCATGCCGGTCGGCCCCGCGTCCAGGGGGCTGGCGGCGAATATGAAGTTTCCTTCATGGAACGCTGGGACGGCGCTGAGAACGATCGGATTTGTGGCGAAGGGATGGGATTTGTCAGAGTACGCGACAAGCAATCATTATCATTCGCAAGGTGATCCATGCAGTCGGCTCTCGCTTCCCATGCCCCGGTGCGCATCCTCGCCATCGAGGACGACCCCGTCCTGTCCGCCCATATCGGCAGCCACCTGGGCGAGCGCGGCTTCGCCATCGCCCACGCGGTCGGCCTGCGCAGCGGCCGGCTGCATTATGGCCTGCTGTGCCTGATTTCGTTGGCGGTGGTCGGGGCGCTGAAGGCCTCGGGGGGGGGGATCCTGGCGATCGCCTTGCTGATTGCCCCGGGGCCATCGCCACGCTGCTGACGCGGCAGTTCCGACATATGTTGTGGCTGGCGCTGCTGGTCGCCATCGGCTGTTCGTTCGTGGGCGTGTACAGCTCGTTCTACCTCGACAGCGCCCCAGCGCCGACCATCGTCATGGCCTTTGCCGGGATGTTTGTGCTGGTGCTGGGCTGGCAGGCGCTTGGGCGCAGGGTCGGGTCGCCCATGGCGACGTGAACGACCCTCAAAGACTGAGGGTCAGGCTTACGCTGAAGTTGCGTGGCTCGCCCGGCAGCACCCACGAGCTGTTGTACGAGCGTTCGTAGTATTTGCGGTCGAACAGGTTGTTGAGGTTCAGCCCCACGGTAACCTGCTCGCTGGCCTTGTAATGCGCCAGCAGGTCGACCGTGCTGTAGGCGTCCAGGGTGAAGTGGCTGCCGGCCTGGCCGGAGCGCTCGCCGACATAGTTGAACGCCGCGCCGACGTCCGAGCCGCGCAGGGCGCCGTCCTGGAACTCGTACACGCCCATCACGCTGCCGCTGTTGCGGGCAATGCCCAGCAAGTCGCTGCCCTTGGGCAGGGCGGCGTCGCCCTTGGTGACCTCGGCATCGATGTAGGCATAGGCACCGATCACCCGCACGGCGTCGGTCAGTTGGCCGCTGAACTGCAGGTCCAGCCCCTGGCTGCGCGCTTCACCCGCCGCCACGCTTTCGCCGAACGCGTCGGTGGTGATGACGTTCTCCTTGTCGATATGGAACAGCGCGATGGTCGCGCCCAGGCGGTTGTCGAGCAGGTCGAGCTTCAGCCCGCTCTCGTAGCCGATGCCTTTCTCGGGTTTGTACACCTGCCCTTGGGTGCCGATAGTGTTGGGCTTGAACGAGGTCGAGGCGTTGGCGAACACGCCGACCTGTGGGGTCAGCTGGTACAGCAGCCCTACGCGCGGCGTGGCGACATCCTTCGCCTGGCTGTTGCTGACCCCGGTGGAGCGGTTCTGCGCAGTCTGTTCGATGCGCTCCAGGCGCACACCGAGCAGGCCGCGCAGGCGCTCGGTGAAGGCGATCTGGTCCTGCAGGTTGAGGGCATGGCTTTCGGTGCGTTCGAAGAAGTCGTTGGCCCGTGTGAGCGCCGGCTTGGGCTTGCCGTACACCGGCCTGTAGATGTCCAGGCCATAGCCCGCCGAGGTCGCGCTTTGCGGGTACTTCTGGCTGTTGCGGTAGTTTTCGTATTCAAGCCCGATCAGGCTCTGGTGCTGCCAGCCGAGCAGCTGGAACTGGCCGTACAGCTCGACCTGGGTGATGTTGTCGTTCCACTCGAAGTCGCGCTCGCGATAGAAGCGGGTGAGGGTGTTGCCGACCAGGGCCTGGGGCTCGGAGCTGTTGCCCTTGAGCGTGCCCTGGGTGTAGTGGTTGGCCAGGCGCAGCTTCCAGTCGTCGTTGAGGAAGTGCTCAAGCGCCAGGTCGAGGGTCTGGTTGTCGTTGCGGATCTTGCCGTCGTTGGGTTCGCCCAGGAAGGCCGAGCGCGGTACCGAACCCATCTGGCCGTTGACCGCCGGAATGCCCCGGTCGAACACCGACTCGGTGCGCGAGAACTCGGCATCGAGCATCACGCGGGTGTCCGGTGACAGCTGCCAGCTCAGCGACGGGCTGACGATGCGTCGCTCATTGTTGACGTGATCGCGGAAACTGCCGTTGTCCTCCACGGCCAGGTTGATCCGGCCCAGCAGGTTGCCTTCGCTGTCCAGGGGCGAGTTGGCATCCAGGGCAGTGCGGTAGCGGTCCCAGCTGCCCGCGCTCAGGCTGAGGGTGCTGAAGGTCTCGGCCTGGGGGCGCTTGCTGACGATATTGACCAGACCGCCAGGGTCGCCACGGCCATAGAGGCTGGCGGCCGGGCCCTTGAGCACTTCGATGCGCTCGATGCTGGAGGTGTCCGGGGCGCTGTAGCTGCCGCGGTTGATGGCAAAACCGTTCTTGTACAGCTCGCCGGTGGTGAAGCCGCGCACGCTGTAGTTGAGGAAGGTCAGGCCGCCGAAGTTGTTCTGCCGCGACACGCCGCCGGCAAAGTCCAGGGCACGGTCGATGCGGGTGGTGTTGAGGTCCTTGATCACCTGGGCGGGCACCACCTGGATGCTCTGCGGGGTGTCGCGGATATCGCTGTCGGTGCGAGTGGCGGTGGCCGAGCGGGTGGCGCGATAGCCGTGCACCGGGCCGTCGGCACGTTCTTCGAGGTAGGCGTCGGTGATCGAGGTTTCCTCCAGCAGCAGGGGTTGGGCTGCCGAGAGGGGTTGGCCGAACAGGCCCAGGGTGAGGCCGGCCAGAAGCGGTGCGCGAGGGTTCACGAAGGTTCTCCAAATAATATGTAATAACGTAGCATTAACGCATCGTCTGACGCCACAGTGAGATGCGGTTCGAGGAGTGATTGCCAGATAGAAATGATTCGCGTTATTGTTATGTTATTACGTAACTGGAGGTTCCCATGCAAGTACTGTCCTCACTCAAGCAGGCCAAGCGCCGTCATCGTGATTGCCAGGTGGTCAAGCGTCGTGGCCGGATCTATGTGATCTGCAAGTCCAACCCGCGGTTCAAGGCCAGGCAGGGCGGGGTGAAGAAGAAGCGGGGGTAGCCGTAAGGTAAGCGAAAGGGGCTGCTTTGCGGCCCTTCGCGGGCAAGCCCGCTCCCACAGGTATCGCGCAGTCCTGTGGGAGCCGGCTTGCCGGCGATGGGCTGCGTAGCAGCCCGAGCGAAGCTACCGGAGCGTTCTGCGCAAGCGCCGCCAGCTCAGCACCACGCCACTGAGGGCAACCACCAGTCCACCGGCACTAAGTGCGATGATCAGCCCTTCACGCAGCAGCGGCCGCGCCAGCAGCGGTTGCCAGTCCCAGCTGTGCAGCAGGTTGAACAACCAGCGCCCGGTGCGTTGCGTCCGGTCATGGCTGGCCACCAGCATGCCGCTGGCCGGGTCCAGATAGGCCCAGGTGCCCGCCGGGTCATCGAAGCGCAGGCGCAGCACGGGCAATGGGCGGGACTGGAAGCCGTACATGCTCTGCGGGTCGCGGGCGAAGTAGTGGAAGTCGTAGGCGGTCTGCCAGTCGTCTTGCACCGCAATGCCCGGGGCCATGGCCTGCGCGGCCGCCAGCAACCGCTGTCGGGCAAATGCCCGGGCCGGCGGCGCGCCGTCTTCGAGGACGCGATTGTCGCCATTGGCATTACGTGCTACCAGGTAGGTGACGTTGGCCAGGCGCTGCCACTGCAACTCGACGGTGTCGAAACCTGCCTCCTCGCGCAACTGCGCCAACGCGGTGGCGACCGGCAGCTTGAGGTCGATGGCGCGCAGCGGGCCGGATTGCAGGACAATCTGCGAACGGCTGTCGGTCAGGCCCCAGGGGCGCATCGACATCAAGCCGCTGAACACCCACAACACCAGCACCGTGCCGAACAACAGCCCACCGATGTGGTGCCAGCGCAGCCAGCCGCCGGAGTAGGGGCTGCACGAGCCAGTGCGGTAGCGCCTGCGCAACCGCAGGCGCAGGATGCCCACCGCCATGCCCAGGACCGCCATCAGCGTGCCGAGTACGGACAGGCCGATCACCAGCGTGCGCCAACCGTTGTCGAAGCCGAACCCGCCACGCAAGGGATAGAGCCTGTGCAGCCAGGCACCGACCCAGTTCCAGGCGCGCTCCTGCGCGGTGGCGTCGCGCACCACTTCACCGCTGCGCCCGGACAGGTACAGCCAGGTGCCGGCGGCATCGTCCACCTGCACCCGGTGCAAGGGCCGGTCGCCGTCCAGGGCCCGGGAGTGGGTCCACATGTCCTCGTCCACCGTGCCCTGATAGGCGAGCGCCGCGTCACCGGCGTACTGTCGGGCATTGGCCAGGGCCCAGGCGGCATCGGCGTGAGCCAGGGGCGCGCCGCTGGCGGCGTCGAGGGTGACGCGGCGACCGTCAGCCAGTTCCAGCAGGTAGTGCGCCCGCCCGCCCAGGCTGGTCAGGCGCAGTGCCTTCAACGGCTGCTGCGCCCACTGCGCCGGCAACTCGGCGCAGCACCCCGCCGGCAAGGCCGGCAGGTGGGCCAGGCGCTCGGCCGGGGTCAGCTTGGGGTAGCCGACATACAGCATGACCACCCCGGAGACGAACCACAGCGCCATGAACAGGCAGGCGACCATGCCCAGCCAGCGATGCCACAAGTACAGCTGGCGTTTCAGGCTCATCAGTAGCGCCACTGCACAGCGACTTCCAGGCTGCGCGGCTCACCCAGGTAGTACTGGGTGTTGGTCTGGTGGATGAAGCGGGCGTAGACCTCGTCGGTGAGGTTGCGCAGCCGCGCGCTGAGCTGCACGTGCTGGTCCAGGTCGTGGGTCATCGACAGCCCGTAGACGGTGTACGACGGCACCCAGGCGGTGTTGGCGGTGTTGGCGTACACCGACGACACATAGCGGGCGTCGGCGCCGACCTGCCAGCCCGGCGCCAGGTCGTAGGTCAGCCACAGGTTGGCGACCCGGTCGGGAATGTTCACCGGGTTCTTGCCCTTGCGCGAGTACACCACGCCGCCGATGGTCTCGTTGAATTCGTCGTACTCGGCGTTGACCCAGCTGAAGTTGCCCGCCGCCAGCAGCTTGGGCGTGACCTTGAACGAGGCCGCCAGCTCGATGCCGGTGGAGGTCTGCTGGCCGGCCTGCTCGGTGGTGTTGGGCACGGTCGAGGAGGGCACCGAGATGTTCTTGCGCACGATGCGATAGGCCGCCGCGGTGGCCGAGCCGCGCCCGTCGAGGAAGTCGAACTTGCTGCCCACTTCCACTTGGCGGCCGGTGCTCAGGTCGAAGTCGCCGACCTGGCTGAGCGAGGCGCCGGTGAGCGAGCCTCCCGGCGGCTCGGCCGAGGTGCTGTACTGGGTGTACAGGCTGACATTGGACGTCAGGTCGTAGACCAGGCCCAGGCGCCCGGTGAAGGCGTCCCAGCGCCGGTCCAGCTTGGCCCGGGTCACGTGGTCGACCACGTCGAAGTCGATATGGTCGTAGCGCAACGCGGTGATCAGCGACAGCTGGTCGGTCAGGCGGGTGCGGTTCTCGACAAAGCCCGCGGTGGTGTCGGTGGTGGTGCTGCGGCCCTTGGCGCGCGGCGCGGCCATGCCGGGGATGTCGAGGAAGTGGTCGGGTTGGAAGCCGTTCGGGTCGATGCGGTCGAAGGCACCCTTGGACAGTGGGTAGTTGGTCTGCTGGTTGCGGTTGTAGTCCATGCCGAACGCCCAGTCGCTGGCCAGGCCGAACAGCTGGCCCTGGTGGGTCAGCTCGACGCGGTTGCCGTTGACCTCCTGGTCGTGGCGCTGGCGGTAGCCGCCGGAGCGGTCGATGGCGGTGTTGCCGGCGTTGTAGCGGTACACCTCGAGGTTGCGGTAATCGCGCTGGCCATTGTAGTGGTAGAAGGTGTTGCGCAGCTGGTTGCTGTCATCGATGCGGTAGTCGGTGATCGAGCGCAGCCAGCGCGTGCGCTGCTCGTAGCGGCCGTCCTCGACGTTGTAGTTGTTGAAGCGATTGTGCTTGTCGATGTGCAGGGTGCCGACCGCCGGTTGCAGCACCGGCGTGCCCCAGTACGGGCTGTCCTCTTTCTCTTCCAGGTACTCGATGGCCAGGGTGTGCGACAGCTGTTCGTTGATGTCGCTGAGCAGCGAGAAGGCCAGGTTGCCGGCACCGTTCTCCTGGCGGTCGATGTAGCCATGGGTACTGGTGCGGCTGTAGTCGAGCCGCGCGTAGTGGCGCGGGCCGTCGCCGCTGTTGAGCGCCTTGTTGAAGCCGACCGAGGTTTCCATCGTGTCGTAGCGGCCGTAGCTGACGCGGCCTTCGAAGGTGTCCTCGTCGCGGCTCGCCAGCTTGGTGATCATGTTCAGGCTGCCACCGACGGCGCCGCTGCCGTTGAGGAACGATGAGGGCCCGCCGAGCAGCTCGACGCGGTCGTAGATCCACGCCCCGACCGGGCGCCCGGCGGCGCCGTACTGCAGGTTGATGCCATTGAACAGCTGGCTGACCTGGGCACCGTTGAAGCCGCGGTACGACACGTAGCCGCCCCAGCCGGGCGGGGCCGAGGCGTTGACCCCGGGCAGGGCGTTGGCGGCGTCCTGGAAGTTGCGTGCGCCGATGCGCTCCATGGTCTCGCGGTCGGCGACGCTGACCGAGGCGGGGTTTTCGCGGGCGCTGAGGTTCAGCCGCGAGCCGCTTTCGATGGGGCGGTCAAGGTCGAGGCCGGTGGCCTCCTTGGGTTGGTCGGCGGTGGCCGTGACGTTGCTGGCGGGCAGGGTCAGGGTGTCATCCTGCGCCCAGGCGCAGGTTGCGCTGCCAACGAGCAGCGCCAAAGTGGTCATGCGGAACATGCAAGGCTTCCTGGCTGAAATCGGTGGGCGCACGCCGGCTGCCGATCAGGCGGCACTCGGGCGTGGCGATGTCAGAACGCGAGAAGCGAAGCGGGGGAGGCGCGCGGATTGACCAGTGGCCAGCGCTGCTTGGGCAGGGGCGGCGCGGGTTGTCTGGGTAAGGGTTTGCTCGACTCCCCGGCGAGCAGGGCCAGCAGGCCGAAGAACACCGCCAGCAGGGTGGCGCTGAACAGGCTGGCGATCACGCAGTCGCCGCCGGCGGGCAGCACCGGGTCGGTGATGTCCTGGTCGCCCTTGAACACGCCGCTGCTGTCAGCCGCGCACCAGGCGGCGTCATCCAGGCCGGCCAGGCGCAAGCCGGCCATCTGGCCATGGCCCATGGCGCACAGCAACGAGCCGAACAGGATGCTGAAATACAGCACCCAGGCGACTTGCGATCGTGTGTGGCGGGCCAGCTTCATCGGCAAAGCTCGAAGGGAATGAGAATAGGTTCGGCGTGCGGATTCTACAGCGTTTGAAACATCTGCCTAGTGTCCTGTCTCGGAAATACGTTCTCTTTTGGCGAGTGGCTTGGGTGTTCGGCCAAGGCGCCGCGACGAGTCATAGCAGGGCTATGGCGAGGAGTGGCAACGCCGGCCGGGCGGCCAAGACGCCGCCAAAAGTGAACAGCTTATTTCCGAGACAGGACACTAGAGTGCTTGGCCGATAAAAAACATTCGAATCGATTCACCAGGCTGGCTTGACGCCTCTGGGCCCCAGGTGTTCAGATGCCGACCGATTTCAGGTGTCCCATGCCGCCGCGCATGGGGTGAAACGGGAAACCGGTACGCGCTTCGCGCCAGTCCGGTGCTGCCCCCGCAACGGTATGCAAGTGATGCCTTCGACAGACCACTGTGGCCAGTGCGCCATGGGAAGGTGAAGTCATCTTGTCTTGCGAGCCCGGAGACCGGCCTGGAATGTGGTAGGCAAACTCCTGCGGTGGGCGGGCATGGGCCGGTATTGGCGTGTGCGCGATCCGTGCTCTTGCGTGCTTCTGCGAAAGTCACTTTCGAGAAGAGCATGATTGCTGTGATTCACTCCCGACGTTGTTTCCCCACAGCCCGGACCTTGTTCCTGGGCTGTCTGGCCAGCCCCCTGGCACTGGCCGAAAACTCCCCCCTGATCCTCGACCAGCAGATCGTCGCCGCGCCGTCGGTGGAGTCGACCACGGTCGCCGCCATGGCCCAGTACGGCAGCAAGGTCGAGATCGTCAGCCGCGAGCAGATCGAGCGCGCCGGCCCCGCTGCCGACATCACCCGGGTGATGCAGATGTTCATCCCCGGCTTCTACGTCGCGCCGAAAAACGGCCCGTTCGACTACGGCACCTACTCGCTGCTGGGCGGGCGCAACGACGACACACTGATCCTGCTCGACGGCGTGCGCCTGAACAACCGCCTGTACGGCGGCCTGTACCTGGACACCCTGCCGGCCAACGCGGTGGAGCGCATCGAGGTGCTCAAGGGCGGCCAGAGCCTGTTGTTCGGCACCCAGGCGGTGGCGGGGGTGATCAATATCGTCACCCGCAGTCCGCAGAGCCGAAAGGCTTCCGGCGAGGTCAACCTGGGCCTGGACAGCTTCGCCGGCAGCAGCAAGGACGCCCGCGTCGAGCGGATCTTCAGCAACGGCTTCGGCGACCTGGGCTTGCTGACCTATGTCAGCCACAACGTCTCCGATGGCTACCAACCGTTTCGCAACCGTGACTACAGCGGCAACGTCAGCGACAAGAAACGCGGCTACGAGGTGACCACCTTCGGCGGCAAGGCGATCCAGGCCTTCGGCGACGATGCGCGGCTGGAGCTGTTCTACCAGTACACCGACGCCAACCTCGATTTCGCCCGGCCGGTGAACAACTACAAGACCACCAACGACCGGGTGCAACAGATCGCCACCGCCACCTTCGAGCAGCGCCTCAACGAGCGCCTGAGCTACTTCATCAAGGGCCACGTCAACGACTGGGACACCCGCTACACCCGCATCAACAACCGCGCCGACGGCGGCCGCGACGTGGTCAACCACAACGACTACTGGGGCTTCACCGACTGGGGCGTGCAGGCCGAGGGCAAGGCCGAACTCGACGACGGCCATGTGCTGGTGTTCGGTTCCGACAACCAGTGGTTCAAGGGCCAGGACGACGTGCTGGTGATCGACGACAACAAGGCCCAGGCCAATGCGCTGTATGCCCAGCTGCGGCCCAGGATCGGGGCCCTGCCGAACTGGCACCCGAGCCTTGGCGTGCGCCACGAGGCCATGAGCGGTGGTGACAGCGCCACGGTGGGCATGCTCACTTCGCTGTACGACCTCAACGACCACTGGCAGCTGCGCGGCCAGTACGGCAGCGCCTACAAGCTGCCCAACGCGGAGCAGCTGTTCGTCAACGAGCCCGGCGACGAGGTCGGCAACCGCGACCTCAAGCCCGAGAAAAGCCGCAATGCCGAGCTTGGCCTGGACTACCACGGCCTGCTGCTGGAGCGTGAGTTCAGCGCCAGCGTCACCGTGTTCCGGCGCAAGATCAGCGACCTGATCACCCTGGACGGCAGTCAGTGGGTGAACGGCCAGGGCCAGGTGGGGATGCGTGGTTTCGAGGCCGATGCACGTATCCAGCTCGACGACCAATGGAGCCTGCAGGCCGACATGACCCGCAACCTCACCGAGTCGCGCACCGGGGCGACGATCAACGACGTGCCGAGCTTCTTCGCCCGCTCGCGGGTCGGTTTCGAATCGGCGGATCGCATGTGGGGAGCCGGAGGCGCGATTCGCTATATCCGCGACGTGGTCAGCTCCAAGGGCGTCGACTACGGCCACTACTCGGTGGTCGACGCCGATGCCTACCGCTACCTGGACGGTGCCCGCCAGCACCGGCTGAGCCTGCTGGTGGAGAACCTGTTCGACCGCGACTATGTCACCAGCCGGGCGAGCAACGTCGACAACCTCGGGCGGCCGTTCACCAGCGAACTGCGGTACACCTACACCTTCTGAGGGGCGAGCGCATGGACTATCAGCGTGTGTTGTTCGTGGGCCCCGGTTTGGCGAGTGGCTCGGTGGCCGAAGCGTTCGGCGCCGAAGTCCGCGACCTGCGTGGCCACGAGGCGGACCGGGATATCGTCGATACCCTGGAGGGCTTCGACGGGCTGTGGGGGGTTATCCGCGAGGCCCTTGACCAGGGCGTGGAGCGCTTGCTGGTAGTGGACCTGGAACCCACCTCGGACAGCGCCTACCTCGACTGGCTGTGCGATGAACTGGGGCGCCTGGCGCAAGGGCGGGCCGGTATCTGGGTCACGGCCCAGGCCCTGGGGCGGCGCGGGCTGGATGCTCGGGCGGCTTGTGCCAGCATTGGCGAGCATGCCCGTCACCTGCCATGCGACCAGGGCAACGCGGTGGCCAGCGACCCGGACTGGTCGCGGGTACCCGAGCATGCCCGCCAGGTGTTCCTGTGCACCGGCCCGCGCTGCGTGCGGCGCGGTGCCTTGCCGTTGTGGAAACGCCTGCGCCGCCAGTTGCTGGCGCGTGACCTGATCGAGACGCCGGACGGCGTGCTGCTGACCCGCACCGGTTGCCAGTTCCCCTGCAACCTGGGGCCAGTGCTGACGGTGCACCCGGATGGCTGCTGGTATCGGGTACGTGATGATCGGGAGGTGGAGGAATTGGTGGAAACACATCTAGAGGGCGGAAGGATCGCCGAAAGATTGCTGATCAAGGGAGTGACATGCGATGCGTAAAGCCTGGCTGCTGTCGCTGACCCTGTGTTGTGGCACACCGGTCCTGGCCGAGAGCTTTCGCAACTGCGGGCAGGACTGGCAACGGCCTGCGGCGACGCCTGCGCGTATCGTGGCGCTCAACCAGCATGCGGCCGACCTGCTGCTCGCCCTTGGCGCCGGGCCATCGATGGTCGGGGTGGCCTACCTGGACGACAACGGCGCCGCCTACAAGCAGGGCCGCTACCAGGGCGTGCCGGTGATCGCCCGGGAGTATCCGGCCAGCGAGGTGTTGTACGCGCAAAGGCCGGACCTGGTGGTCGGCGGATTCGCCTCGGCCTTCGGCGATGGGGTCAGCTCGCGAACCCGGCTGGCCGGCAACGGGATCGCCACCTACCTGCTCGAATCGGCCTGTGCCGGTCATTCACTGGATTACTACGCCCATGTCCGGCGTGACCTGACCCTCCTCGGCGAGCTGCTTGGCAGGCAGGCGAGGGCGCAGGCATTGATCGAGGCGATGGAGGCGGACCTGGCGCGGGCCAGGGCGATCGCACCCACTGGCAAGCCGCTGTCGGTGTTCTACCTCGACAGCGAGGTCCGGGGGCTGGACAGCGAAGGCGGGCGGGGTTTCGTCACGCCGCTGCTGGCCGCCGCCGGAGCGCGCAATGTGCTCGCCGGGCTCGACCAGTATGGCGTGACGGTCAACCGCGAGGCGCTGCTGAGCAGCGACCCCGATGTGATCCTGCTGGCCGACGCCCTGTGGTCGCCGGCCAGCCGCAAGCGTCAGCTGCTGACCCGAGACCCGGTGCTCTCGAGCCTGCGGGCGGTACGCGAGAACCGTATGCTCGATATCCCGTTCACCCAGCTGGTGCCGACACCCGCCAGTGGACGGGTGGCCCTGGAGCTGGCGCAGCGGCTCAGGGAAATGGCTGTTCCATAGCTGGCCCGCCCTGATCGTGAAGCTCGGCGTGGGAGCGGGCTTGCCCCGCGATCGGGCGGATCGCTGCTACTCGCCGATGACCAACTGCCTCGCCAACTGGTTGTGACGCTCCAGCACTCGCGGCAGGTCGACGGTGGTGATGCGCCCACCCTGAACCACCACGCGCCCGTTGATCACGCTGGTGTCGACATGGGTCGGGGTGCAGAACACCAGCGCCGCCAGCGGGTCGTGCAGGGCACCGGCATAGGCCACATGGCCGAGGTCGAAGGCCACGAAGTCGGCGACCATGCCCGGGGCGAGGACGCCGATATCGTTGCGGTTGAGCACCTTGGCGCCGCCCAGGGTGGCGATCTCCAGCGCCTCGCGGGCGGTCATCGCATCCGGCCCGAAACCGACCCGTTGCAGCAACAGCGCCTGGCGCACCTCGCCGATCATGCTGGCGCCGTCGTTGGACGCCGAACCATCGACCCCCAGGCCCACCGGCACGCCGTGGTCGCGCATCCGGCGGATCGGCGCGATGCCTGAGGCCAGGCGCATGTTCGAGCACGGGCAGTGGGCGACGCCGGTGCCGGTGCGGGCGAACAGCTCGATGCCATGCTGGTCGAGCTGCACGCAGTGGGCGTGCCACACGTCGTGGCCGACCCAGCCCAGGTCCTCGGCGTACTCGGCCGGGGTCATGCCGAACTTCTCGCGGCTGTAGGCGATGTCGTTGACGTTCTCGGCCAGGTGGGTGTGCAGCGATACGCCATACTGGCGGGCCAGCACCGCGGCCTCGCGCATCAGGTCGCGACTGACCGAGAACGGCGAGCAGGGCGCCACCACCACGCGCAGCATCGAGCCGTGGCTGGCATCGTGGTAGTCCTCGATCAGGCGCTGCGACTCCTTGAGGATGTCGCTTTCCTTCTCCACCACCGAATCCGGCGGCAGGCCGCCCTGGCTGCGGCCGACGCTCATGCTGCCGCGTGCGGCGTGGAAGCGCATGCCGATTTCCTCGGCGGCGTGGATGCTGTCGTCGAGCTTGCAGCCGTTGGGGTAGATGTACAGGTGGTCGCTGGAAGTGGTGCAGCCCGAGAGGATCAGCTCGGCCATGGCCGTCTGGGTCGATACCGAGATCATCTCCGGGGTCAGCCGCGCCCAGATCGGGTAGAGGTTGGTCAGCCAGTTGAACAGCTCGCCGTCCTGGGCCGCCGGCACCACGCGGGTGAGGCTCTGGTACATGTGGTGGTGGGTGTTGACCAGGCCCGGGATGACCACCTTGCCGGTCATGTCGAGGATCACGTCGGCGTGCTGCGGCAGGGTATCGCTGGGGCCTACCTGCCTGATCACATTGTCTTCGATGTAGAGGCCGCCGCGTTTGATCTCGCGGCGCTCGCCGTCCATGGTCACCAGCAGTTCGGCGTTCTTGACCAGTAGTGTCTTGGGCATGGGTGTCCCTCCCGCTTGGGGTGTGTTTTCTGATTGTAGGGAAGCGTCAGGCGCCGTGGCGAAGCACGGCGTCGAAGGCTGGAGCAGAATCGCGCACGCGCAGGGTCGGCCCTGGCGAGGGCGTATCGGGCGTGTGGATCGATGGCAGCAGGGCGGATGCGGCGTACAGGACGCACGGCATTCGAGAAGGGTGCCCGGGGAGGTTGGGCGATAGCGGATGTCGCATGGCTTGAGCCTGTCGCAATACGCAACGGCGATGACCGTTGTCGTAGGCGCGAGGCAGTGTAAACAGAATTTCTTTTTTTTGTATACGAGTTTTTCGCCGCAATTCTGACGACTGCGGGACGGGCCACTCCCACAATGATTCAAGGCGCGATTGATGTCGTTGCGCCAGTATGCGACTGTCTCGCTGCCAGCCACTGTCACAGACCGGCAGGTTCGCACGGGCTGATTACACTGTGGAAATCGCCACACGGGGAGTACCTGGGATGGGCTGCGCGTTGATGGAGCATGCGGCAAGGCTGGCGTCTGCAAGGGGCAGGCGTTCATGAACAACCGTGGCCGGAGCATTTCCCTGCAGTGGCTGGTGGCGCTGGCAATCATGCTGGGCATGCTGGCGCTGGGCGCGGCCCTGGCCTGGCAGGGCTACCTGGGGGTGCGCCAGACCCTGGTGGCGGCCGCAGGCGACGCTGCCCAGCAGGTCGGCCGGACCATCGACGAGCGCGCCCGACGCCTGGTCGATCCGGTGCAGAGCAGCATCCGCCTGCTGGCCTTCGATGCCTCTGCGGGGGCCATGGCGCAGCACCTGGAGCGGCTACCGCAACTGGTCGAGAGCCTGCGCGCCAACCGCATGCTCAGCGCCGCCTACCTCGGCTACCCCAATGGCGAGTTCCTGCTGGTCCGCCGCCTGCGCGACCCACAGTTGCTGCAGCGCTTCGCGGCACCGGCAGGCACGCTGTTCCTGGTGCAGACCGTCAGCCTGGGCGAAGACGGCGCCTTGCATGGCGAATGGCGTTTCTACGACCAGGCGATGACCCTGCTGCTGCACCAGCCCAAGCCGGACTACCGCTACGATCCGCGTCAGCGCCCCTGGTTCGTCGAAGCCTCTGCGCAGTCCACCACCGTGCTTACCCGCCCTTATGTGTTCTTCACCACCCGCGAGATCGGCCTGACCATGGCCCAGCGCAGCGTCGATGGCGCGGCGGTGATCGGCATGGACGTCTCGGTCACCGACCTGGCCAGCGAGAGCCGCGACCTGCGCATGACGGCCGGCACCGAAATCGCCGTGGTCGATGACCAGGGCAGCGTGGTGGCCTATCCGGACCTGCAGCGGGTCATCGTCCGCGAAGGCGAGGGCGTGCGCCTGTCGCGCATCGATGAACTGGGCATTGCCAGCCTCGCACGGATCCATGCTGATACCCTCCAGGGTACCCGGCCACAGCCGTATCAGGTCGAAGGGCAGACCTGGTATGGCATGCGCGTGCCGCTGACCACCGTGGCCGGGCAGGACCTGCAGGTGCTGATTGCCGTGCCGGCCCACGAGCTGCTGGCCGGCGCGCGCCAGGTGTTGTTCGAGCAATTGCTCTGGGCTGGCGCGCTGGCAGCGGTGTTGCTGTTGCTCGGCGGCTTGCTCGGCCGGCGCATCGGCCGCCCGCTGCGCCGGCTCACGGAGCAGGTGCAGGGCCTGGCCGGTTTTGATTTCAGCCGCGAGGTGGGGGTGCTCTCGCGGGTCTCGGAGGTGCGTGAACTGAGCCGGGTGCTCAGCCGCATGTCCGGCACCATCCGCAACTTCCAGGCGATCACCCTCACGCTCAGCCGCGAGACCCAGCTCGAGCGCATGCTCGACGGCGTGCTCAACCACCTGGTGGCGGCCGCCAGCGCCAGTGCCGGCGCGGTGTACCTGTACGATGCCGACAACGCACGCCTGCGCCTGGCTGCGGCCTGCCGGGGCCAGGACTATCCGGCTGAACTGGCGGTACATGAGCACGACCACCAAGACCTCGCCAATGCCGTGACCCAGGCCTTGTCGTTGCAGGGACGCAGCCTGGCGGTGGTGCTCAACGACCGCGGCCAGTCGCTCCTCGGCATCCTGGTGCTGCAACTGGAGGACGAACACGCCGGGCAGGCGTTCCGGCGCTTCGTCGAGGAACTGTCCGGCGCCGCCGCCGTGGCCATCGAGACCCGCCAGCTGGTCGAGGCCCAGCAGCGCCTGCTGGACGCCATGATCAAGCTGCTGGCCGACGCCATCGACGCCAAGAGCCCCTATACCGGCGGCCATTGCGAGCGCGTGCCGCAGCTGGCGCAGATGCTCCTGGACCAGGCCGTGCAGGCCGACAGCGGCCCCTATGCCGGCTTCAGCATGAACGAGGCCGAGCGCTATGAGTTTCGCGTGGCTGCCTGGCTGCACGACTGCGGCAAGATCACCAGCCCCGAATACGTGGTGGACAAGGCGACCAAGCTCGAGACCCTGTACAACCGCATCCATGAGGTGCGCATGCGCTTCGAGGTGCTCTGGCGCGACGGCGAGATCGCCTACTGGCAAGGCGTGGCCAACGGCGACGACGAGCTGCTGCTGCGCCAGGCGCTGGAGCAATGCCGGGCCGAGTTGCAGGACGAATTCGCCTTCGTCGCCCACGCCAATATCGGCGGCGAGTTCATGCAGGAGGCCGACATCGAGCGCCTGCGCCTTATCGGCCAGCGCCACTGGCTGCGGCACTTCGACAATCGCCTGGGCATCTCCCGCGACGAGGCCGCGCGCTTCGCCGACACGCCAGCCGCGCCCTTGCCGGTGGACGAGCCGCTGCTTGCCGACCGCGACGAGCACCAGGTGCCCTGGGGGCCGCGCAAGCCACCGGTGGCCAAGGACGACCCGCGCAACCACTGGGGTTTCGACATGCGCCTGCCGGCCCATGCCAGCAACCACGGCGAGCTGTACAACCTGTCGATCCGCCGTGGCACGCTCAACGACGAGGAGCGTTTCAAGATCAACGAGCACATCGTGCAGACCATCATCATGCTAAGCGCCTTGCCGTTCCCGCGTCAGCTGCGGCGCGTGCCGGCGATTGCCGGCAACCACCACGAGAAGATGGACGGCAGCGGCTATCCGCGCAGGCTCGGCAAGGATGCGTTGGGCATCCCCGAGCGGGTGATGGCGATCGCCGACATCTTCGAGGCGCTGACCGCGGCGGACCGACCTTACAAGGCGCCGAAGACCCTGTCCGAGTCGGTGAAGATCCTGGTGTCGATGGCTCGGGACAACCATGTCGACGGGCAGTTGCTGCGCTTGTTCCTCAGCACCGGCGTGTATCGCCAGTATGCCGAGCAGTTCCTGCGCCCCGAGCAGATCGATGAGGTGGATGTTGCCTTCTGGCTGGCGCAGTTGTAGGTACTCAAAGTCTCAGGCCCTCAGCAGCAGGTGCTCACGCTCCCAGGCGCTGATCACCTGCCGGTAGTTGTACAGCTCGGTGCGCTTGAATGCCACATACCCGCGCCAGCGCCTCGTCCAGCGTGTCCGGCAGGCGCAAACCGCCATGGTCGTAGGCGCGGCCCTGCACGGGCGCGCTGGGCGCCGCCTGCTTCGCGGGCAAGCCCGCTCCCACAGCGATCTCAGGACGGTTGGGCCGCCAGGCGATTGCTGACGCTGCGCCCCAGCACCAGCACCGTGACAAAGCCGCAGCCCACCAGCGCCGTGGCCAGACTGAACAGTACCGCGCTGCCCATCTGGTCGACGATCCGTCCACCGAAGAACGAGCCCAGGGCGATGATCACCTGGAACATGGCGACGAACAGCGGCATGCCGCGCTCCACATCCTTGGGCGCCACGACGAACATCCAGATGCTGGCGCAGGCCGGGAAGGCGCCGAAGGCGAAGCCCCAGAGCGCGATCAGCATCGCCGCGCCGGTGAGGTTGGTGGCGAAGTAGGGGAACAGCGCGGTGCCGACGCCGATCATCAGGGCGACCAGCATCAGGGTGTAGCGCACGCTCTGGTTGGCGGCGAAACCGGCGAAGACATTGCCCAGTACCCCGGCCACGCCGTAGAGCAGCAACAGCGAGCCGATCATCGGCCCGTCGAAGCCGGCGTTGTGCTTGAAGAACGGCGCGACGTAGGTGTACGCGGCAAAGTGCGCCAGGCCGATCAGCAACACCGCGATCAGGCCGACCCGCGCCTGCGGGTTGACGAACAACGCCGGCAGGTCGCTGATGCGGATGGCCTTCTCCGGGTTGAGCCGCGGCAGCAGCAGGACCTGCGCCAGCAGCACCGGCACGCCCACCAGCGCGGTGACCAGGAAGGTCATGCGCCAGCCCATGAGCCCGCTCAGCCAGGTGCCCACGGGCACGCCGAGCACGGTGGCCAGGGTCACGCCGACCATGATGATCGAGGTGGCCTGGGCTACGCCCACGCCCTTGGGCGCCAGGCGGCCGCTCAGGGCGATCGCGGTCGCCCAGAAGCCACCGATGCTGATGCCCAGCAGTACCCGGCCAAACAGCAGCAGGCCGAAGTCGGTGGCGTAGGCCACCACGGCGTTGGCGACGATCATGATCAGCGTCAGGGCGATCAGCAGGTAGCGTCGGTCGAGGGCACCGATGCCCACCGACAGCAAGGGCGCGGCCAGGGCCGCCATGATGCCGGGCAGGGTCACCATCAGGCCGGCCTGGCCGGCACTGATGCCGAGGTCGGCGGCGACATCGTTGAGCACGCCCACCGGCAGGAACTCGCTGGTCACCAGGGCGAAGGCGCCCACGGCGACCGAGAGAATCGCCAGCCACTGCTGACGGACGCTCTGCTGGCTGTGTTCGGGTGGGCTGTGGGGGGACGGGTTGGGGCTTGGCATGGTGCGGGCTTCCATAGGGGACTGTCGCCTGGGACAGGCGCTGCAGCGAGGGGAAAACGGGGAGGCGATTATAGGGGGTGGATTTTGCAGCTCGACAGGCGGGCGGCTTGATAGTAATCATCAGTGGGATCGATGGGTGGCTTGGGGTAGAGCGTTGCGGCCATCCCTTTTGCGATTTTGGGCTTCAAGATTGCCGGGGTCGCTTTGCGACCCTTTCGCGGCACAAGGCCGCTCCTACAGGGATCGCGTACCCCATGTAGGAGCGGCCTCGTGCCGCGAAAGGGCTGCAAAGCAGCCCCAGTACGCTGACTGACAGGCATCACATTTTTTCACCTGCACAGAAGGGCATATGACAGAGGCATACCAAGGAAGCTGCCTGTGCGCAGCGGTCAGCTATGAGCTGCTAACGCCACCCAAGGCCGTGAGTCATTGTCACTGCAGCCAGTGCCGCAAAGGTCACGGGGCTGCGTTCGGGTCATATGGCAGCGTGCCGCGCAGCGCACTTCGCGTACTTCGCGGGGCCGACAGCATCAAGGCCTACGCCTCTTCGCAGACAGTGTTACGCGAGTTCTGCGGGGCGTGTGGCTCGACGTTGTTCTGGTCACGATCCGAAGGTGAGTTCGCCGACTGGATCTCTATCGCGCTGGGTACACTTGATACACCGTTCCAGCCACGCAAGCAAAAGCACCTTTGCATCGATGCTGCGGTGCCCTGGTATAGGCCTTCCAGTAATTGTCCCGAGGCCGACTGACGGCTTGCATCGCCGGAATGGGGTATGTTGTTGCCTCTACGCTTGCTTACTGGCCTGTCATGACTGCTTGGGTATTCGATGCTGATCTCCACGCTTTCCAACGGTCAATTTATAACGCCATCGCTCCAGGCCGAACCCTGTGTGCCATGGTGGAGTTTCACCAAGACGGTGTCGGCCGCGACCGCCCTGACTTGTCGGGACACTGCTTCCGCCCGACCTGCTCCAGGACATGCAGGCAACAAAGGTGTTGGGTGGGCGAATGACTGGCCGACCGTGGATTGCGCCTGGGTATGCCTTTGGCCTGATGCGCGGGACAATCGAGGGTGGCCTGACGCTGGCCGGGCATACCGGGTGTGGCCCCGGCAGTGTGGTGGCGGTCTATCGATGCGCGGTTGGGAAGGCCGCCGTGTGTTGCGCAGTGTTTTCGAGGGCTACGGATGAGAGCAGGGTCGAGGCACTGGTCGTGCAGGAGGTACGCAAGGCGCTTGAGGCGGTGCGCTGAGGCTGCCTGGTATTTGTTCCGCCCTGGATTCTCACAAGATCGGCGGTGTATAGACAACTTGGTCGCGCCCTCCCTGTTTGGCTGCGTAAAGTGCGCTGTCGGCGCGCCGTAGTGCATCATCAATCTGCTCGCTATCGGCGACTAAAGTACATCCCACGCTGAGACTCACCCTCAGCGGACCGCTGGAGAGTTGCATCGGTCTGCTGCCAACGATCAGGCGCACGCGCTCCGCGATCCGCACCAGCTCGTCACGGTCCTTTACCCGCAGCAACGCGACGAATTCCTCACCGCCCTGGCGTACCAGCAAATCCTCCGGGCGAAGGGCAGCTCGCAGACGACGCGCACACTCGCAAAGCACCTGGTCACCGTCAGCATGACCGTACTTGTCGTTTACAGACTTGAAGTGGTCAAGGTCCGCAAACAGAGTACCCAACTGCAGACCTTTCTCTTTTGCCAAACGGCGTTCACGATCCTGGAAGGCGGCCAACGCGCCGCGGTTCCATAGCTGTGTTAGCGGATCAAGCAAAGCCTTGCGTTGCTCACGGTCCATTTCAAGCCGCAAGTCGTGGTTGGCCTGTATCAAGCTGCGCAGTTGCAGATAACCCTCCGCGAGCGTGGCCAAGTCTCTGAAGTTGGCCTGCTGGGCTTCACTTAGCAGGCGTGGGCGAGGGTCGAACATGCATAGCGTTCCGATCGCTTTGCCGTTTCCGGCACGCAAGGGGTGACCGGCGTAGAAGCGGATGTAGGGTGCGCCAAGTACCAGCGGATTGTCGGCGAATCGCGAATCGCACTTGGCGTCTGCCACCAGCAGGGTGTCCTCACCCAGAATGGCGTAGCCGCAGAAGGACACATTGCGCGGGGTCTCGTTTACGTCTAGTCCGATCCTGGCCTTGAACCATTGCCGATCGTGATCAATCAGGCTGATCAGCACAGTATCCACGTGCGCCACTTCTTGAGTGAGGCGCACCAGCGTATCGAGGTAATGCTCAGCCGGTGTATCCAGCACATTCATTTCATCGAGGGTGCGCTGGCGCAACGTTTCGTCAGTCGGTATGGGACAAGCCGGCATGTCGTTTCTCCAGTCCATGGGGGTAGCGTCTCCCAAAAGGTAAGGATTGACGCCGAGACTGAATCTACTCTAGACAGTTGAACGGATAAGGTCGAAACCATCAGTCGCCAAGGGTTGCTCATGGGGGGGCGGCCTCCTCACGGCTGGCAGAACGCTATCGACCCGTTGCAGACCTCGTACGCCATTGCGCGCTGCTAGGCCCGCAGCTATCGGCCAGAAGAGCTCGATTGTTGTCATAGATGGACGAGTCTATTACGGCGATTCACCTCTGGTCGTTTGCTGCTCTCTGCGTAGGACCGCTATGGGTCGTTAGTGGTCAGTCGCCGAACGGCCACTATCGACCCACAGCGGACATTCAGCGGAAATGGATTGGGTGTCCGCGCAAATCTGAAATAGGATGAGCCATCCTCATCCAACATTGCACACTAGCAGCAAGCTTATCCATGGCACGAAAAGCAAACCCGTCCTCCGCTGATTGGGTCATACGCAGCGCCACGCCTGGCAGCGTGGAGCGCATCGAGGCGTGGTTTGGCGGCCATGGCTACGATCCACATCGGCACGATACCTACTCGATAGGTCGTACCCTTGCCGGTGTGCAGAGCTTTCACTACAAAGGGGCGCTGTGCCACGGCGTGCCGGGCAACACATTGGTGCTGCACCCGGACGAAGTCCATGACGGCATGGCCGGCACGGATATCGGCTTTCGCTACCGGATGGCCTACATCGATCCTTCGCTGATCCAGAACGTGCTCGGCGGCGAACCGCTGCCATTCATTACCGGCGGGCTGTCCAGCGACCCTCGCCTCTATCGCGCCAGCGAGGCCTTCGTGCAGGCACTGGAGCATCCGCTGGAAACACTGGAGGAGCAGGACGCCGTCTATGACCTGGCCATGGCGCTGCGTGCAGTCGGCGGCAAGCCCCGCGGCCGCAAACGCCTGGACTACCGCTCGGCCGAACGCGCCAGGGCGTTCATCATGGAGCACCTTGACCACGGCATCACACTGGAAATGCTCGAGCAGGCCAGCGGGCGTGAGCAATGGAGCTTGTCACGGGACTTCCGGGCCCTTTACGGCACCAGCCCATACCGTTTTGTCACGCTACGACGCCTGGACTGTTTTCGCAGGCTGATCCTGGAAGGCTTCACCCTGGTCGATGCCGCCCTCGCCGCAGGCTTTCACGACCAGAGCCACATGACCCGACATTTCACTCGCACCTACGGCGTGCCGCCCCTGCGCTGGTTGGAACGCTTGCGGCCTGCCCGCTGACTTGCAGGATCGTACAAGAGACGCCAGCTTTCTCTTCGGTAGCCTGATCACTCTAACTACAGAGGATCTGTCATGACCGACTCACACCCGCAACGCGCATCGCAACCTGTGAACCTGGCTCAGAAGGCTGCACTGATCGAGCAGCAGTGGAGCCCAAGGGTGGTCGCGGAAATGAACGACTACCAATTCAAGGTCGTGCGCATCGAAGGGGAATTCATCTGGCACTCGCACCCGGAGACGGATGAAGCGTTCCTGGTGCTTGAAGGCACCTTGCGTATCGATCTGCCAAAGGGCAGCGTGTATGTGCAGCCGGGTGAGCTGTATGTCGTGCCGCGTGGTGTAGAGCACAGAACAGCGGCCCAGGCGGAAACGAAACTGATGATGATCGAGCCGCGAGGCGTTCTGAATACCGGTCATGAAGGCGGGGAGCGAACTGCGGTGAATGACGTCTGGATCTGAGTTGACGTTGCAGGCGATGAGGCCGGGCCCCCCTAAAGGGCCTTGGATCGATGTGCGCTTTGAGTCGGAAGTGGGAGCTCACGAGTGGTCGTTTTCGACCCATAGCTGTCACTCTTCTACTAGGAGACGTTGTCGCCGGAAAGTCAAAATATTTTCGCAACTGGGCCAACCGTTTTCATGATCGATGGTGCGGATTTCTAGCTTTGGCCGCTGGATGTCGTGCACTGCAACGGCCCCAGAGCAGCCTGAGCAGTTGACTCTCCCGTTATGGTCAGGCTTTACCCTGCACGCTTCATGTTCAGGATGAAGTGATGATGAGCAAACGAGTACTGGTGGTGCTGGGGCACCCGTCAAGCGAGAGTTTCTGCGCAGCGCTGACCGAGAGCTATGTCGAGGCGGCCAGATGTGCCGGCCATGATGTAAGGGTGTTACGGCTTGATGCTTTGAGCTTTGACCCGGTACTACGCAGCGGCTACCGGCAAGTGCAGCCACTGGAACCCGATCTGCTCAGGGCCCAGGCCGACATCACCTGGGCCGAGCACCTGGCCTTTATCTACCCCATTTGGTGGGGCGGTATCCCTGCATTGATGAAAGGCTTTTTCGACCGCGTGTTCCTGCCCGGTTTCGCGTTTCGGTATAGGGCAGGCAAGGCTTTCCCCGAGCAACTGCTCAAGGGTCGTACAGCGCATCTGCTGGTGACGATGGATACACCGCCATGGTACTACCGCTGGGTATATCGCATGCCTGGCCTTCACCAAGTGCGCAAGACCACGTTGCAGTTCTGCGGTATCAGAACGCTGCGTACCCTGATGTTCGGGCCGCTGCTCGGCTCCAGCGCGCTGCGGCGTGGAGCCTGGCTCGAACTGGCACGAGGCATCGCCAGCTGAACTGCGGCTATGTGGTTCCCGAACCGCTGGCGCCATGCAATGATGCCCCGCTCCCTTATGAAAAGGACATTCATGTATATCGGCAAAGCCGCCCAACTGTCGGGCACCACGGTCAAGACCATCCGCCACTATGAAGCGATTGGCCTGCTGCCAACGCCCAAGCGCCAAGGGCAGTACCGCGTTTACAATCAGCAGAGTGTCGAGTTGCTGACGTTCATCAAGTGCGCGCAGCAGTTGGGTTTCAAACTGAAAGAACTGCAGGCCATTCTGCTGAGGCATCAGGGTGCTGATTTGCCGTGGGAGTTGGCGGGCAAGGCCATTGCCGACAAGAAACGCGAAGTGCTGGGGCAAATCACTGGGCTGCAGCAGATATACGCAAGGCTCGAAGCGTTTGAAGCAAGCCTTGCAGGTGCCAGGTATCAGTGCGGGCTTAAACGTCTGCCATAAGCTGGGCTTTGTACGAAAAGTGCCTGCGCGACGATCATGCTGCGTTGAAAGCAGGCTCGGAATGCTCATTTGCAACCAGCAAAATCGAGCGCGACTCCGACCGTTCCTCGCCTGTTTTCGCCTTGCCTGATCGCCGCTCGGCGACTTTTCGTACAACCCCTACGAAGCGAATTGCTGGCTTCGATCTAAATGCGAGCGCCGCAGTAGCGGGTTTGACCCGCCGATGCGGGCGTAAAAACATCATCCACGCTTGGACGATTCGGGCCTACTGCCGGGTGCAGAGATGCGCTGAGGCGTGTAGCCGGCATGGAAAAAGACAATCCTTGCTGTGGCGATGGGCTTGCCGGACGACTGTCCGGAACTGCTGGCAAACCTGCCGGAGTTCTTCAGGTTCATGTGGCGGACGAAAACCTCGTCTCGGGAGGCGATGAAGCGATTCGTGGCGACGGCGCCGTCAGGGTGTCGCGTGGTCTGCCTGCGGTCGAATCGGGATACCGAGGTTTTTTTGGCGAGTCTGGGCGCGCAATCTGATCAGGCAGCTTTTGCGCAGTTTTCCCGGCAATGACCCGCAGGCTGGAGTTCGGCAAGGCCGACATCCATTACCTGGCCAACCTGTGCCACAACTGCGGCGCTTGCCTGCATGCGTGCCAGTACGCTCAGCCCCACGAATTCGCCGTCAACGTGCCGCAGGCGATGGCCAAGGTGCGCGGGCAGACCTACGCCGAGTACGCATGGCCGGCCCTGTTCGGCCGGCTGTATCGGCACAACGGCGCCTATGTTGCCAGTGCCTTGGCAGTGGCCTTGTCGCTGTTCCTGCTGCTGGCGTTGTGGGTCAATGGCACGCTGCTACCCGGTCGGCTGGCGGGCAATTTCTATGCGATCTTCCCGCACAACACCCTGGCGCTGATGTTCGGTAGCGTCTTTGTCGCTGCTGAGCGCACCGGTGTTGCTCGGAACCCTGGGCGGAATTGGCTTGATTGTCGGGCCTGCCGGGTTGCTGGCGCTGAACCTGCGCAGGGCGCCGGAGCAGGGCGATGTGGCCCAGCGCCCCAT
>Ga0209370_1000638_pt1 | contig 41997 bp, 51 predicted proteins | sample AgamicAtPrz_FD_187164 | JGI IMG/M metagenome (GOLD analysis project Ga0209370, IMG submission 187164) | Agave microbial communities from Guanajuato, Mexico - At.P.rz (SPAdes) (version 2) | ecosystem: Host-associated > Plants > Phyllosphere > Phylloplane/Leaf | place: Guanajuato, Mexico...
GACCCTGTGTTCGGCACTGGATGCGACGATCGAGAAGATCTTCACCGCGCTGAACTTCTCGGCCATCGTCATCGACCTGACCGAAACCGAAAGCATCGACAGCACCACCCTGGGCCTGCTGGCCAAGCTGTCGATCCTGTCCCGGCAAAAGGTCGGCCTGCTGCCGACCGTGGTCACCACCAACCCGGACATTTCCCGGCTGCTGCAGTCCATGGGCTTCGACCAGGTATTCAACATCGTCGACCGCCCGGTGCCGTGCCCGGAGTGCCTGACCGACCTGCCTTCCCAGGACCAGGACGAAAGCGTGGTGCGCTCCAAGGTTTTGGAGGCGCACAAGATTCTCATGGGCTTGAACGACTCCAACCGCGAGGCGTTCCATGACCTGGTGAGCGCGCTGGAAAGGTCCTGACCGCATCGCGGGCTTGCCCCGCGATGGCTTCAGTCCTTGATGAACGCCGTAGCCGGCGAACCGTCGGCGTTCAACTGATACACCCGCGCCGGCCGTCCCTGGTCATCGAAGAACACTTGCCCCAGCCCTGCGCTGTTCCACAGCCGCTCGCCGGCCTTGCTCCGGCTGGGCGTGCGCGGCACCACTTCCATCTGCCGACGCTTGGTGAACCAGTTGAGCGGCGAGCGTGGCGAATACAGCCAGCGGTTGAGCCGGTCGAGCACATCCAGAAGGCGCCGGGGAAACTCGTTCTTGATTCCGCTGCTGGTCACCTGCCACAAATGCGGGCTGCGCTGGCGATGGCGGATCAGCACTTCGTAGACGAATGAGTAGTGCACGTCGCCCGACAGCACCACGTAATGCCCCGGCGTACGCGAGTGGCGCAAGATATTGAGTACCACCTGCGCCGCGCCGCGGTGCGCCATCCAATTTTCGGCATCGACCAGCAGCGGGTAGCCCAGGGCGCTGAACACCCGTTGCACGGTCTCGATCAGCTTGACCCCGAAGATCGGTGCCGGCGACACGATGATCGCCGAGGGATGATCGAGCAGCGCCTGCTGCAATTCGCTCAGCGCCTCCCAGTCGAGCAGGCCCGAGGGCTTGGCCAGGTTGCTTTCACTGCGCCAGCGTCGGGTGCGGGTGTCCAGCACCAGCAGCGGCGGGTTGCTCGGCAGCGCGTACTGCCAGCCCTGGAAGCGCAGCAGTTCGCCAATCAATTCATCCCGCGCCTCGTACAACTGGCGGCACTGCCGGATCAGCGCCGCGCAGCCGTCCGGGTCGTTGCCCCAACCCTGGCACAACAGGTAGCCGAGCACCGCGTTGCCGATGATCCGCCGCGAGAACGGATGGCCATAGGCGGTCTGTTCCCACTGCGCCGACAGGTTCCAGTCGTCGGTGATGTCGTGGTCGTCGAAGATCATCAGGCAGGGCAGGTGGGCCATGACCCGCGCCACCTGACCGAGGCCATCGCGGAAGGCCTCGATCAGCGGCAGCTCGTGGCGGTAGCGGGCCTGGCGCTTGTCGGTGAGGCCGGCTGGCATCTGCATGCCTACCAGCGTCCAGGGCAGTGGCGACCAGACCAGCAGGTACATGGCCATGACTTCGGCGAAGGTCACCAGGTGGTTGTCGGCGTTGCTGGAGGAAAAGATCGGCTTGCGCTTGCCGCCGAAGAAGCGCTCGCGCAGGGTTTCGTTGCCTTCCTGGGCCGGCAGCAGGTCGGCGCGGTGGTAATAGCAGGCCGGGTGCTGGTAGAGCGCGGCGCCGCTGTCGACCAGGGCGCCGTCGAGGGCCTCGTCGAACAGGCCCAGGCGCTCGATCAGCGCGTGGATGGCGCGCAGCATGGGGCCGGCGACATCGTCGGCATAGACCTGGTCGCCGCTCATCAGCAACACGGCGGGGCGCTCCTCGGGGCGCGGGCCGGCGGCCAGCAGGCGGTCGGCGCACAGCAGGCCGTCGGCAGCCGGATGATGGGGCTTGCGACAGGAGCCGTGGAGCACCTGGTCGAGGCGCTCGCGCAGCACGAAGCTGGGGCGACTGGCACCGGGGTAGAGCAGGTGTGGGGCCCAGTCGGCGATGCCTTGGCCGTTGGCCAGGCGCAGGTCGTATTCGAGCGCCACGTCGCTGGGTAGCGGCTGATCGAAGTGGATGTCCAGCAGGTGGATGAAGGCGTGCGTACCGACCGCGATCACCTCCCAGTGCGCAGTGGCGCTGATGCCGGCCTGATCCAGGACAAATTCGGCTTGCAGCGGTTGCGAGCCGACCAGCCAGATCGCCAGGCGTTGCGGCTCCAGGCGGCGCAGTACCGGGCCGGCAAGGACAAGAGGGAGGGTGGTGCTGGGGATCATCTGAGGCTCGGATTTGTCTGCTATGACGCTATCGCGGGGCAAGCCCGCTCCCACAGGTTATGGGGAATGCGGCCCCAACGAAAACGGGCGGAAATGCTCTGCATTAACCGCCCGTCGATCAAGCCGAAAATGTATCAGGCTTTGTCAGCCTGCCATCAGCGCTTCCAGCTTCTCCTGGTCGCGGGCGAACTGGCGGATGCCTTCGGCCAGCTTCTCGGTGGCCATGGCGTCTTCGTTCATGGCCCAGCGGAACTGGCTCTCGTTCAACTGTTGCTTGGCTTCGCCGGCATTGCCCGGCTTGAGGATACGCGGCAGCGCGCCTTGATCGTCCGACAGCTGCTGCAGCAGCTCGGGGCTGATGGTCAGGCGATCGCAGCCGGCCAGCTGTTCGATCTGGCCGATGTTGCGGAAGCTCGCGCCCATGACCACCGTGTCGTAGCCATTGGTCTTGTAGTAGTCGTAGATGCGCGTGACCGATACCACGCCCGGGTCCTCGGCGCCGACATATTCCTTGCCGGTGCTCTTCTTGTACCAGTCGTAGATGCGCCCCACGAACGGCGAGATCAGGAATACCCCGGCGTCGGCGCAGGCCTGGGCCTGGGCGAAGGAGAACAGCAGGGTAAGGTTGGTCTGGATGCCTTCCTTCTCCAGCTTCTCGGCGGCGCGGATGCCTTCCCAGGTAGAGGCCAGCTTGATCAGCACGCGGTCTTTCGGCACCCCGGCCGCTTCATACAGCTCGATCAGCTGACGGGCCTTTTTCAGCAGCGCCGGCTCGTCGAACGACAGCCGCGCATCCACCTCGGTGGAGATGCGCCCCGGAATGACCTTGAGAATGCCCGAGCCCACCGACACGGCGAACTTGTCGCAGGCCAGGTCGACATTGCCCTTGGCGTCGGCCTTGACCTGCTTGAGCAGGTCGGCGTAGCCCGCAATGGCCGCGGCCTTGAGCAGCAGCGACGGGTTGGTGGTGGCGTCGACCGGCTTGAGGCGGGTGATGGCATCCAGATCGCCGGTGTCGGCGACCACGGTGGTGAACTGCTTGAGTTGTTCCAGCTTGGAGGTCATGGGCGTGCTCTGTCCTGTGCAATGACTCGACATTACCCGAGCCCCGACAGCCACTCAAGGCCCGTCGCAGGCGTACCGGGAAAGCCCGCGCAGGCAACGCGATCCTTCTGTAGGCGCGCGCTTGCCCGGGTCGGGCTGCAAAGCAGCCCCGGCTCATGCCGGGCCTGCAGCAAAAGGCATTGCCTTCGAGTGCCAACTCCGCCGCAGGTTCCCCTCAGCGCCCCTGCAACAGCTCGGCGGCCTGGTCCAGCACTTTCAGCGGCTCGCTGGCCTTGTGGATGTCCGCCGACAGCAACTGGCGGAAGCGCCGCGCCCCCGGGAAGCCCTGGCCCAGCCCGAGGATATGCCGGGTGATATGGTGCATCGCGCCGCCACTTTGCATGTGCGCGACGATATACGGGCGCAGCTTTTCGATGGCCTCGGCGCGACTGACTACCGGCGCCGTGCTGCCGAACAGCTGCTGGTCGACCTCGGCCAGCAGGTACGGGTTGTGGTACGCCTCGCGTCCCAGCATCACGCCATCGAAGGTCTGCAGGTGGCTGCGGCATTCGTCGAGGGTCTTGATGCCGCCATTGAGCACCAGTTCCAGGTCCGGGAAGTCGGTCTTCAACTGCGCCGCCACGTCATAGCGCAGCGGCGGGATCTCGCGGTTCTCCTTGGGCGACAAGCCTTCGAGGATGGCGATGCGCGCATGCACGGTGAAGCTGCGGCACCCGGCGTCGCGCACCTGGCCGACGAAGTCGCACAGCTCGGCGTAGCTGTCGCGGCCATTGATGCCGATGCGGTGCTTGACCGTGACCGCAATGCCGACCGCGTCCTGCATGGCCTTGACGCAATCGGCCACCAGCGCCGGATGGCCCATCAGGCAGGCGCCGATCATGTTGTTCTGCACCCGGTCGCTAGGGCAGCCGACGTTGAGGTTGACCTCATCGTAGCCGGCGTCCTCGGCCAGGCGCGCGCAGGCGGCCAGGTCCGCCGGCACACTGCCGCCCAGTTGCAGGGCCAACGGATGCTCGGAGTCGTCATGGCGCAGGAAGCGCTGGGCGTCGTTGTGCAGCAGGGCGCCGGTGGTGACCATTTCGGTGTAGAGCAGGGCGTGCCGGGAGAGCAGGCGCAGGAAGAAGCGGCAGTGACGGTCAGTCCAGTCCATCATGGGTGCCACGGAGAAGCGGCGGGATGGCTCGGGGCGCGTGGTTTGTGGCTTTGAAGCTGTTTCTAGGGGCATTCTGGTCTACACGGTTTTGTACCATTTTCCAGGGTTTTCAGACGTTTTTGGTGTGACGGTGGTACGATGTACCACCGCCAATCACGCTTGTACCACCGGAAAATATGGCAACGATTAGAGCAAGGAAAAAGGCCGATGGAACGGTCAGCTATACCGTCCAGATCCGCCTCAAGAAAAAAGGTGTCCTAGTCTACCAAGAGTGTCAGACCTTCGCCCGCAAGCAGGCAGCTCAAGCCTGGGCGAAGCGACGAGAGACCGAGTTGGCGGAACCTGGAGCGATCGAGCGAGCCAATCGTGGCGGGCACGCCGTCAAGGACATGATCGACCGATACCTGGTGGAGGCAGAGAAAGCCCGGCCGCTTGGCAAGACGAAGCGGCAGACCCTCGTGGCCATCAAGAGTAGCTACCTGGGCGACGTGGTCGATTCCGACATCTCTCAGCAGGTGCTGGTGGACTATGCTTTATGGCGCATGAGCCCCGAGGGTGGTGACATCAAACCGCAGACAGCTGGCAATGATCTTGCTCACTTGGGCTCAGTGCTGTCGCTGGCCAGGGCGGCGTGGGGGTATGAGATCAACCCTCAAGCCATGCCGGATGCGCGCCTCGTGCTGAAGCGGCTCGGTTACAACATGAGGAGCCGTGAGCGGGATCGAAGGCCCAATCTCGACGAACTCGATAAGCTGCTCGAGCATTTCTTCGAGATGCTTTCACGGCGCCCGACTGTCATTCACATGCCCAAGGTGGCGGCGTTTGCCATCTTCTCTACCCGGCGCATGGACGAGATCGCCCGCATCTTGTGGGAGGATCTGGATGAGCACCGCCAGGCGGTGAAAGTGCGGGACATGAAGAACCCAGGGCAGAAGATTGGCAATGATGTGTGGTGCCATCTGCCGGATGAGGCATGGAGGATCGTGCAAAGCATGCCACGTCAGTGCGCTGAGATTTTCCCTTACAACAGCGACTCCATCGGAAAGGCCTGGTCCCAGGCGTGCAAGATGGTTGGTGTAGCGGATCTGCACTTCCACGATCTACGCCACGAGGGTGTGAGTAGGCTGTTCGAAATGGATTGGGATATTCCAAGGGTGTCGAGTGTTTCCGGTCATCGTGACTGGAATTCGCTGCGGCGCTACACCCATCTGCGTAGGCGTGGCGACCGGTACAAAAATTGGAATTGGTTGGAGCGGATCATCGGAGCGCCCGTTTCCCTAGGTGCCCGGGTTGGTGTTTAGGCCGATTTTTGAAGAACGAAATAGGCGCCTCATGTTATTTTGTAACGCTTCTAGTGAAAGATTTATGAGGGCGTTGGGTCGCCTTAGGAAACTAATGGAGTAGTGATGAAAAATGACACACACCAATAGAATGCGAGAGATTGGGTTCTGGGCTGCTCCGAAAAAAGGGACTAGCGATTACGATGCGATTGTCCAACAACTGAGTGAGAGAAATAAAGATCCTAGGTTTAAGGAGAAAATAAAAGAGGCTGCTGAGAAGGCTTCGGCTCTTAGATTTGTTCAAAAACTCAATGGGGCAGGATTACCTCAAGATGGAATGATTCGTGAGTACAATGAAGAATATAATTCTAGGCTGTTCTATCATTCAATACATGATATGCCTTCTTCGTTCAGTACTGCTGAGGCTTTTACACGATTTCTGCCTCACCTGAGCGTGTTCAGTTTGTTGCGCGAAGTTGATCATATCGTATCCTTTGTTGACTACCTTGATTTTGTGACCTCCGACGACGATGGGTTGAAGGATTTCGTTGGACTAAGTTTTTTGGAAGAAGGTGTAATCTATTCTTATAATGGCTCTCATGATCCTGAAGAATTGACGTTTCAATGCGAGGGTTCTTCGATTTTTGCTGTGTCGGGTGTTTCGCTTGTAAAGCACGGGGGCGAAGTGAATGTTCTGATGCTTGCAGGTAAAAAATGTAACTTGGATGAGGTGACGTCAGAGTTAGAGGCTGCCCATTCAAATATGCAGCCCGCTGCGCACCGTGAGCATATAACGCCCTCGGAAGAGCTTAAGATTGAGGCTGTTCCATTAATTGAGGGTGTGTCTCTTTGGAAAACAATTGTAATGTGTCGCATTGACACTGTAAGCTCATCTATAGATGTTCGATATGTTGCTCATGATTGTGGTCAAAGCTTCCAGGCAATGACAGATGACATGTCGGTTTTCTTGGATGCTGACGGATCATTTTTAGATGCAAGATTCGAGGGGTTAGCAGAGAAGCATGCGCAAAACCTGGCGGAGTATCAGTCTCTCTTTGAGTTCGTTAAAGTTTGCTTGAATCTCCCGTTGTATGTGGCACGAAACGAAGAGCGGATTAGAGTTGAAAGACATCCGACAGAGTATAAGGATGTCCGAGGTAAGCTGAAATATAGGAAGATAGACAAGTATGCTCCAGCAGCAGAAAAAATAGCTCTTCGCAACGTGTTGTTTGTTCAGCCTTCTCATGAAGATGGTGCTTCAACTAAAACGTTTTATTCGCCAAGCATAAAAATAGAGACCTCTGGGTACTGGAAGAAAATTCCATTAGACGCATTAGGTCAAGATAAAGTTGGCCAGCCCATTCATGGAAGAACCTGGGTCGAGAAAAGAATTAGCTGGGTGGAAGAAAACGCAAAGAGTAAGCCTATTAAGACTTTAAATGTTGCGCGAACTCAGTTGGAGAATCCGGGTTTCATTTATGTTATGAGATGTGCTGCCCACGGGAAAGATATCTTTAAGGTAGGGCTGACTAGTCGCACGGCCGATCTTCGCTCGAGTGAGTTGACCTCATCAACTTCTGCCCCTGATCAGTTTCTGGTTGTTGAGGAGTGGGAGGTTACAGATTGTGAGCTTGCAGAGCGCATAATTCATGAGAGGCTTGATCAGTATCGCGTCAATCCAAAGAGAGAGTTCTTCCAGGCGCGCTACAGTGTTATCAGTTGTGTAATAAGAGATGTCATTGCTGAGCTAGGATTATCGGATACTAGTTGCTGATATGGTTATGGTGCTGGTAGTAGCTTTGTCGTCGTATAATTTGACTGCTGGTCGACGCGAAACGCTGCGATAGGTCGATAGCCGCCGATCTTTGACGGCTATCGATGATAGCTAACTCAAAGCGAATGCAGGTGACGGTATCCGCTTCTAGTTTATGATCAGTGCAAAAGGCATCGCTGATCATGTGAACGCTATTTAGCCTGCACGTAGCGTCTTACTCAATTGCGTACACTCTTTGCGCGCAGCGTCCCGCTGCTGATCCAGGTAGAGAGCTAGATCAGCAATGTGGATGCCTCGGGCGCTCTTCTGGCTAGGTTCTAATCGGGTGATGGGCAGCTTGATTTCCCCGGCCAAAACCTTGCGTTGGAATACGAGCGGCGTGAGGTGTGTGAAATAGTCAGCACAGACCTGTTCAAGCGAGATGATCGCCATGCCATTGTACTGCGCCATCAGCACGAAAGCGGTGTTCATACTTGCTTCTCCTGACAGGTTTGGGTCGGGCGATATACAGCCCTAGTTGGATTAGTGTTGTAGTCGGGCTTGCAGCCCTCGGCGTTTACCTGGCGCTGGCGTTCGTTCTCGTCGATAAACTCCAGCACTATCGATGGCATCATAGACATGCCGTAGTCCCCTGACTGATGATGAAGCCAGCTGCCTGGCAGATCTTGGAGCATCGGTTGTGGTTGCCCTTGGTACGAGCTTTGTTGCAGACGTCGCAGATGAACGACATGTTGCGGCAAGACATTGGCTGCATGCCTTTCGGCGTCCGGGTACGTGGGAGGTAAGTCTGTGTGGTAGTCACAGCGAATACCTCTCATGAGCACGGCGGGCGTTCGGGCTCAGGGCCAGGTGCTCATAGCCGGTGATTCTGTTGACAGTCGGTAACGTGCCTTTCTGGGTGTTAACAGAGGCTGGCCAGAGGAGTTGGATTAGGGTAGCGATCAGCGCGCAGGCCAAGATCAGGCTGATCAGCTGCCAGGTACGGGTTGGATTAGGCATGGATGTGGCCCTCGCGAACGTGGCTACGAGCAAGTTCGAATAGCTCGTCGGCGGAAACTGGTTCGAGGTGCTGTTCGCCGTTCTGCAAGGCTTCCAATCGAGTGCGGTACAGCCCGGCCTGGCCGAGCCAAGCGGCTGCGGATTGCTCGGCGTCAGTCGCTGCGCCGTTGTTGCGAGGTGTGCTCATGCGGCCTCCCGCTGAGCAACGCTCAGGCCTACGGCGATGGGGCGTACCCAAATCGGCATGCTGCTAAGCACAAAGGTTTCCCCTTGTGCGACCAACAACAGGGTGGTCCCCATCACATCGGCTACGGCTTCTGCAGCAGCTGGTGGGACGGCGTTGCCGATACGCTCCCGCCAGGCTTGGTCGCTCAGGCCGTCCAGTTCCAGCTGCTCCTCGGGATCGACCAGACTCTGGATGGCGGCCAGCTCGAAGGTTGTGAAGGGGCGGTGCCATGTCCCATCCAGCGATTCGATTACGCAGGTCAGGCGTTCGTTGGCGGCCGGTAGGCGCGGATCGGCAACACTCCAGCGGCCGTTGTCATGCATTGCGCTGGCGGACACGGCGCCTGCCGGTCCATCCCACGGCACCACCCCGTAATGCCCGCCAGTGAGGTAGGCATCGCCTTTGGTGCGGCGCATGCCGGGGCGAGGGTCGGCGATCGACATAGCGCCACTGGCGACCTGTTGCGAGCCTGTGACAGTGCCAGCGGTTTGGTTCATTCCGACCACGTTCAGCTTGCGGCTTGATGCGCCGGGGTGCCAGTTGTGGTACCTCGGGTCCTGTACCGCAAAGGCGCCTTGGCCGGTGGTGCTGCCAGCAATTACGGTGTTGGCTGGGCTGGTGAAAGGGGTGACCTGATACTTGCCGAAGCCGCCACCTGCTCGTCGTGGATCGGCCACGCTGAACGTGCCTTGCCCTGGGCTCTTAACGCCAATCACTGCGCCGCTGGTGTCTTCCCAGCGGCGCACCCCGTATTGCTGGTACTGCAGGGCGCCGGCTTGGGCGCGAGGATCTGCTATTGAGAATGCGCCGTTCGTTGGGTTGGATTTGCCGGCGACAGTGCCCACGGCTTTCTCCCAGTCGTTCACGCCCAGATAGCCTGCGTAGGCTTCGGGGACGATCACGAAGTCGCGAAGGTAGCCATCCTCGATCGCGAGGTCGTTGAGGCTGCGCCAGTCTTTGCCGGCCTCGACCAGGGCGAGGCGTACCCAGGTCTTCCACTGCAGAGCGGGAACCCGGTGCATGGGGCCGGCAGCTTCGACGTCGCCGGCCAGAGGCATGCGCCCGAGGATATCGCCCACTGCTCGCAGGCTTTTCTTCTCTGGTTCATACAGGAACGGAGGTACCTTCTCGACGTGGCGGGCCACCAGCAGGAAGCGCTTGCGGCTCTGGGCCAGCCCGCCGATGACGCCGCAGTCGTGAGTAGTCTCGGCGACTGCGTAGCCGAATTGGCCCAGCAGGCTGTTGATCTGGTCGAGCAGGTGCCGGCCGCGATTGGCGAGGCGGGGTACGTTCTCGAACACCAGCAGCGGAACAGGGTCGTCGGCCCAGGCCTCGCAGAACAGCCAGATACAGCGTAGCGTCAGTTCATTCAAGGCCTGGTACCGTGGTGTCAGGCTCATGGTTTCGGACAGCAGCCCACTAGCGCCCTTGCACGGTGAGCTTATGAACACTGCGTCGGGGCGCTGGCCACCAGCTGCGCGGCGGATGTCTTCCGGCGTAGCTTCGCGCCACCCTGGTGGCGGTTCTTTGCCGTGGAATCGGATGTATTGGTCGCGGGTGAACAGATCGATCAGGGTGCCCTTGACGCCCGACAGGCGCTCGAAGTCGGCCAGGCCGGCCGGGTCAACGTCGACCCCACCGATGCACTGCCAGTCAGCCTGCAGGTTGCCAACGATAGGCTTGGAGCGATTGAACCCTTTCGCGCCACCGCCCAGGCCGCAGCACATGTGGAAGTGCTTCAAGACATGCTTGCGTAGCGTCATGCTGCGACCTCCAGGGAGGTGCTGGCAGGGGAGGCGCGTAGATGGGCATGGATGCGCTTGGCCATGTCCTCCGCGGCTGCTGCGTGTTCAGCGGCTCGTTCAGCTTGCAGCGTCGCCGTCAGAGCGCTCAGCGTGCGATGGGCCAGGCGGAGTGTTTCGGCGGTGCCGAGCAACCGTTCATAGTCTGCCCGGGTTACCGCCATTCCGGTGTAAGACATGATCCGCTCTTCAAGCTCCGCGATTGTTCGCTTGAGGGATGCAACAGCGAGATGGTGCTTACGCTGGTCTGCCTCGGTCTGGGCGCGGGTTTCGTCCAGTTCCTCTCGGAGGGACTTGAGCTGCAGCTTCAGATCGGCTCTATGATGTTCCTTGCCGATTTCCACGCCACGACTGAAGGCGCGGCTGCGAGCCTTCGTGAACAAGTACGGCGCGATAATCAAGGTGACAAGCCAAAGAATCCCCACAGCGAGGACTTGCTGATGTGGTTGCATAAGGTGTGCTCCAAATTGACCCGCCACCGTGGATTTGAGAGCCGGTGGCGGGCTGTTGCCCCTGTTGGCCGGGGCCGCCTGGTTCACGCGATTTGCGAGTCTTGTTGCGCCTGATGGTCGAGGTATTGGGCGAGGTCGTGCAGGTAAATCACGTGGGGCGCCTTCGCTGAGTTGTGCAGCTTTTTCAACGTCAGCGGGATCGCCCCTTTATTGATCAGCTCCCTGAGTCGTCTGTCCGAGCCAATGTGGGGGAAGTAGCGCTCCCGCACGGCGGTCAACGTGGGGCAGGGCGTCGCCCACTCAATGCGCAGTTGTTCCAGGGTGCTCATGTGCGCTCCCCAAGCCCCTCATGGCCGGGCCTGAGCTTTGCACGCAGGGCATCAGCGAGTTGCTGTTTGCTTGAGGCGGTAACCGCTGCGCAGACCTCGCCCTGGTCATTGGTCACAACTGCACCGAAGGGCAGCGCATGGTTGACGGTGTTGATCACATACGCGATCTGGCCGACGAGTAGGACTTCATCCACGCTGTCTTGCGCCTCCAGCAGGGCGAGAGCCTCTTCCGACATTGCGCCGGAGTCAGCTCGGCCATTAGCCAGATCCTGCAGGAAGTCGCGTAAGGACTGGCACTTGGTGGCCAGCCTGCGGGGAAGGGATAGGGAGCTGGTGAGCGGCCCCATCGTCACCTTGATGTGGTGAGTGGTGCTGTCATTTTCGACGTAGACCTGCGCGTCCAGCGATGTCTCGGGGCGCTGGAGTTTGCACGTCGCGGTGCCGCCGTGCTCCAGCGTGCGCTCCAGCACCATGATCCGACTCAAAGGGATAGTGAACTCGCTCATTCAACACCCCCTAGAACGGGAATGGCCTGAGCGTTGCCACGTGGTGTGGCCACGATATGGAGACCTGTTCGGAGCTGGAATGCCACCAGTTGGGCGGGGCGGTTGCAGGTCATTGGGTGCAAGTAGACCTTGCACGGAGGTGTGCGCTGTGCGTTTGGCATGTCTGAACCTCAGTGAGAGAGAGGGTGCGGTCCAGACAATACTCAAACGAATTATTCGGGTCAATACCTTTTCGAGATGGATCTATTCGGGAACGATTAGAAAATCTCCACCTTCGACACTACAACGCCACAAATCGTGGCGTCGGGTGGAAGTTCAATGATCGGATCCGGCCACGAGGGGTTGAGCGGCTTCAGGAACTGGCGGTCTCCTTCGATAACGAGCTGCTTGAACGTGGCTTCTCTACTATCGGCAAGCTTGGCGATCACAAGGGAGCCGTTCTCATACTCTTTCCCAGGGTCGACAAAAATAATGTCTCCTTCCCTGAAGGACCTTCGTTCGTGCGGGTTGAACATCGACAAGCCTCGCACCCTAAGTGCGAATGTCGAGCTGCTATGCGATACCGCGCATGGTAACCAAGCCTCCGCTTCATGCATCTCCAGCGGTTCTTGCATTTCGCACCAAGCGCCAGCCTGCACCCAGGAGATCAGCGGTACAAAGCCGCGAACGTGTGGGCCTGGTTCGACGTTCGTATGTGGCGCGACGGCAACAGGGTTGCCAGCTTCACCCTTCCAGAGCCACTCAGTTGTGACGCCCAGCACTTTGGCAATGCGCTCGACGTTTTCCTGCCGGGGACTGACCGATGTCCCTGAGAGGATTCTATGAATTGTTGGCTGTGGGACGCCGGAACGCCGGGCGAGCTCTCCTCCTGACAGACCAAGCTCGTGCATACGCTTTGCTATGCGGTTTCCTATCACTGGTAACGACTCTGATTAGTTTGCGTATCGCTAGTGTATTGCTCTCGCCTATTCGTTTGGGTAACATCAGGTTATTCGCTAACGAATAGGTTGCATCATGTCCATTCAAGAGATGCTTCGAGCCCTAACCGCACAGGGTTTTTCACAGCGTGCGATTGCTGATCGGGTCGGGGTGACACAGCCGACGATCTATCGCGCGACGAAGGGGGCGGCAGTCCGCTATGAGGTAGGCAAGGCTATCGAGGTTTTTTACGGCGAGCAGGTCCAACAGGAGGAAACAGATCAAAAGTAAGAACGCTGAGCCAGGACTCTCACCTCCCGGCCCAGCTATGAAGGTGTAACACCATCACTCCCGTCACCCGGTGCCCTCTCTCACAAGTTCAGCCGGATGACTATTACCGAATGCAGTACACGCACAGCACAGCGCGGATTTACGCACAGCACGACGGTCGTGGTCGTAGGATAGGTCTTACCTGATCCTAAGGCTACACCGTAAACCGAGGATTTACGGTTATGAGCAGGATTGATCTTTTGCCGGGCGCTGGCCCGGTCCTTAATTTGCGGCAGGCGCTCTACCGCTCAGGTCGTGACTATCACGGCGGTATTACCCGTTTGGCCTTCGACATGGGGCTTGAGGTCGATACCCTCCAGAAGAAACTGCACCACACCGACGACCGCCGCTGGCCAACACCTGATGAGCTTGAAGAGATCGTGCAGTGGACTGCTGATCCGCGCCTGCTAGACGCGTTGATTCGACCTGCAGGCGCGGTCTGGTATCGCCCCGAGCCGGTGCCTGCCACCAACGATGCGCTGCAGGCAGTTGCGAAGCTGCTCGACGAATCGGGGCAGTTCGTAGGTAGCCTGCATGATGGCGCCTCGGACAATGTCTGGACTTTGCCCGAGGTGTTGGATCTGGAGCAGCGCGGCATGGAGGTTATCCGGCAGGTGCTAGCCATCATGGCGGGTGCGCGCGAGGCCATGGAGGACGAAGCTCATGGCTGACGCCGTCGATTTCGCCAATGACCATGCCGAGTACTTCCTCCAACTTTCACTACAGCGCCTTGCACGACTTCCTGTAAAACCGAGCGCGCAGTTCTGTGAGGATTGCGACGAGCCTATTCCTTTGGCCCGTCAGCAGTCGGTCGCAGGTTGCGAAACCTGCGTCGACTGCCAGGGGTTGCGGGAGCGCCGCAGATGAGCGGGCGCCCAACTCCTTCCACAGCTGATTGGGCGCGGCGTTACATTGAAACCTTCAACCTGGCCCTGGTTCCGATCGAGCCAGGCGAGAAGGGGCCGAAGGGTAAAGGTTGGAACCAGCCCGGTCGCTACTTCACTGTTGCCGCTGATGCCGAGGCGTTCTGGACGAAGCGCCCGAGTCACAATCTAGGGGTGGTGCTCGGGCCTAGTCGTGTCTGCTCATTGGACGTTGATGACGTCGAACTGACGCGGCAGGTCATGCAGCAGACGCTTGGGCTCGACGTTGACGCCCTTGCAGACGCATACCCGACCTCCGTAGGTAACCCTGAACGCTTCCGTGTGATGTTCCGCGTCCCCGAGGGCGTGGAACTGAGTCGCCACGCCCTGGTTTGGCCCAACAAGAACGACCCCGATGGCACCATCTACAAAGGGCTAATGGTGCAGGTCCAAGCAGCGGTAGACGCGGAAGATGCCGACCGCGAAGCGGCTTTCCGATTGGCGGCTGAGCCCTTCAAGAAAGTGACCGTCTTCGAGTTGCGGGGCGGCCTGGTACAAGACGTGCTTCCGCCCTCCATCCACCCTGGCACGGGTAAGCCCTACACATGGCGCACTGCGCCAGACGCTGGCGGCTTGCCGGAGCTCCCGCCTGAGCTGCTGGCGATCTGGCAGGGGTGGGACGAGTTCAAGCCCAAAGGGGAGGCCGTTTGTCCGTGGAGGCCAAAGCCGGTTATGCCCGCGGCTCGCCCCGTGCCAAGGCCATCACCACCAGCTGCTGCTCGATCTGGTGACAAGCTCCCCGAGGTCATCCCGGAATTCAACCGCATCCATGACATCGCGACGATGATCGAGGCGCATGGCTACAAGCGCATCGACGGGAAGTGGCTGAGCCCACACAGCAGCTCCGGCATGCCTGGGGTGACGATCACCGATGGCAAGCTCTTTTCCCATCACACGTCGGACCCGCTGGCGAACGGACACAAGAATGATGCCTTCGATGTGTTCTGTATTTTGATGCATGGCGGTGACCAGCGGGCCGCCACCAGGGCGGCTGCTCAGATCCTTGGCATTGACGCCAAGTCTCGCCCTCCAATGCCGCCGCCGCTGGGTGAGCTTCCCCGCGCCCCATCTGTTGCCGAGCAGGCCGGCCAAGGCACAGCCGGCGTTGACACTGACGGATCTGCTCCTGATTCAATCGAGGCCAGCCCGGCCGCCTCCTCGGCCGACGGGGGGGAAGGGGGCAGCGCGCTGGATATTGAAGGCGCACTGCGGCGGTTCGCGCTGATAGAAGGCACCACGCAAGTATGGGACATGGACAAGGCGAAGCCGATGAAGAAGTCGGCTTTCGAAGCGCTGGTGGGTAAGCCGCTGGCCAAGGCATGGCTGGAGTGTTCCGAAAGAAAGCTGATTGCCCCTGAGCAGGCGCAGGAACTCGATGAGGCGCGGCGCCTGGCAAGTAAGAAGGGCGGGGCGCTGAAGCTAGATCCCATCGAGCGCTACGTCTACATCGACGGGACCAAGGATGTCTGGGACCGAGAAAAGAAGCGTCGGATCCCAGAGGGGGCCGTGAAGATGGCATTGGGGGATGAGTACAAGTGGTGGTTGAACTGTCGAGAGCGGCGGGTGGTGGACGTTGATCACATCGTGTTCGACCCGACGATGACCAAGGACCCGAACGTCTACATCAACACCTTTGAAGGGCTGCCCCTGGAACCGGTACGGGATGATGCTGCATGCGAGAACCTCCGATGGCTGATTTCGTTCCTTTGCAACCACGACGAGCAGGCGCAGGAATGGCTGGTGAGATGGCTCGCTTACCCGCTCCAGCACATGGGCGCCAAGATGGATACCGCTGTTTTGATGCACTCGATCATGGAAGGGTCGGGTAAGAGTCTGCTGTTCGCCGACGTCTTTGGTCAGCTCTATGGGCAGTACGCCGCGACGGTAGGGCAGACGCAGTTGGAAGGCAGCTTCAACGCCTGGCAAAGCCGCAAGCTCTGGGCAGTGTTCGAGGAGGTTGTCAGTAGGGATCAGCGGTACAACCAGGTCGGCAAGATCAAGCACATGATCACTGGCAAGACGGTGCGTATGGAGTCCAAATTCATCAACGGTTGGGAAGAGGCCAACCACATGAACGCGGTTTTCTTGAGCAACGAGATCATGCCCTGGCCGATCAGTGACGCCGACCGACGAATGCTGGTGATGTGGCCAATGGAGACGCTGCCTGTTGCGAGGCAAAAGGCGATCAGCCATGAGTTGGCCAACGGTGGGGTCGCGGCCTTGTACGGCTGGTTGCTTGCTGTCGACCTGGGGGATTTCGACCAGCGCACTCGTCCACCCGAGACTGAGGCTCGACAGCGATTGGTCGCACTGAGTCGCACAGCTTGGCAGACCTTCCTGGCGTTGTGGCGCACTGGAGAGCTGGGGCGCGGCCTGTGGGGTTGTTGCCTCACCAGCGACGTCTATGCCCTCTTTATCGAGTGGTGCTCGCGCAACAAGGAACACTCCATGAGCCAGACGAAGTTCTCGCTGATGATCAGTGCGACGGTGGAGAAGACGCGGGCTATCCCTTGGACGGATGGAAACAACCGGCGGTTCGCGGCGTTCTTCTTCCCGAGTGATGGTGATCCCTCCCTGCCCCTTTCCTTGAAGTCGGCCGAGCTGGGCAAGAACGTCGTCGAATGGCGCGCTCGGGCAAAGCTGGCGGGCTGGAACGTCGATGCTTGGGACCACGTGAAGGGGCTCGCAGCATGAGTACGCCGGTATGTGTGTCGGGTGTGTTGGGTCTGTGTTGCATTGATATCCGAATGCCTACACAGCGTGAGGCTTTGAATTTTGCGGCGCTGCGGGGTTGCGTGGTGGGTGTGTTGGGTTTGCGTACGCGCGCGCGCAGGCGCGTCATTTATTGGCCGGCTTACAACGGGCAAAGTAGATCCCATGTGAGCCTTCAAAAACTCAACAAACCCAACACAGTCAACACAACTACTAATAATCCATTGATTTTATTGTTCTTTAGGTGTGTTGGGTTTGTGTTGAGTTGGCTAAATGTGTGTTGGGTACTGATTTCGGAGGGATGGCGATGACGGTTGACCACGGTTTGCGCCTTCGGCTCCTGGTGAGACTTGCCCAGCACCAGGTTGATATGGCTCCACTGATCGACCAGGCCGAGCGCCTGCGCCTGGTGGGTGAACTGATGCGGCACTGGGGGGAGCAGCGGGAGAAGCTAGGGTTGGGAGCGAGCCTTGGCAGTCAGATGGGCACGATCATGGAGTGGAAGGGGGCGGCGCCCCGCACCGGCTCATCGGGAGCGCGAATACTGGTCTCGGGTGCTGGGCTGGATCACGCAGCTGCCGAGGTCGATGCAGCGGTCGCCGAGCTTGCCCGTAGGAATGATCGCGGCGTCACGCTGGCCAAGCTGGCCGAGCTGCGTTACCTCCACCGCGCCACGATCAGGGAGCAAATGCGCGAAGTGGGGCTGCAGGAAAACGCCGACCGGACTTATAGGAATTGGGTGAAGGCTCTACATCTTCAGGTGTTGGCCATCCTGGCGGCGCGTTCGGGAAGGGCTCGGCAACAGACCGTTCGTCGGGTAGGAATGCAGCTTGTGTGCAACATCGACGCTACATAGCGACCACATTGTGACGTACCGAAAACCACCCCTTTTCGGTTTTTCCGGTGGCATGTAAAAAGGCGCCACGATATCAAAAGTGCGCTTAAGCGCTTCTGCCACGAATCGGTGCTGTGCAGTGCACCGACTGGTTGATGTACAGAAAACCCAGCCCCTGAGGCTGGGTTCTCATTTCTCGATGTTTAATCCTCGTTTGGCTCTGTCCTCATACCGCCAAAGGAAGAGCGCAAGGGGAATTGAACCTGCGAATGTCAGAAGGCTAATCATAAGCCCATTGCCCAACAGGATTGTTAACCAGTTGACCGGCTCGCCTGGCTGCACCATGGCATAAAGCTCTCGCGCATATATGTGTGTCACGAAGCCCATCAACAGCACGAACCCGCCCCTGTGAATGAGCTGCTTCGTCCGATCGCTTGAGTTCAAGTAGGTAAGCAGGACGCTCAAAGCGGTTAAGAAGTAGCTCGCATAATCCCAAGCCGTTTTTTCCATGGCCAGACCTCACAGAATGTAAGCCTCACAGCATAAGGCACCTCGAAAGGTGCACTCAATAATCATGTCTCGGTTCCCAGCAAAGGAAAGAATGAATGACCAGTGAACAGCAAGCGCTCGCTGAAATGCCGATATGGATGGTGATCGTCCTGTCTTTGGTCGGCGGGGTATCTGGTGAAATGTGGCGAGCGGATAAAGCAGGTGCTCGCGGCTGGGGACTGATTCGACGTCTCGCGTTGCGTTCTGGCGCCTGCGTTACCTGTGGCCTCTCGGCCAACATGCTGTTGTACGCACTGGGCGTATCGGTATGGACCTCGGCAGCGGTTGGCTGCCTGACTGCAATGGCTGGTGCTGATGTCGCAATCAACTTGTACGAGCGATGGGCTGCCAAGCGCCTGGGTCTTGGGCAAGCGGCTCCGCAAACCGGCGAGTCAGCTCAGTGACCCGCCGGGAATCCTGGGCGAGGCCGGGGACCCTGGCGATATGGCCGGGGTACGGGACCGGGAACCCGCGATTCTTTGTTAGCGGACGGTTCACCCGCTTAGTGAACTGCGGTGAACTGGTTAACCCCCTGAATTCATTGGGTGAACTGGACTTTTCGATATGACCCATCTGACGAAATCGGAGTTCGCCGCCCGCAATGGATGGTCGAAATCCTACGTTTCCAAACTGGCCAAGCAGGAGCGCCTGGTGCTGACCGCCGACGGCAAGGTCGACGTCGAAGCCACTGAGGTGCTGCTGGCCGAATCGGCGGATCCGGCCAAGGCGCCAGTCGCGGCCCGGCATGAAGAAGCTCGGATAGAACGCGACGTGCGCAGCCAGCTCCAGCCAGGCCGCGACACACCTGCGGTGCAGCAGCCGGATCCGGCGCCGGGCAGTGGCCACAACTTCCAGCGGTCGAAAGCCCATCGCGAGTTCTACCTGGCGCAACTGGCCGAAGCCGAGTTCCACAAGGTCCAGGGCGACTTGGTCGAGCGCAAGGCGGTGGAAGACGCGGCCTACGCCGCAGGCCGGATGCTTCGCGACCAGTTCTTCGGGCTTGCACCCCAGCTCGCTGCCGAGCTGGTGGGGATGGACGATCCATGGAACATCGAGAAGCACCTTGCCACCGCGTTCCGCCGCGTATTCACCGAGGTCGACAAGATGAGCAGTAACGACCTCGACCGAGCCATCACACAGAGCTAAGCCTATGCCCACCGGATACGCAGACGGTGCCAAGGTGTACCGCGAAGCGTATTGCCGAGGGCTGACGCCTGACCCCGAGCTGTGGGTAGACGAGTGGGCGGACGAGTACATGCGGATCCCGCGTGATACCGGCGCCGCCGAGCCCGGCAAGTACCGCACCGCGCGTACCCCGTATGCCCGCGAACCCATGCGCTGCCTGTCGCCTGCCCACCCCTGCAAACGGGTGGTGACCAAGGTTGCCTCGCAGCTGATGAAAACCCAGATCGCCCTGAACTGGATCGGCGCACTGATCCACATGGCGCCTTCCAACATCCTGACCCTGCTGCCCAGCCTGGCCCTGGCCAAGCGGGTGTCCTCGCGGATTGGCAAGACGATCGAAGCAACGCCAGAACTCAAGGCGCGCGTGGCGGCTAACCGTTCCAGGGATGCCCGCAACACGATGGACACCAAAGAGTTCGAGGGCGGCACGCTGTACGCCACCACCGCTGGTTCGGCTGCCAACCTGTCGGAGCTGTCCGCCCGTTACGTGTATGGCGATGAGGTCGACCGCTGGGACGTCGACGTGGACCAAGAGGGCGACCCGATCAAGCTGGCCGAGGCGCGGGGCAGTACCTTCGGCCGCAATGCCAAGTTCTATTTCTCCAGCTCGCCGCTCATCAAAGGCGCCTCGCGGATTGATGACCTGTTCCTGATGGGGGATCAACGGCACTACTACGTGCCTTGCCCAACGTGCGGGACGATGCAGGTCTTGAAGTGGGATCGCCTGTTGTACTCGCCTGACTTCAGCCGCGTGCACTACCAGTGCGAAGGCGCTGACTGCGACGTGCTGATTGAAGAACATCACAAGGCCGATATGCTGGCGAACGGCGAGTGGCGTGCCCACGCCCAAGGCGATGGTGAAACGGTGAGTTTCCACCTCAATGCTCTGTACGCCCCGCTCGGCTGGCACTCTTGGGCCATGCTGGCCCGCGAGTTCGAGGAGGCAAAGCGCGCCCAGGACCGCGGCGACCTTGAACCCATGCAGGTGTTCTACAACACCCGTCTGGCCGAGGTTTGGGATAGCGCGATCGAGCAGACCAAAGCCGAGGTGCTGCAGGCCCGTGCGCTCCAGGAAGACTACGTGCTGGGCACCTTGCCCGTGGGGGCGCTTGCGCTGACGGCCTCCGTCGATGTCCAGGCCAACCGCCTTGAGCTGATGGTCATGGCGTGGGGCGCCGGCATGGAGCGTTGGGTGGTCGATCACCAGGTGATCCCTGGCGATCCGGCCGATGAGCGCACCTGGGCGGTGCTCGATGACCGCCTCAAGATCCGCTACCGCCACCCTTGCGGGGTAAGCCTGGCGATCCTTGCCACCGGCATCGACTCCGGCGGTCACCACACCCACGAGGTCTACCAGTTCACCCGCGTGCGCCGTTGGCGCAACGTGTTCGCGCTCAAGGGGGCGAGCAAGCCGGGCCGGCCTGTGATCGCTCAGCGTCCGTCGCAGGTCGATGTCACCTGGAAGGGGCAGACCGAACGCAACGGTGCCGAGCTGTGGATCGTCGGTACCGACACGGCCAAGGACTGGATCTACAACCGCTACAGCTTCGAGAAGGGGCCGGGCGCGTTGCACTTCGCCAAGGATCTGCCCGACGAGTTCTTCCAGCAGTGCGTGGCCGAACGCAAGATCGCGCGCTACGTGAAGGGCTACAAGCGTATCGAGTGGGTCAAGAGCAAGGCTGAGCGCAACGAGGCGCTCGACCTCATGGTGTACAACCTGGCGATGGCCAACTTCCTCGGCCTGCACCGGTACGGCGAACACGACTGGGACAAGCTGAGGCAGGCGCTTGCGCAGGCCAGCCTGTTCGATCAAGGCGAGCAGCAGCCAGCCCGGCCCCTGGCCAACGAGTCGGCGCCCGACGACCAGGATGAAGACGATCCGCCGCCACCAGTTGCGTCGGCTCCGGTCAGGCGCCCCGATCCACCCCCGCCACAGCCGGCCCCGAGGGCCGCGCCCCAATCCATGCAACGCCGCAGCTCCAGCAGCGGCTACCTGAAGAGACGCTGACATGGCATACACAAAAGCAGACCTCGCCACCGTCGAGCGTGCGATCGCGCGTGGTGAAAAGATCGTTCGGTACTCCGACCGTACCGTCGAGTATCGAACGGTCGACGAGCTGGTGCAGGCTCGCAACCTGATCCAGTCCGAACTGGTGAAGGCGGCCGGGCCGCGCTCGCGTGTGACTCGCCTCTACCATAGGGGCAAGGGACTGTGAGCGGACGTTACATGTCCCTCGGCCGCTCGGGCATCTTGGTGCCCGAGCGGATCAAGGCCAGCTACGAAGGCGCCGCCGAGGGACGGCGTTCATCGGGATGGGATGCGCCGGATACCGGCGTGAACAGCCTGATCATGCCGGCCTTGCGTAACCTGCGTTCCCGCTCCCGCAGCGCGGTGCGCAATGACCCATACGCAGCCAACGTCATCGACAAGCGGGTCAGCAACCTGATTGGCACCGGCATCACACCGCATCCGCAGCTCACCGATAAAGAGCTACGCAAGGCCATGCAGGTGCTGTGGGAGGACTGGGTCGATGAGGCCGACGCCGATCAGCTCACGGACTTCTACGGCCTGCAAGCCTTGGTCGCTCGCACCGTGGAGCAGTCGGGCGAATGCTTCATCCGCCTGCGCCCGCGCCGCCTGGAGGATGGCTACGCGGTGCCGCTGCAACTGCAATGCCTGGCGCCGGAGTTTGTTCCTCACGACAAGTTCGAGGTGACCCGCTTCGGCAACGTCATCCGCGCCGGGATCGAGTTCAACGGCATGGGCCGGCGGGTAGCGTACTGGTGCTATCGCGTCCACCCCAGCGACAAGTCTTCACTGAATGTCGGCTACAACCAGTTGGTGCGCGTCCCGGCCGAGCAGATGCTGCACATCTTCGAGCCGCTGGAGCCTGGGCAACTGCGCGGCGTTCCGCGCCTGGCGCCGGTCCTGAAGCGCTTGCGCAGCCTGGACAACTTCGACGATGCGGTGCTGTTCCGGCAGGAAGTGGCCAATCTGTTCGCAGGCTTCGTGCACAAACCCGCACCGGAGGGGCGGCCACCGCTCGACCCCCTCACTGGGGCGCCCCTCGACCTCGACCGAGACGGCTTCACCCCCATGGTGGGGCTGGAGCCCGGCACGGTGCAGGAGCTGGGGGCAGGCGAGGAGATTGAGTTCTCTGACCCGCCGGACGCGGGCAACAACTACCGCGACTTCATGCGGCAGCAGCTGATGGCCGCTGCTGCCGGCACCGGCTTGCCCTACGAGTTGATGACCGGCGACATGCAGGGCGTGAACGACCGCGCGATCCGCGTGGTGCTGACCGAGTTCCGGCGCCGGCTGGAGCAGCTCCAGTTCCAGGTCTACGTCCACCAGTTATGCCGTCCTGTGCGGCAAGCCTGGTTGGATATGGCCGTCCTCGCCGGTGTGCTCGACCTGCCGGATTACTCGCAGCGTCGCCGCGAGTACCGGCGGACCCGCTGGGTACCGCAAGGCTGGGCCTACATCCACCCGGTTCAAGACGTCCAGTCCCGGCAGATGGAAATCGCCGCCGGCTTCACCACCCGCAGCGAGACCTGCTTGCGCAACGGTACCGATGCCGAGGTGGTGGACGAAGAGAACGCCACCGATCTCGCCCGGGCGCAGGCCCTGGGTATCAAGTACAGCACGTTGTCGGCGGTCGATGATGATCCCGACGAGAAGGAGAAGCCATGACCCCCTTGAAACCGCTCCGCATCTTCAACAAGGCGCCCGTGCCGCAACCGGAAAACGAGCAGCACTGGTACCGCATCAGCGCCTCGACCAAGGCGGAAGGCGCTGCTGACACCGAGCCAGCGCCGATCGAGATCTACATCTATGGCGAGATCGGTGGCTGGGGCATCACCGCCAACCAGTTCCTCCGCGATCTGAAGGCGATTGATGACGGTGTCTCGCCGGTGCACGTGGCCTTCAACACCAACGGCGGCGACCTGTTCGAGGGGGTGGCCATCCATAACGCGCTGGCCCGCCTGGGCGAGCGCTGCACCGCCCGGATCGATGCCTTGGCGGCCAGCGCAGGTAGCGTTGCAGTGTGCGGCGCTCACCGGGTGGTGATGGCGTCGAACGCGATTCTCATGATTCACAACCCCTACACCTGGATCGAAGGTGACGCCGACGAGCTGCGCCGGGTGGCCGATGTGCTTGACCAGGCGTTCGAAGTGATCATCGCGGCTTACAAGGCCAAATCGCCCGAGATTGACGAAGCCGAGCTTCGGCGCCTAGTCAACGATGAGAGCTGGCTCACGGCGCAAGAGGCTCTCGACCTCGGGCTGGTCGATGAGATCGGCAGCGGCGTGCAGGTGCGGGCCTGCCTGGGCAATGGCGCGGCCATGGCCAGGTACCAGAAAACCCCGCAGCCGTTGCTCGATCAGTTGGCGGGCAAGCCGCCGGCAGAAGACCCGAAAAAGCCGCTTGCATCGACCAAGCCTGAAGTCGCCGACTCCACGGCGCTGGCGCTGATGATCACCCAGGACTGCGCCAAGGCCGGTATCGGCAACCTGGTTGAGACGCTGATCGCTTCGACCAAGTTGGCCGACAGGGCTACGGTGCAGGCCGCGCTCACGAGCGCCAAGGGTGTTCATGACCTCTGCGTCGCGGCGCGGTTGCCTGAGCTTGCGAAGGAGTACGTCGCTGCCGGCCTGGACCCTGATGCGGTGCGGGCGCGGCTGTTCGAGAAGCTTGTCAGCTCCGGCAAGGGCTTCGAGATCAACAACTCGTTGCCGCCGGCCGATGACGATCAAGAGAAGGTTAAGGCGCAACTCCCCAACCCATCCAGTATCTGGGCTGCCCGCCGGCATGCCGCCACGAAAGGAGCATGAACATGAGCACTATCCAACGAGAACCGGTTCACGCCGGGGAGTTTCTGCTGTCCGAAGGCAACGGCCAGATTTCACGCGAGGCGATCAGTGTTGCTGCCGGCCCGGCCCTGGTCGCCGGCCAGTTGCTCGGCTTGGTCACGGCAAGCGGCGAGTTCACCGCCTACAGCCCCGCAGCTGAAGACGGCAGCGAGAAAGCCGTGTGCATCCTGTTTGCCTCGCTTGGCGAGTCGGAAACCGTGCGGCGCGGTCGCGCAGTAGTACGCCTGGCCGAAGTGAGCGAAGCCCTACTGACCGGGCTCGACGCCGACGCTGAGCAGGCCCTGGCAGCGCACCACATCATCCTGCGCTAACCAACACCCACTGTCCCCTCAACCCCGCCTCGAGCGGGGTTCTTACTTTCTGGAGTGCCTCATGGCTGAGATTGCCATTTTTCAAGACGATGCTTTCAGCGTTGCAGCTTTGACTGCTGCTATCAATGAGCAGGAATACGTGCCCGGCCGCTTGGCCGCGCTCGGCCTGTTCCGGGAGGAGGGCGTCACCACCCTCACCGTACAGATCGAGAAGGACGGCGATACGCTCGCCCTGGTGCCGGCCGGTGAGCGCGGCACCTCTGGCCTGGTGGTGGCCGGCAGCAAGCGCAACCTGATCCCGTTCAACACCGTGCACCTGCCGCAACGCTTCGCGATCAAGGCGGACGAGATCCAAGGGATCCGCGCTTTCGGCTCCCTGACCGAGCTGGAGGCTGTACAGGCGGTAGTGAACAAGCGCCTGACCAAGGCCCGTAGCCAGCTGGATGCGACCCACGAGTTCCATCGAATGGGGGCAATCAACGGCAAGGTGTTCGACGCCGACGGGACCTCGGTGTTGCTGGACATTTACAAGGTCTTCGGTGTGCAGCAGCAGAAACTGTCGATGGGGCTCAATGACTCGGAGGCGAATGTCCAGGGGCAGTGTGTGGATGCCCTCGACATGCAGGAGGACGCGCTCGGCAATGTCACCACCACTGGTGCCCGTGCCTTCTGCGGTAAGACGTTCTGGAAGAAGCTGATCGCGCACAAGTCGGTGGTCGATACCTACAAGGGCAGCCAGCAGGCCGCAGCCTTGCGCGGTGATGGGCGTGAGTCGTTCGAGTTTGGTGGCATCAGCTGGGAGCGTTATCGCGGCAAAGTCGGCGGTGTCGCGTTCGTTGCCGACGACGAAGCCCGCCTGGTGCCCGAGGGTGTATCGGAATTGTTCCTCTCGGTTTACGCGCCTGCTGACTACATCGAGACCGTCAACACCGAAGGGCTGCCGTACTACAGCAAGCTCGAGGAGATGCCGTTCGGGAAGGGGGTCGCTGGCGAGGCCCAGTCCAACCCGCTGCATCTCTGCACCCGGCCCCGTGCCGTCATCCGCCTGACGCTCTGATCATGGCCTTCCGGGACCTGATCGACGAAGTGGACGACACGGTGTTCGAAGTCCTGGGCGACACCGCGCTCATCGAGGGCCGCGAGGTGCTGGGGATGTTCTCGGCGCCCTGGCTGCAGCCCAAGATGGGCCGCATCACCACGGCCCTGCGCGAGCCGCACCTGGTCATTCGTGTCGCGGACAATGCGGGCGTTCAGATCCGGCAGAAGGTCGAGATCGATCTGCCGAAGGAGGATGGCGGAGGCAGCTATACCATCACCAGCATCGAGCCGGGTGGTGATGGCCTGGTCAGCCTGGTGCTGAGGAAGGCGCCGTGAGCGTTGGCAGCTATCACAAGGTGTCTTCCAGCACCGGCATGATCACCCTGCAGGCAGTGCCCCAGCAGGTCGCCCAGTTCGATGAGTTCGCGGCGCTGGCCCCCAAGGCCATGGCCAATGCTCAGCGGCGGGCGATCAACAAGACACTGCGCTGGCTGCGTACCCACGTGGGCAGGGCGGTCGCCGTGCAGGAGCGAATCGCCGTGGCCTCGGTGCGGCAGCGTCTGCGGGCCTACCCGGTCGGTGGCGACGGTCGCGGCAAGCTGTGGTTCGGCCTTGATCCGATCGCGGCGAGTCGCGCCGGCCGGCCACGGCAAACCCGCAACGGGGTCTCGGTGGCAGGGCGGCGCTACCAGGGGGCGTTCTTCAAGGCCGTCTACGGGAGCAACCCCGACATCTGGATCCGTACGGCCAGCAAGCACTTCAAGGCGAGCGACTACCCGGCCAGCGAGGTGTCGGGGAAGGGCGGTGCCAGCTCGGGCTGGATCGCTGAGAACGGCAGCCGCTTCCCGCTGGCCAAGGCCATGATCTCGCTCGAGGACGTCAAGCCGCATTTCGAGGCCTGGACCGCGAAGGCACACCAGCGCCTGCTGGAGGTGATGAGGCAGGAGCTCAACTACGAGCTGCAGAAAATGTTGGGGAGGGTTGGAAATGGCTGAGGATCCGATTCCCCTCGAGCGCTTGTACGCGGCGATCGAGGAGCACATCGCGCGGACGCTGCCAGCGCTGGAATACGTGGGCACCATGCCTGACCGGCTCGAGCGTATCGCGATGCCCGCCGTGGTGATTGAAGTGGTGGAGTGGGAGCCCGGCCCGGACCCTGGTACTGGCGAAGTTGGGGTGGAGGCGCGCTTCGAGGCCCGTGTGATTATTGCGGGTGAGGAAGACAACGCCCTTAAGATTACCGCTTTCTCGGCGGCACAGTTGACCGTCCTGTTGAGAATGCAGACGTGGGGCATTGAAGTCGAGCCGGCCAAGTTTGTCCGCGCGGCCCAGGACTGGACACGGCCAGAACTGGATGGGTACGCCGTCTGGGTCGTCGAATGGACCCAGATCATCTACCTCGGCGAGGAAGAGTGGCCCTGGCCGAATCAGCCGCCTGGCCCGATCCTCTGGGGCTTCGTCCCCGACACCGGGCCAGGCAGCGAAGGCAACTACCAACCGCCGGAGGCCATGGAATGAGCTACGCCGCTGCAATGCACGATCGCATGCTGGCCAGCCTGGTAATCCCGTGCCGGGTGGTCGCCGTCGATCTCGCCACTGCGATGGTCCGAGTGTCGGACGGCAACGGTTGGACCAGCGCCTGGGTGCGTTGGCACAGCCAGGCTGCGGGCAAGGCGCGGCACTGGCGAGCGCCGAGCTTGGACGAACAGGGCGCGCTGATCAGTCCCAGCGGCGAGCCCGCCCAGGGCACGTTCGTGCCTGGCCTCTACGGCAATGCCGGCGCTCAGCCGGACAACCGCGACCACGTCGAGGTCTGGCGTTTCGACGACGGTGGTTCCCTGGTCTACGACTGGCAAGCCAAGAGCTACACCATCCAACTGCCGAGCGGGACGGTGACAGTGCAGGTCGGGGCGACCCAGGCGGTACTTACAGACAATGCCATCACGGCCCAGACCGGCAGCATCACTGCTAAGGCCGACAGCATTACCGCCGAGGCCAGCACTATCACGCTGACCGGCGCTGTCACGATCAACGGGCCGCTGATGGTCACCGGAGACATCAACGGCGGTGGCCGGATCATCGACACCGCCGGCAACACGGGAAACCACAAACATTGACCAGAGCCCGCCAAGCGCGGGCTTTTTCATGCCTGGAGGAAACCATGGCCAGAACACAGCAAGCGCCTGATGAGGGCAACGAAGCCGCGCCGGTACCGCGCGGGCCGGTGACCTTCATCGATCAGGAATACACCCGCCGCAAGTTGATCCTGCCTGATTGGGTGGAGATCGAGGTGGTGCAGGGCCAGGTCACTATCAGCGGCGATGACGCGGTGGGTCTGGCTTACATGCGCAACCGGCCCGACTTCAAAGAGGCCTGACCATGATCGGCATGGATCGTCGAACGGGCCAGCCGGTTGCCGGCGTTGCGCACCTGCGGCAGTCCATCGAAGACATCCTCGGCACCACGGTCGGCAGCCGCCGTATGCGGCCCGAGTATGGCTGCCAGCTGCGGCGCTACGTCGATCTACCGGTCAACGATGGCTGGAAGAGCGCCGTACAGGCCGAGGTGGCGCGCGCCTTGGGCCGTTGGGAGCCGCGGCTGCGGCTTGAGCGTGTGCGGGTGCTGGCGGTGGTTGGCGGCAAGATCGATCTGCAGTTGACCGGTGAGTACTTGGGCGACAGCGCGGTGTTGGAGGTGAGTGTATGAGCGCAGTGGATTTGTCGCAGTTGCCGGCGCCCCAGGTGCTGGAAAGCCTGGATTTCGAGGGCGTTTACGACGAGGAGCTGCAGCGCTTCCGAGTGTATATGGGCGACAAGTGGGATGCGCTGCTCGAGAGTGACCCGATCACCAAGCTCCTCGAGCTGGGCGCGTACAGGCGTATGCAGAACAGGGCGCGGGTCAACGATGCTGCAAAGGCGTTGCTACTGGCGTATGCCGTGGGCGCCGATTTGGATCATCTGGCAGCCAACGTCAGCTTGCGGCGGTTGGTTGTGCAGGCCGCAGACCAGGACGCAGTCCCGCCGGTCGAGGAGGTGCTTGAAGCGGATGATGCGCTACGGGAGCGGGTGCAACTGGTCTATGAAGGTTTGACCACTGCCGGCCCGCGCAATAGCTACATTCTGCATGCGCGTAACGCCTCTGGGCAGGTTGCAGACGCAACGGCAGAAAGCCCGGCCCCGGCCGAGGTGGTCGTGACGGTGCTTGCCCTGGAGGGCAACGGGCTTGCCTCCCCAGAGCTGCTGGAAACCGTGCGTCTGCATCTGAACGATGACGATGTGCGCCCAGTAGCTGACCGGCTCACGGTGCAGGCGGCCGAGATTCTGCCGTACAGCATCGAGGCTGTAGTGCACATGGCAGGTACAGGGCCAGAAAACGAAGCGATCTTGACGGAGTGCAAGCGCCGGCTGGCGTCGTGGATCAACCCACGACGACGGCTGGGCGTCGAGGTCGCGCGGTCTGGAATCGACGCGCAGTTGCACATTGATGGTGTGAAGCGCGTCGAGCTGATCGGGTGGGAAGACATCCGCCCGAGCAAAGCGCAAGCGGCTTGGTGCGAGGACATGCATGTAACGCGGGGTGGCTGACATGAGAAGCCAGCTGCCGCTGAACAGCACTCAACTTGAGAGGGCAGTCGAGTACGCGACGGACGAAGTCACCGACGTGCCGCTGCGCACACTCTACAACCCGGACACCTGCCCACCCCACCTGCTGCACCAGTTGGCCTGGGCCTGGTCGGTGGACCGCTGGGACGACGGCTGGTCCGAGGCCGTGAAGCGTTCGGTCATCCGTTCTGCGTTCTTCGTGCATGCCTATAAAGGAACTATCGGAGCCCTGCGCCGGATCGTTGCGCCGTTCGGCTACCTGATCGAAGTAATCGAGTGGTGGCAGAAATCGCCTTTCGGGACGCCTGGCACCTTCGCGCTCAAGGTCGGCGTTGCCGATGAGGGGATCAGTGAGGAAACCTACCTTGAGTTGATCCGGCTGATTGACGACGCCCGCCCTGTCAGTCGGCATCTGGATGGGCTGGATATCAGCCTAGAAACGCAAATCCCGGCCTATCAGGCGGTCGCCGTGTGCGACGGTGATGGGTTGGACGTGTACCCGTGGGAGCCTGCAGACATTGAGGTGTACCTGGGCGGCTATGAGGCCGTGAACGAACACACCATAGACCTTCTGGACGTTTATCTGAATGGCTAATTCAAGCACGCAATTTGGCGGGTTCCTGACCAATGTTGGCATAGCCCAACAGGCCAATACCGCCGCTCTTGGCATTCCTTGGAATATCACGCACATGCTAATCGGCGATGCCGGCGGCGAACCGTCCATGACCCCGGACCCAACGCCGAATCCGGCTCAAACCGCCTTGGTTCGACAGGTACATCGTGCGCAGCTGAATGGGCTCTACCAGTCTCCGTCCGACCCGGCGGTGTTAGTAGCCGAATTGGTTCTGCCGCCGGAAACGGGTGGGTGGTGGATTCGGGAGTTGGCCCTGGAAGATGCCAACGGCAACTTTATCGCCGTAGCCAAGCCACCACCCAGTTACAAACCGTTGCTGGTCCAGGGTTCGGGCCGCACTCAGACCATCCGCATGCATGTGCTGTTCGGCAACACGGCGAATGTGTCGTTGAAGATCGACCCAAGCATTGTCCTGGCTACCCGCGACTACGTCGACACGGCGATCCTGTCGGCGCTGAACAAGCAAGACTTCAAGCACTCGGTACAAGCCTCGACCACCGCCGCTATCACACTGAGCGGTTTACAGACCGTCGACGGCGTGGCTTTGCAGTTAGGCGCCCGCTTGCTGGTAAAGGACCAGGCCCAGGGCAAGGACAACGGTATCTACGTAGTGTCGACTGGTTCTTGGGCGCGGGCGGCCGATGCCGATGCATCGGTCGAGGTCACGCCAGGGCTGTTCGTGCACGTCGAGCAGGGTACGGTGAACGGCGACAGCGTGTGGCAACTGGTCACCGATGCACCGATCACCCTGGGCACCACGGCGCTTGCGTTTGAGATGATCGCAGGACGTACGGGCGTCAATGCCGGCAGCTACACCAAGGTCACGGTAGACAAATACGGCCGTGTTGTTGGTGGTACCAATCCGTCGACCCTGGGCGATTACGGCATTACGGATGCGGTGAAACGTTCCCCTTTCGTTACGTTGATCACGAGTGGCCCTTTGGACCTGGATGTCGCTACCGCTTTCCTGTTGAGCGCTGGGGATACGGATCGTGACTACCAGTTGCCTCCGGCGACCTCCGCCAACCTGGGCGTGGAGGTGGTTGTACGGCGTACGGACAATACCGGGAACCGGCTACGAGTTAGCGCCTCCGGTACCGACAAGATCAAGTTTCACACGCACCTACGCGCAGAGGGGTACAGCTTTTTCGTACTGATGGGGGCCGGTGATTATTGGCGATTGCGCAGTGATGGAGCGGGCAGTTGGGTACCGCTGTCGCGATTCGATAACACCAGTGTTGGGCGGTTCACATTTGAGGCCGCCATTCCGCAAAACCCTGGCGGGTGGGCCAGGGCAAACGGCAGCATACTGGGCCGCGTCGATTGGCCGTGGCTGTGGGACTACGCCCAACAGTCAGGACTCATCGTTGCTGAATCAGCCCGCACTGGCTATGAAGGAGCGTGGACAAGCGGTGATGGCACGGCCACTTTCCGCTTGCCTGATATTCGCGGCGAGTTCATGCGGGTGCTAGATGATAGCCGGGGAGTAGACGCTGGCCGTGCCCCGGGCTCAAGGCAGAAAGGCTCGTTGGTCCACGGCGATAACGGCGATGGGGATAACGTCGTCTATGCCACGAACGCCCTCAATCAGAAAACCCTGCTTGGCCTCGACACTGCGTCATACACGGAGTACGCAGGGGCGACAGTGAAGTTCACTGGAAGCATGGCCGCGTCGGCGCTGACTGATGCTGACCTAATAACCCATGGCGGCGTTACCAGGCCACGAAACGTCGCTTATCCAGGGCGTATTAAGTTGATCTGAGGTAGTCATGAATATCTATATCGTTGAAAAAAACAGTGAGCTGACTGGCCCTCTGCCTTCTGTCGTGACGCCGGGCCTTGGTACGCAGGTACCAAGCGGTGCGATCGAGCTTCCCGAGCCGCTAGCCCCGGCGGAAAAGGGGCATGTTTGGACCTTAGTGAATGGAGATTTGGTGCAGCAAGAGGATAACCGGGGTACCTACTACAGCACCACGACGGGTGTCGCTTGCCTGCTGGACGCTTTGGGCCCAGTGCCGGCTGGTCTCACATCGATAGCTCGCCCCGATCAATTTCATGACTGGAGTGGCCAAGGTTGGGTGCTGAACGAGGCGGCCAAGGCCGCATATGACGCCGTCGTTGAGCGCGCTTGGCGAGACACCGAGATCGCAGCCAATGAATGGCTGGTATCGCGACACCGTGCCGAGCGTGACCTACAGCGCAATACCACCTTGAGCAACGAGCGTTTCTTAGCGTTGCTGGAGTACCTGCAGGCATTGCGCGACTGGCCAGCAGCGGGGGCTTTCCCAGGAACCGCAGAGCGTCCTGTGCCGCCACCCTGGCTGGCTGAACAAGTTCAGTAACGCCCCGCACTGACGGGGCGTTTTCCTTTCCGCTGTACCACCTGGCCTCGCTCTGCGGGGCCTTTTAGCATTTGGAGTAAAAATGGCTGGATTCTTCCACGGCGTCACCGTGACCAACGTCGACACCGGGGCGCGCAGCATCGCGCTGCCGTCCTCCTCAATCATCGGCCTGGTCGACACCTTCACCGAAGGCCCAGGCGCCACGGCAAAGGCCAATGACCTGGTGATGATCACCAGCGAGCGTGAGGCGGTCGCCGCGTTCGGCGAGGGCGCGGCGATCACCAAGGCTTGCCGCGCCATCTATACCCGCGCCAAGGCGGTCATCGTCGCGTGCGGTGTGGCCAAGCTCGAGGACGCCGCCGAGCAGATCTCAGCGATCATCGGCGGTACCAAGGCGGGTGGCCAGCGCACGGGCCTGCAGGCGCTGCTCGACGGCAAGAGCCGGTTCAACGCTCAGCCGCGGCTGCTGGTGGCGCCCAAGCACAGCGCTACCCAGGCCGTCGGCACCGCGCTGGTGGCCCTGGCCGACAAGCTGCGCGGTATTGCCATCATCGACGGGCCGAACACCACGGACGAAGCGGCCACCGCTTATGCCGGGGAGTTCGGCGCCAAGCGCGCGTTCCTGGTCGACCCCGGTGTGCGGTTCTGGGATACCGATGCCAGCGCCACGGTGGACGCCCCCAGCTCGGCCTGGGTCGCCGGCCTGTTCGCCTGGACCGACAGCGAATACGGCTTCTGGGCCTCGCCCTCGAACAAGGAATTCGTCGGCATCACCGGCACCTCGCGGCCCATCGAGTTCCTCGACGGCGACGAGACCTGCCGCGCCAATCTGCTGAACAACGCCAACATCGCCACCATCATCCGCGACGACGGTTACCGCCTGTGGGGCAACCGCACCTTGTCCAGCGACCCGAAGTGGGCCTTCGTCACCCGCGTGCGGACCATGGACATCGTCATGGACGCGATCCTCTACGGCCACAAGTGGGCCGTGGACCGCTCGATCACCGCGACCTACGTCAAGGACGTGACCGAGGGCCTGCAGGCCTTCATGCGCGACCTGAAGAACCAGGGCGCGATCATCAACTTCGAGGTATTCGCCGACCCGGAGCTGAATACCGCCAGCCAGCTGGAGCAGGGCAAGGTGTACTGGAACATCCGCTTCACCGATGTTCCGCCGGCTGAAAACCCCAACTTCCGCGTCGAGGTCACCAACCAGTGGCTGACCGAAGTCCTCGACGGCAACGCATAAGGAGCAACCTGCATGGCGATGATCCCCGAAACCCTGGCCAACCTGAACCTGTTCGTCGACGGCGTCAGCTTCCAGGGCGACGTGCCCAGCCTGACCCTGCCCAAGCTCACCCTCAAGATGGAAGAGCACCGTCCCGGCGGGATGGACATGCCGATCGAGATGGAGCAGGGCATGGAGAAGCAGGAGGCCGGCTTCACCACCACGGGCGTGCGCCGCGAGTCGCTGAAGTTCTTCGGCCTGGCTGACGGTACCGCCTTCAACGGCACTTTCCGTGGTGCGTTCAAGGGCCTCAAGGGCCGCATCACGCCCGTGGTGGTCACCCTGCGCGGCGCGCTGAAGGAAGTCGACATGGGCGACTGGAAGCCGGGCGACAAGGCTGAGATCAAGCACAATGTCGCAGTGACCTACTACAAGCTCGAGCTCGACGGCCGCCTGGTCTACGAGATCGATGCCCTGGGCATGAAGCGCGTGATCAACGGCGTCGACCAGCTCGCTGCCCAACGCCAGGCCCTGGGCCTGTAACCCCCTCACTGAAAAGGACAACACCTCATGAGCAAGAAGATCCCCGCGTACCTGCAGATTGAAGCCGACCGCGTCACCGTCCAACTGAGCCGCCCCGCGGAATGCAACGGCATTCAGGTCGACAAGCTGTCGCTGCGGGCGCCGACCGTGCGTGATATCCGCACCGCTCAGGGCACCGCCGATGGCGACGACGAACAGCGCGAGCTGAACCTGTTCGCCTCGCTGGCCGAGGTCGGCGTCAAGGACCTCGAGGGCTTGACCCTGAAGGACTACACGCGCCTGCAGGCCGGTTATTTTCGTTTGGTGCAAGACGACGGGGTTTGACCCGCGCGCTCAGAAGCGGCTGGCCAAGCGGCTGGCCAGGGAGCTGGGTTTCTCGGCGGCCGAGATCTCGGCGATGCCTTGGATGGATATCGTGTGGTGGCTCACGGACTGAGCCTGCAGGAGGGTAGCGCATGGCAAAGCTGGCGATCGCCCTGGAAATCGGCGGCGCCGTTGCTGCATCGCTTGGTGCGGCATTCGGCACTGCCAAGGGGCATATCAAGAAGCTCGAGGAGAGCGGCAGTCGCGCGAAGGTGTTGAAGAACACCATCGGCGAAACGATCAAGCTCAAGGACGAGTGGAAGAAAGCGCACGACAGCGGCTCGGCGGCGGCCTCCGGGCTGCTCCGGCGGCTTGAGGGCAACCTCGATGCGCTGAAGAAACAGGGCGTCGAGGTCGGTCGACTGTCCAAGGAATACCAGCGCCTTGGGCGTGAAGCGAAAGCTGCAGATCTGCAGCAAAAAGGCCGGCAGCAGATCAGCGAAGGCAAGTCGCTGCTCAAGCCCACGATCGCCGCTACGACAGTTGGCGTGGGTATGGCTGCGATCCCTACAACGGTCAGTGCGGGCTATCAAGCCATCATCCGAGATATTGCTATTAAGGCTGATAAGGCGAACAAGCCAGAGGAGGCGCAGCTCACCCGGACGGTGATCGGTACGGCGAAAGACGCAGGCATGAAGCGCAATGATGTCGCCGACCTGGTCAACCAGTTGGTCGGGGCCGGCATGGAACTGGATAAGGCAATGGCCTATACGCCCGTCGCGGCGAAGTTTGCGGTAGGTCAGGGGGCCAGCGGTGTTGACACAGCCTCGATGATCATGGCGTTGCAGCAGAATGCGAAAATCACCGATCCCAAGATCATGGAGCAGGCCCTGGAAGCGATCGCCTACCAGGGCCAGGCAGGTAGCTTCGAAGCCAGTGACATGGCGCGCTGGTTCCCGCAGCTGCTGGCCAGCATGGAAAAGAACGGCAGCACCGGCCTGGATGCGGTGACGTCGCTGGGCTCGATGCTGCAGGTGCAGATGAAGACCGCCGGCAGCTCGGACGAAGCGGCGAACAACTTCAAGAACTGGGTCGAGAAGATCGGCGCCGGTGATGTGGTCAAGGCCTACAAGGATGTGGGCATTGACTACCAGGCCTCGCTGAACACCGGGATTCAAAAGGGCATGTCGACCATCGAGTCCTCGATGGCACTGGCCATGAAGTACGTCGAGGCCACGGACCCGGCCAAGGCTAAGAAGATCAAGGATGCCCAGGCGGGGATCAGTAAGGAAGCCGACCCGGTGAAAGCCAAGGCCGCGCTGGACGCCTTGGAGAAAACTCTGCGTACCGGCGACCTGTTCGCGGACATGCAGGTCAAGGCCGCACTCACGGCGTACTCGCAGAACCGTGACCTCTACACCAAGCTGAAGAACGACTCGACCAACGCGACCGGGATTCTGGACAAGAACCTTGCCGAACGCCGCGAGACGTCCTCGCAGATCTGGGCGGAGACGCTGCAGTCGATCGATGACGGCATGCGCAGTGTCGGTGACGCAATCCGGCCGGTGACCGACAAGATCGGCCAGGGCATTACCTTCGTTGCACGCAAGCTGACGGAGCTATCGGACAAGCTGCCTGGTGTTGTCATGGGTATCGCGGGTGTCGCGGCGGGAATCAGTGCGCTTATCGCGGCGTACAGCACGGCGAAGATCGGGCGCGGGATGATCAACGTCATGCGAGGCCGGCGCGGGCGGCAGGGGGCGGGTGACACCGGTCTGCCGGAGACGGGCAACAAGGTGGTCGATGCCGGCCTTGGGTTGCTGGGCAAGGTGTTTAGCGGCAAGGCAGCGAATGACGCGGGCGGTGTGCTCGGTGATGAGCCGCTGAAGGTCTTTGTCGTGAACGCCCAGGGCCTCGGCGGGCCGGGTGCGGATGTTGGTGGCCGGTCCCGGCGGCGGCGTAGACGTCGGGCTGGATCGGTGCCGCGCCGATCGAGGTTGCCGGCGGCGGCGCCGGTCGGCAAGGCGGCATCGATGATGTCGTCGATGGCCGGCATGGTTGACACTAAGAGCCTGGGCAGCGTGGTGCGTAGCGTGCGCGGTGTCACAAAGGGTCTGTCGAAGGCTCCAGGCGGCAAGATTCTGGATGCCGTCCCTGGCGTGCTTGATGTGGCGCTGAATGCTGAGACGCGCAACGAGAAGGCGGAAGGCTATGGCGGCGTTGCCGGGGGTTTGGCGGGCGCCTGGGCAGGTGGCCAGGCCGGCGTGATGGCCGGTGCAGCCCTGGGCTCGATCGTTCCAGGGCTCGGGACTGCAATCGGTGGCGTTGTAGGCGGGGCAATCGGCATGGCGCTTGGCGGCCTGGGTGGCGACACGGTGGGCGGCTGGCTCGGCAAAAAGCTGTTCGGCGAGGATGAGCAGGTGGCTAAGGCCGCCAAGGACAAGGCGGCTCCGGGCGACGTCGCGCGATCGATCGCGGCTGCGGCCCTCGCTCCTACGGCGCCCGTCGTGGCCCAGGCGCTAGAGCAAGCCAAGCCCAAGGCGGAGCCGCCAAAGGTCGACCAGCAATTCTCGTACATGCCCAACATGCCGATCACCGTGCATGGCGAGGTCAAGGATCCGCAGCAGGTGTTTCGCTCGCTCGAGGGAATGATCCGCAACAGCTGGGAAACCTGGTCGCGGGAAAGCCTCGCACGGCAAGCCGCGGGTCAGCTCTTTGATGAGCCTCACGTTTAAGGAGGTGCCATGGCCTACATGGAGTCGATGCAATCAACGCTGTCGTCGTTGATCGCGGCGGGGGAGGCTGGCCGCACCAGCCTTGATGGCATGCTTGGGCCGCTCACCGGCGCCGTCAGCGACATGACCGGCGCCGCGAGCGAGCTCGAGGATTTGCCCGTGCTTGGCCCGGCCCTCGGCCAGCGTCTGCAGCGCATGATGCGCGGGATCAGCGCCGCGCAGTCAACGGTGGGCCAGGTCGCGTCCACCTACAGCCGTGTGGTGAGCGGCGTCGCGGCGGTGCAAGACCGTCTCGGCTCTCTCAAGGAGCAGGCCGGCAAGGCCTCGGCGGCGATCAACCGCATCGCCGGCCAAGCCAGCCCTGCGCTGGCGAACATCCTGCCGACCGGCGCCCTGGGGCCGTTGGCGACGCCCGCGGCCGAGGCCGTGAAGCCGTTCCCGCACCTGCTGATCCTGCAGCCACTCGATGCCAAGCTGCAGCCGTACTACTTCAACCTGGATACGGCGGCCTTCGACGAGCTGCGCCGGCAGACGTCTGCGCGCTGGGCCGGCCAAGAGCGCCTGACGCGCACCATCGCGCAGCAGGCCGTGGGGCAGGGCGATGACAAGTTGACGCTCAAGGGGGTGATCTTCACAAGTCGAAGCGGCATCAAGCAACTGGATGCCTTGCGCACCATCATCCGCCGCCTGCAGCCGATCAGCCTGGTCACCGGCTACGGCGACGTGCTCGGCACCTGGTGCCTGACCAGCGTGGACGAAGAGCAGGGCGCGCTGCTGGCCGGCGGCATCCCACGCAAGCAAGGTTTCTCACTGGAGTTCATCGCGTATGGCAACGACATGCAGAACGTCTGACGGGGATCTGCTCGATGCGCTGTGTTACCAGCATTACGGCCACCTTAACGGCACCGTGGAACTGGTATTCGCGCAGAACCCAGGGCTGGCTGATGAGCCGCAGCCTTACCGCGCCGGGGTAGTGATCGTGCTACCCGAGCTGCCGACTCCGTCGATCGAGACGGTAGAGCTGTGGACCTGATTCATCGCGACATAACGAGCCCCGCCCAGTGCGGGGCTTTTCATTTCTGGAGGGGCTATGCAGCCTACGTTTCGCATCGTTGCTGACGGCAACGACATCACGCGGTTGATCAACGACCGCTTGCTGCTGCTGAGAACCACGGACAAGCCCGGCATGGATTCCGACGAGTTCGAGCTGCGGATCGATGATCGGGACGCCGCGGTGGCCTTGCCCGCGCGCGGTGCCGGCATCGAAATCTTCCTCGGCTACGCCGGTCAGGCCCTGGCGCGGCTTGGCCGCTATACCGTCGACGAGATCGAGGTCTCCGGCCCGCCGAGCACGATTGTCATCCGCGGCAAGGCCAGCGATATGCGTGGCAGCGGCAAGACGATCCGCAGCGGCAGTTGGGAGGCAGTGCCGCTGTCGCAGGTCGTGCGCGACATCGCGGCGCGCAACGGCTGGACACCAGTCTGCCCCGTGCAGACCAAAGTTGATCGGGTCGACCAGCGTAATGAGTCGGACTTCAACTTCATCACGCGCCTGGCCAAGCAGTACGACTGCACCGCGAAGGTCGGCGACGGCAAGCTGCTGGTCATGCCGCGCGAAGCCAGCCTGAGTGCCAGCGGCAAGGCGTTCGGCGCGATCACCATCACCCCGGCGGATCTCAGCCGCTGGCAGTTTCGTCTCGGCGACCGCAACGCGCAGAAGGCGGTGAAGACCACGCATCAGGACAAGAAGACCGGAAAGCTCGCGGTAATCGAACTGGGCAATGACGACGCCCCCTCCGGTCTGCCAGGTGTGCACACCGACCGGCACATCTACCCCAACAGATCGGCTGCCCAGCAGGCGGCAAAAGCCAAGCTCGCGGCGTTCAACCGCAGCACGGCCGGCGTGCGCCTGCAGATGCCCGGGCGAACCGATCTCTTCGCTGAGCGGCTGATCAACGCCCAGGGCTTCAAGATCGGATTGGACGGCCAGTACCTGGTCGACAGCGTCGAGCAGACGTTCGATGCAGGCGGCTGGTCCACCGCGGTTGAGTGCAACGGCGGCAAGAAAGGCAAGGCGAAAGCCAAGGGCAAGAAAAAGAAAGCCAAACAGCCACTGAAGGTGGTCGACGTTAAACCGGCCTGAGTGGCAATTCCAGGAGATTCAAGATGACTGTCACCCTCAAGCAACTGCAGCAGATCCTCCCCGGCGCCGGCACTCAAGCCGGCGTTTTTCTTCCCGCGCTGAATGCGGCGATGGTGAAGTGGGGCGTCGTCACCCCATTGCGCAAGCGTGCCTTCCTCGCCCAGGTTGGCCATGAATCGGGCCAACTGCGCTACGTCCGCGAGCTGGGCGGCGACCAATACCTGGCGAAGTACGACACTGGCAAGCTCGCTGCCCGGCTGGGCAACACCCCCGAGGCCGACGGTGATGGCCAGCGGTACCGCGGCCGTGGGCTGATTCAGGTAACGGGTCACGATAACTACCAGCGCTGCGGCGAGGCCCTGGGCCTGGATCTGCTCAAGCACCCGGAGCTGCTCGAGCGTCCCGAGCATGCCGCCGACTCGGCCGGGTGGTTCTGGCACCAGGCGGGCCTCAACTCGCTGGCCGACAAGGGGCCGGCGGCGTTCGAGGCGATCACGCGGCGTATCAACGGCGGGCTCAATGGCCTGGACGATCGTCTGGCGATCTACAAGCGCGCCGAGCAGGTGCTGATCTGATGTCGCTCGGTGCGCGGTGGGTGCTGCTGTCGCTTGTGCTCGGCGCGGCCGTGGGTGCGCGCCTCGCCTGGGCGTGGCAGGCCGACGAGCTGGAGAAGCAAGCAGCGGGGTATGAGCGACAGCTTGCCCAGCAGGACCAGGCGCACGGCCGCGAGCGAGAAGCCGCTGCCAGCGCTGCCCTTGATCAACTGCAGATCCAGCAGACGGCCCGGCGAGATCTGGAAGATCGCCTGCAGCTGCAGGACAAAACACACTGGAAGGAGATGAACGATGTTCAACAAGCTCAGGCTCGCCTGCGCGACCGGCTTGCTACTGCTGATTTGCGGTTGTCAGTCCTGGTCGACGCCGGATCCATTGCCGCCCAGGGTTGTGACGGTAGGGGGCGAGCGCCCGCCGGCACCGCGGGCGTGGTGGATGGAACCCTACGCGCCCAACTTGACCCAGCGCATGCTCGAAGCATTATCGCCATCACCGACGAAGGCGATCGAGGATTGATCGCGCTCAAGGCCTGCCAGGCCTACGTGCGCGAAGTCACGAAGTAGAAAAAAGCGAGCCGGGCGGACGCGTCGATCACCCGCCCGGCCCGGTTGGGATACTGAACGATCTCAACGATGATTTGGCAACCCCGCCGCCGGCCATAACTTCGGGTGGTAGAAGATGACCTGATCCGAAATTTTCATCCAGCGCTCCGCCCGTTTCTTCCACTTGCAGCGGCAGGCCTTCGGCGGCAAGGCCACGAGTAGACGTTCGGCCCCTCTACTGCAGCCCGGTCAGCAACCTGCTGCGCATCGAGGAGCAACTATCTGCCGCGTAGCAGCGTCTCGCTGGTGCATGTCGAGAACTTGCGCTGACTCATCTGCTCTGAGCGCCATGACCGCGCGCGTAAGCTATTTGGTTTTTACGAAAGTTGAGAAATTAGCATTTGTATGTGGGGGGAGTTTGATAATTCTATGAGGTCCTTAAGAATTTTTGTCGTGTCACCGGCTCGTTTAATGTACTCCCAGATGGGAAGCTTTTTAATGGTTTCTTCTTTCTCTTTAACAGGTGTGTCTTTCGTGTCAACCAATGATGATAGCGCTTCTTTTATTGCGTTAATGTCAGTGTCTGCAGGCAGGCCAAGTTGATCCTGAATGGTTGCTGCGCCGGATGTTCGCTGTCCGATAGCGCAATTTCTTATGGCGTCGATGCTGAATTTGTTGTCTTCAACATGTCCTGATATATCTACCCCGACACCGCAATTCTCGATGCTTCCTATCGTGAAAGTATTGTTCTTAATCATGGCTCATCCTCAGCTATCAGTTGAACGAAGGTTTATGCATCCTCGGCTGTTATTAAAGCAGGCTTTCAGCTGATGAGCAGGGACTGGCAGGCGGTTGGCTTGGGGAAGCCGTTTGATGCGGAACCCATGGGCGCCTGTCGGTTACCTGATGTGGACCATTGACGTAGGAAGATTCTCACAGTTTACTGTATGAATATACAGCCATTCGTTCGGATTGATCTGTCATGACCATCACTTTCCTGGGGACGCCGACAGGCGGTCCTGCGTTGCTGCCGGTGTATGCGTTCCGTGTGCCGGCGGGTTTTCCTTCGCCGGCGGCGGATCACCTGGAGCGCCATATCTCCCTGGACGAGCTGTTCGACCTGCGTGCTCCTCACGTGTATCTGGTGCAGGTGGAGGGCGACAGCATGCAGGGCGCCGGGATCTTCTCGGGCGACCTTCTCATCGTAGATCGCAGCAACGAAGCCGAGCACGGTGATATCGTGATTGCCGCGATCAACGCCGAGCCCGTGTGCAAGCGCCTGTACCGGCGCAATGGGGTGCTGATCCTACAATCGGAGAATCCCGCCTACCCACCCCGGCACGTCATGGAAGGCGACGACCTGGTCATCTGGGGTGTGGTTCGCTACAGCGTGCGCGATCATGCCCAGTGACCAGGTGTTCGCCCTGATCGACTGCAACTCGTTCTACGCGAGCTGCGAGCGCGTCTTCCGGCCGGATCTGGCCAAGATCCCCATCGTGGTGCTGAGCAACAACGACGGCTGTGTGATCGCCAGGTCGTATGACGCTAAGCCTTACGTGAAGATGGGCGAGCCCTATTTCCAGGCCAAGGAGAAGCTGCGTCGGCACGGCATCGTGGCGTTCTCGTCTAACTATGCACTGTATGGCGACATGAGCGAGCGGGTCATGTCGCTGATTGAGTCGATGGTGCCCGCGGCCGAGGTCTACTCGATCGATAAAGGTAAGGTGTAGGGTACGGGCACCCACACAACAAGGTATCAACCATGGACATGATGGTGTTCGTTGAGGCTGACAAATGGTCACATTAGAGCGCATCCG